>Ga0310913_10000256_pt1 | contig 23375 bp, 16 predicted proteins | sample GREbulkMGOX082_FD_203447 | JGI IMG/M metagenome (GOLD analysis project Ga0310913, IMG submission 203447) | Lab enrichment of tropical soil microbial communities from Luquillo Experimental Forest, Puerto Rico - GRE.bulkMG.OX082 | ecosystem: Environmental > Terrestrial > Soil > Tropical forest >...
GTCACGCAGACGGCGCGCGCGATGTCGCTGCTCTATGCGCTGACCGGCTCTTTCGACAAGCCCGGCGGCAATGTGCTGTTCCCCGGGCCCCTCGCCGCGTCGATCACCGGTGAGGAATTGCCAGCGGCACAGCAGATGGCCCTGCCGGTGGGCCTCGCCGAGCGCCCGCTGGGGCCGGCGCGCTGGCGCAACGTGCTCACCAGCGATTTTTATCGAGCCGTTCTGTATGCGAATCCGTACCCTGTCTGCGCCTTGATCAGCTTCGGCGCCAACATGTTATTGAACCATGCCAATGGCGTATACGGGCGCGAGGTCCTCAAGGCACTCGAGTTTTTCGCGCACGCCGACTTGTTCATGACTCCGACTGCGGAACTCGCCGATGTGGTCTTCCCCGTCGCATCATCCTTTGAACGGGAAGGGCTGAAGATCGGCTTTGAGATCAGCCCGGAGGCGCAGTCGCTGATCCAGTTCCGCCAGGCGGTCATTCCCCCGCCCGGCGAAGCCCGCCCGGATACCGATATCATCTTCGATCTAGCCGCTCGCCTCGGTCTCGCCGATCAGTTCTGGAACGGCGACATCGATGCCGCCTACCGCCACCAGCTCGCTCCGAGCGGGGTCACGCTGGAAGAATTGCGGGCCTCTCCCGGCGGGATACGGGTGCCGTTGCAGACCCGCCACGCCAAACACGCTGAGCCGGACGCAAACGGCGCGCCGCACGGCTTTGCTACACCGTCGCGCAAGGTCGAACTCTATTCCGAAACCTTCCTCGATCACGGTTACCCGCCATTGCCCGATTTCGTCGAGCCGCAAATCGGTCCGGTGGCACAACCCGACCTGACAGAGCGCTTCCCGCTGATCCTTACCAGCGCGAAGCCGACATTGTTTTGCCAGAGCCAGCATCGCGTCCTGCCGAGCCTGCGCAAGCGCGCCCCGCATCCGGAAGTCGAGCTCCATCCCTCGGCGGCGCGGACACGCGGTGTCGCCAATGGCGACTGGGTAGTGATCGGGACGCCGGAGGGCCGTGTGCGCGCCCGTGCCCGGTTTAACGACAACCTCGACCCACGCGTGGTGGTTGGCGAGCATGGCTGGTGGCAGGCATGTGCCGAGCTGGGCACGCCCGGCTATGACCCATTCGGACCCGACGGCGCCAATCTCAACCTGCTGATTGGCACCGCGGTGCTCGATCCGGTCAGCGGGACGGAGCCGCTCCGCGCCTACCTATGCGAGATCAAACCGGCCGCGTAAGCCCAGCCTGGAAGTGGAGGCGGCGATGGCTTTTGCCCTGACTGCGGAGCAGCAAGAGATCCGTGCCGCGGTCGCGCGGCTGTGCGAGCGGTTCGATGACGAATATTGGCTGAGAAAGGACACCGAGGGCGGGTTCCCGTTCGAATTCCACCAAGCAATGGCCGAGGGAGGATGGCTCGGCATCGCCATGCCGGAAGCCTATGGCGGCAGCGGGCTCGGCATCACCGAAGCGGCGATCCTAATGCAAGCCGTCGCCGAATCCGGCGCCGGCTTCAGCGGCGCGTCGGCGGTCCACATGAATATCTTCGGGCTGCACCCGGTCGTCGTCTTTGGCAGCGATGACCAAAAGCGGCGCTTTCTGCCGCCGCTGATCGCGGGCAAGGAGAAGGCGTGCTTTGCCGTCACCGAGCCCGATGCCGGCCTCGACACGACGCGGCTCAAGACGAGGGCGGTGCGCCAAGGCGACCGATATATCCTATCGGGCCGCAAGATCTGGATTTCAACCGCCCAGGTTGCCGAGAAGATGCTTATCCTCGCGCGCACGGCCGCGCTGGATGAGGTCGCACGGCCCTCGCTCGGGATGAGCCTGTTCTACACCGATCTCGACCGCCATACCGTGGAGGTACGCGAGATCCCTAAGATGGGACGCAAGGCGGTCGACTCGAACCTGTTGTTCATCGATGGGCTCGAGGTGCCGGTCGCCGATCGCATCGGGGAGGAAGGCGAGGGTTTTCGTTATATCCTGCACGGGATGAACCCGGAGCGGATCTTGATCGGCGCCGAGGCCGTGGGTCTCGGGCGCGCGGCACTCGACCGCGCTGCCCGCTATGCGAATGAGCGGGTCGTCTTCGGCCGTCCGATCGGGCAGAACCAGGCAATCCAGCACCCGCTCGCCGAGCGCTGGATCGAGCTCGAGGCGGCCGAGCTGATGGTCTTGCGTGCCGCCGCCGCTTATGACCGCGGCGAGGAGGCCGGCGCTTTCGCCAACGCCGCCAAATACTGCGCCGCCGAGGCCGCGTTCCGCGCCTGCGAGACAGCGGTGATGACCCATGGCGGCATGGGCTACGCGCGCGAATACCATGTCGAGCGCTATTTCCGCGAGATCCAGATCGCCCGCATCGCCCCGATCAGCCCGCAGCTGATCCTCAGCCACATCGCCGAGCGCGTGCTGGGGCTGCCGAAATCGTACTAGCCGTCGGCTCTGATCCGCACCATCACGGCACTCTTACTCGCACTTTAAACCAAAGCGATCATACGTGGCAGCACGTATTCGCCTCCGATTGATCTTTATCCCTCGGCACGCTATTCTACCCTTGCGATAGAGAACATGAACGGGGGGAAGCGATTGTCCCGCAACAGCCAGGCCGCTCAGCCGTCGACACGCCGTCGCGCGCCTCCAGTATGGCTCGCCCTTTGCCTCGTTCCTCTTCTGTCGGCATGCGCCTTTTTCGGCCGCGGGGCCGAGCCTGGCGCAGTCGGTGCGCACGGCCTTCAGCCCACCTTAGAGCAAATGAGCATAGGCTCCTCCATTGCGGCGCAAGATCAGATGGTGGATGCGCTCATACATACTGCGGGCTTGCCGCCGGAGGCGCTTTCGGCACGAAATCCTAACTGGTCGCTGGTGTGGAAGGCCGGGCTCTATGAAATCGGCCGTCAATGCGACCAGTACCTGGACGCCCTGTTCCGTTTCAATCGCGAGCAACACGCCCTCCATCAGGATCTCGCCGCCGCTGCCGGAACAACGGGCGCGATCATGGGGCTCGCAGGCGCCGCCGCCGAGACAATAGCCATCACCGCGGCCGCTTTTGGACTGTCCAACAGCCTGTTTGAAGCGCATGTAAATTCCATCTTATTTACAATCGAACCGTCAGCCCTACGCAATGTCGCCCAGCAGGGATTACATAATTACCTCAAGAATATCGATGAATCCAGAATACTATCGCGACCGGATACGTTGATCGCACTTCAGGGCTACCTGACGCAATGCTCGCCCGCAGCGATCGAGGCAAACATCAACAACGCGGCCAGTGGGGCTCCCTCCGTTGTCTCCTCCAATCCAGACGTGGCCGAGAAGTCGGCGGCGCTGGCCGCACCCGGCAGCGCCGTCGTAAACGCAGAAGCCGATACCGCTCGTGCCAACGCCGCCGGCTGTTAGCGGACCAGTATCAAAGACACCACAGGTAACCCCAACCCAGGTGGCGCTTAATTTACAATCCGGAGAGGAGGGCTTGAGCAAGCCCGAGATCATAGTTGTCCAAAAGGCTCTCGGAATTACCCCTGCCGACGGGGATCCTGGCCCGCTCAACAGCCCAACCCGGGAGGCAATCACGGAATTTCAAAGAGGCATGAACTTACGGGATCCGAAGACGTGGCCCAAGATCGAAATAACCGGATTGCTCAAGCGCGGGACCCCGACGCGAGGCATGCTTTTGAGCCTAACGCCAATGCCCGTGCGGTCTTTTTCTTCTCCCTTCGAGCGGGCTTATCTAGGAGACCCGACTAGCTCTCCCAAGATATCGCGACCATACGTCGGTACCGTGAACGAAGTATTGCGTCTGCTCGGACCATGGGATAAGCCCTTGCCCCAAGGCGATTCGCCGGCAGCCATTGCCGAGAAGATAAAACTGATGCACCAAAAAATTGGTGAGGTCCGCAAAACAAGACCAATGGACCCTGACAAAGGCGAAAGGCTCGACTCTGCGCTGTATAATCTGTTGAAGCAGCAGGAACCAGCCACAGGACCTGACAACTGAACCTTATTCACGGAAGGGTGGAGAGCAGCCATGACTTCGTTCATAACCACCAGAGGAGCCTTTCTGTTCAAGCAGCCCGATCCACGCTCAACTCGACTGGGTCAGATTTCAGCAGAAACGTCATTCGAGGGCGAATCCGCGGAGGGCGGATTTATCGAAACGCACATTAAGGATATCTCGGGTGAAATCGCGGATCGGTCACCAGAGCTCACCGACCATCCCCAAGAACCAATGTACATTGACGAGGCTCGTGCTAGGAAAGCTCTTATAGCGCCCGAGACTATTTCAAAAAATGACCATGAAGACGACATCTTCTGCATCCTGGTGACCAGGTTTGCCAGAGATATCGGTACGAATCGAGATTATCTGATGGCGGTGGCCTACTCCGGCACAGAGAATCTGGCCAAACTGGGCGATGTCGGGGCAAAACGGGTCGGACCCTTTCAGTTCACGAAGGAAGAGTGGAACACGGCGATCACGACAGGCCCCGCCAAAGACAGACAATTCTCGCTTGAGGATCGGTTTCGGTGGAACAGCCAGGCGGAGGTGGCGGCCATGCTGGCGGCTGACTGCACCATCCGATTGAAGGCCGATGCAGCCCTTGGGAAAGATCCTACCTATGCCGAACTGTATCTCGCTCAATTATTCGGACCGGGAGCGGACGCCATTCTGAAAAGCGATCGCACAAGTATTTGTCCTAAGCCGCCGGATGGAACTTATGCCGCAGACCTGGGTTTGGCCTCGAGCAATCAGTCGATCAGCAATGTACTAAGCGATCTGCAGCGGCGCTTAGATTCAGGATTTGCCGAGGCGTGGAAAGTAATAGAAAAGCAACCGCCTGAGATTCGCATTTTTGACATCAGCCATCAGGCCGATCCGCCATGGCTGGCGGTGGCCCGGAACGAAGAGGCGCGCGGCGTTTCCGAAACCATAGGAGGCCGAAACACCGAGGAGATTAAGGAGTATTTCAAATTTACAGATTTTCAGGATGATCCCAGCACAACCGCCTGGTGCGGCGCGTTTGGTACGTTCTGCATGAAGAAATCCGGGATACCGGAGGTCGAGAGCAGCATCAATAGGCCGGGGCCGGCGTTGGCGGCGTGGTGGAGAGAGTGGGGAAAGCCGGCTGATGATACGCACCGCATCGGAACTGTTGTAGTGTTGAAGGAAATTCCGGGGCAGCGATCCGGCCACGTTGGGTTCCTCGTCGGCGAATCCGATGGAAAGATCCAGCTTCTGGCGGGAAATCAGGGCAAGGGGCAAACCGGGGCTGATCATGTAGGCGTAGTTTCGTTCGACCGCGAAAAAGAAGAGCCCGTGTTTCGCTGGCTGGATGTGCCATCAATGGGAACGACCATCGGCGGTCTTGATGCTCGGTCTCTGCACCAAAAGGGCATCGAGGCTGCCAGTGGAGATCGGCGGTTCATCGAGAAAGCCCCGGATGTGATGAAGCGGTTGATGAACGACTTCCCAGCGCTGACAAGAGAGCAGGCTGCGGCCATCCTTGGGAATATCGGCCAAGAGTGCGGTGGCTTTACCTTGTTCGTCCAGCAAGGGAAGATGAACGACGAGGACAGGGGCTTCGGCTGGTGTCAGTGGACTCACGAGCGACGTGATGCCTTCTTCCAATACGCCACCGCGCATGGTTTGCCCCGGGAAAGCGATGATGCGAGTTACGGGTATCTGGTCACCGAGCTCAGAGGGTCGGAGAGACGCGCCTTCGAGGCGCTGCAGCGCGAGAGTGTGCTGGAAAACGCCGTAATCACTTTCAATAACAAGTTTGAACGCTCTGGCACGCCGATGATGGATAGACGGATCCGATATGCACAACTGGCCCTCGATGCTTTTTGAATGGTTGATGTAGATCTCGGTCACACGAGGCCGACCCTGCTTTCCGACTGTTCCTGGTTAATCGCGCCCCGAGGTTCCTCCTCCAGAGCATCGAAATTCATGCTGCGCGTGGCGATCGGCGGGTTTGGGGCGATCGGCAAGGCGGTCGCCGAGCGGCTCGACCGCGGGATCGACGGACTGGCGCTGGCGGCGGTGTCAGCGCGCGACGTTGCTCGCGCCGAGGCCGTGACAGCCGGCTTTGCCCGGCCGGTGCCGGTGCTGCCGTTGGCCAGCCTAAGGGAACACGCCGACATCGTCGTCGAATGCGTGCCCGCGGCGCTGTTGCGCGAGCTTGCCGAGCCGGCGCTCGCACATGGCCGCCAGGTGATGGTGCTCAGCTGCGGCGCGCTGCTCGACAATCTCGACCTCGTAGATCTGGCGCGCCGGCATGGCGGCCGCATCTTTGTTCCCTCCGGGGCACTGCTGGGTCTCGACGCAGTCGCTGCCGCCGCGGAGGGCGGCATATCGAAGGTGCACATGGTCACGCGAAAACCGCCGCGAGGTCTCTCGGGTGCGCCCTACCTCGAAGAGCATGCGATCGACATTTCGGGATTGGCCGAGCCGAAGCGGGTCTTCACCGGCACGGCGCGAGAGGCGGCCCGGGGCTTTCCGGCCAACGTCAATGTGGCCGCGGCCTTGGCGCTTGCCGGCATCGGGCCCGACCGCACGACGATCGAGATATGGGCCGATCCGATGGTCACACGTAATGTTCATCGGATCGAGGTCGAGGCCGACGCCGCCCGTTTCTCGCTGCAGATCGAAAATGTGCCATCCGCCGAGAACCCGCGCACCGGACGCTTGACGGCGCTCTCGGTCATCGCCGCTCTGAAAAAACTGTCGAGCCCGCTCGTCATCGGAACTTGACCTCTGGCGTTGTGCCCGGCTGCTTGCCAGGAGCGCGTTTGAGGAGTAGCTCCGGTGCGCAGATGGAGGCCCGCGGTGATCCAGCGCGGCAAGAGCTATGAGGAGGTCTGCGGCGGCTTCCGGTGGGAATTGCCGCGGCGCTTCAATATCGGTGTGGCGGCCTGCGACCGGCACGCCGACGGCAGTGGCCGGCTGGCGCTGATCTACGAAGCGCCGGACGGTGTCGTACAGCGTTTCTCTTTCGATGACCTGAAGCGGCTGTCGAACCGCTGTGCGAATGCACTTGCGGCGATGAGGGTAGCCCCTGGTGATCGTGTCGGCGTGCTGTTGCCGCAACGCCCGGAGACGGCGATCGCGCATCTCGCGATCTACAAGCTCGGCGCCGTCGCGCTCCCGCTCTTCACCCAATTCGGCCCGGACGCGCTCGATCACCGGCTCGGGGACAGCGCTGCGCGGGCGCTGATTACCGACGCTGAAAATCTGGCCAAGTTGCCCGACGGCCTCCGCGATCTGGCGACGATCCTGGTCGTCGATGGCGACGGTCGCGGGAACCCGATGTTCTGGCCGAGCCTCGAACGCGCCGGCGACGAGTTTTCGCCGGCGAATACTGGGATCGACGACCCGGCCCTCGTCATCTATACCTCGGGGACGACCGGTCGGCCAAAGGGCGCGCTACACGTGCATCGGGTGCTGCTCGGCCATTTGCCTGGGGTGCAGCTCGCCCACAACTTCTTTCCGGCACAGGGCGACCTCTACTGGACCCCGGCCGATTGGGCGTGGATCGGCGGGCTTCTCGACGTGCTGTTGCCAAGCCTCTATTTCGGCATTCCGGTGCTCGCTCATCGCGCCCGCAAATTCGACCCGGAGGAGGCGTTTGCGCTGATGGCGCGGCACGGGGTCAGAAACGCCTTTCTGCCGCCAACCGCACTCAAAATGATGCGTCAGGTGCCGGCGCCGTTCGAGCGCTTCGGCCACCGCCTGCGCTCGATGGCGAGCGGCGGCGAGGCGCTCGGCGAGGACATCCTCGGCTGGAGCCATGAGGCGCTCGGGGTCGCGGTCAACGAGTTCTATGGGCAGACCGAGGCCAATCTCCTCGTCGGCAATTGTGCAGCGCTGTTTCCGGTGCGCCCGGGATCGATGGGCCGGCCGACGCCCGGCCACCGGGTCGAGGTCGTGACGGCGGATGGCCAACTCCTCCCGGCTGGCGAGGTCGGGATCATCGCGGTGCGGCGCCCCGATCCGGTGATGTTTCTCGGCTATTGGAACAATCCGGAGGCGACCCGGGCAAAGTTCGCCGGCGAGTGGTGCCTGACCGGCGATGTCGCGGTCAAGGACGGCGACGGTTACATCTGGTACAAGGGGCGCGAGGACGACCTGATTTCGAGCGGCGGCTACCGCATTGGTCCGACCGACATCGAGGATTGCCTGATGAAGCATCCGGTGGTGCTGATGGCCGCAGTCGTCGGCAGCCCCGACCCGGTACGCGGGGAGATCGTCAAGGCCTTCGTCGTTGCCAAGCCCGAGGTCGTGACGGGTCCTGGTCTTGCCGAACAGATCCGCACCTTCGTCGGCGCGCGTCTGGCATATTATCAGGCGCCGCGAGAGATCGTCTTCGTCACGGAACTGCCGCTAACCGCCACCGGAAAGATCATGCGGCGCGAGCTGCGCGCCCTCAGCGATGACGTCTCACCATAAAAGGCGATTTGTGCCCCGGTACCGTAGAAGGGCGGGCGTCTGGAGGATCTGATGTTCTGGGTCGTCGTAGCAATATTGTATTTCATTCTCGCGGTGGTCGCGCCCGCGATCCTCGGCCTCTTCGTCAATCGAGCGCGACCGGATTTCCGCGCCCTCACCCTGTCCCTGCGAATCGTGTTCGCGGTCATCGCGCTGATCTGTCTGGCAGCGACCTCATATGTCCATGTCGACTCTGACGAAATTGCCGTGCTCAACAAAATATACGGAACGACATCGCTGCCCGGCGAGCACATCATCGCGACCAACGGCGAAAAGGGCCCGCAGGCGGAGATTCTGACCCCCGGCTGGCATCCCTGGTTTCTCGTCAACGTCATCTATCAGGTTGAAAATAAAAAGGTGGTTTCGATTCCATCCGGTAAATACGGATTCTTGAATGCGAAAGATGGCGAGCCGCTTCGGCCCGATCAGTTTCTGGCCGACGCCTTTTCCCCCGGGCATGAGCTCGATATGCTCGACGCCCAATATTTCCTCACTCACGATGGTCAGCGGGGACCGCAGACCACGATCCTGACCCCGGGAAACTACCGTCTCAACACTTATCTCTGGGACCTCAGCATTTATAATGCCGTCGACGTCGCCGAAGGCTTTGTCGGTGTCGTCAAGTCGAACGTAGTCGACGCGGTGCATTTCGGCAATTTGGCCGCGGACAAGCCGGCCTCCTGCCAGCAAAAGACGGTCTCGACGAATGAGAGCGGCGAAGCCGTGGCGGCCAAAGAAGCAAGATCCGAGGAAGGCAAGCTCGCCGCCACCCTGGTCCCGGTCGGCTGCATCGGCATCTGGGAGAAAGCGCTGCAACCGGGCCGCTATTACGCCAATGAAGCAGCCTACAAGATCACAATGATGAGCACACGCGTGCAGACCTGGGAATTCAAGGGCGGCTATAAGAGGCGTTATATCGATCTCAGCCTCGACCAGGCGGGCAATCTGACGCAGACGCAACGCTCGCAGGACGTGCCGGTGCCGCAGGGCTCGGCGGACCCGGCCATCTCACCGTTTGTCGAAGGCTGGCTGGTGCCGCTCGAGCTCAGGGTTCTCGCCCAGGTCACCCCCGACAATGCGCCGTTTGTCGTCGCCTCGGTCGGCGGTCTACCGGAGATCGAAAACAACATCATGGTTCCGACAATCCGGTCGATCGTGCGAAACGTCGTCGGTGCCCAAGGCCGTCATGTTTTGGATCTTGCCGACAATCGAGCCGCACTCGAACACGCGGTCGAGGACGCGATCCGACCTGAAGGATTGCGTGCCGGGATCGTCATCAAGGAGGTCAAGTTCGGCGATCCGGCATTGCCGCCGGAGCTTCTGGTGTCGCGGCTGCGCCAGCAACTGGCCGATCAGCTGCAGGTCACCTACCAGCAGGAACAGAAGGCGCAGACCCAGCGGATCGAAACCGAAAAGGCGCGAGCGACCGCCGAGCAGCAGCACCAGCTCGTCGAAGCGGTGATCGGCGTTCAGGTCTCGGAGCAGAATAGGAATGCGGCAAAGCTGCGCGGCGAGGGGCAGAAGCTCGAGCTGGAGGAGATTGCCCAGGGTCAGCGAGCGCAAGCCGACGTCCTCGGCCAGGATCGGGTGTTGACCATCACTCTGGTTCAGCAGCTTCTCAAAACCATCGAGGAGAAACCCGAGATCGTTTCGCTGATCGGGCGGCTGGTGCCGCAGACGGTGGTGTCGACCGGTGGCCAAGGCGCCGGTCTCGACAGCGCAGCCGCGGTTCTAGGGGCGCTGCTGAACAACGGGGGTGGCGCCACGCCGGCGCTGGCCGGGACATCGACGAAAAAGTGATCTATTGCGATAGGCACAGGTGACATGGCCGATATTGTCCTGATTAATCCCCGTTTCGAGATTTCGTATTGGGGTCTCGAACACGCAATGCCGTTTCTCGGCGTCAAGGCGATTCTGCCAGTGGCAAACCTGCCGCTGCTCGCAGCTCTGACCCCGCCCGGCCACAGCGTTACTTTGATCGATGAGAACGTCGAGTCGATCGACTTCGCGCGCTGCGCGCGGGCGGACATCGTCGGCCTGACCGGCATGAGCGTCCAGCGCCTGCGGATGACTGAAATCCTCCTTGAGCTCAAGCGCCACGGCGTCTTCACGGTTCTCGGCGGTCCATGGGTGACCGTACAGGAGGACGATTTCGCCGGTCTCGCTGATGTGATCTTTATCGGCGAGGCCGAAGAGACTTGGCCACGATTTCTCGACGAGTGGCGAGAGGGTCGACATCAAACCCGCTACGAACAGACCGAGCGGACCGACATGGGCACCGTTCCCGTGCCGCGCCTGGATTTGTTGCGGATGAAGGATTATGCATTCGGCAGCGTCCAGTTCTCGCGAGGTTGCCCTTTCGAGTGCGAGTTCTGTGACATCATCGTGACCTTCGGCCGTCGCCCGCGGATCAAGAATTCTGCCCAGGTACTGGCCGAGCTCGACGCGCTCGTCGCGGCGGGCAAGCCTGCCGCCTTTGTTGTCGACGACAATCTGATCGGCAACAAAAAGGCCATCAAGCCGATCCTGCGCGATATCGTCGGCTGGCAGGTACGACACGGCTTTCCGCTGACATTGGTGACCGAAGCCTCGATCGATCTCGCCGACGATCCGGAGCTGATGGAGCTAATGGTGGAGGCCAACTTCGCCAGTGTTTTCGTCGGCATCGAGACTCCCAATGAGGCCTCGCTGCGTGAGACGAAGAAGTTTCAAAACCTGCGCAGCCGCGGCGGGACCATGCTCGAAAAGGTCCACCGCATTCAAGATACAGGGATGGAAGTCTGGTGCGGCATCATCGTCGGCTTCGATAATGACGATGCCAGCATTTTCCCAGCCCAGAGCCGCTTTGTGCGTGAATCGCGGATCGTCAACGCGATGGTCAATATGCTGGTGGCGATACCGAGAACTCCACTATACAAGCGCCTTGCGAGCGAAGGGAGGCTCGACCTATCGGAGGAATGGGCAAACTATGGAGGCTTCGGCACCAACGTCGTGCCTCGCCGGATCAGTCGGGAGGCGCTGTACGCCGGCTACACGGAGCTGATGCGCGACCTGTACGCAGCCGACGCCTATTTTGGACGACTCGACGAGTTATACCTCAGTGGACGGTTTCAGTTTTCAAAGGCCCGCACGCGCTATCTGCGGCGTCACCCGGTGGGCTGGTTAAAGCTCAATGCGCGTCTTTTTATCGAAGCGGTCGCGATGTTCGTGATGTTGATGCGCGGCGTTCCCGATCGGGAGCTGCGCCGCGAATATCGCCGCCATTTGCTGCGGGCAGCTCGGCTTCGTTGGGATCCCGACTTGCTCTGGAATTACGCCCTGAAATGCGCGATGCACTACCACATACATCGGATTGTTCAAGAGCTGCTCGCTCGGTCGGAGCCTTTAGCGCGCCTCGCCGCCTGAGCCACTGGCAGAAACAATGGCACACCCGATTGTGTATGGTCTTCCCCTCAGCACCTATGTGTGGAGCGCGCGGCTCGCGCTGGCGGAAAAAGGGGTGACGCACGAGCTCGTCGACGTACCGTTCGGCGCCCATCGCCAAGAGCCGCAGCTGTCGCGCCAACCCTTCGCCAAGGTTCCGGCCTTTGAGCATGACGGATTTGCGTTATACGAGACCCAAGCGATCATGCGCTACGTTGACGAGCGCTTCGCGGGGACGCCGCTGCAGCCCGAGGATGTGCACCAATGGTCTCGCATGAATCAGATCATTGGCATCGTCGACGCCTATGCCTGGCCAAGCATTGCCGGCACGATACTGTTTAACCGCGTTCTGGTGCCGCGCTTTCTCGGCGGGAGCCCGGATGAGGTGGCGATCGCCGCGGCCCTGCCGCGCGCCCGCCTCTGTCTCGCCGAGATCGATCGGCTAATGGAGGATCACCGGTTTCTTGCGGCCGATTTTGTCAGCCTCGCCGATCTGATGGTGCTCCCACTGCTTTATTATTTCGGCAAGGTGCCGGAAGGTCGGGCGCCGATGGCCGAACACCCGAAACTGCAGAGCTGGATCGGCCATATGGAAACGCGCCAGAGCTTTCAGGTGACGAAGCCGCCGCCACTGTAGCGAAGTGTCCGGGCACCACCACGAGCGCGGCAGACGGGCGCTGGTCGGGCGCGTGTTCCTGGGTTTGGCGCTGCTGCTGCCGCCGTCGTGTAAGACTCAGGCGCTAGCCCGTTCCGCTGCCGGCCCCCCGGTCGCGCCGTGGGCGAAGGTTCCTGCGGTGGTTGTCGTCGGCGCGAGCGCGAATGATGCGCGGCTGCCGCTGGTGCGGGACGCAGTCGCCTTCTGGAACCGCAGTTTCGCCGAGCTCGGCTCCGCCTTCCGACTGGGGTCGGTCACCCAAGCCGCAGGGGCGGTCCAGGTCGACGGGCTGCGCGCACTGAGCGATCGTGTTTTGAGCCGCACAGGCGCGACGTCGTTGCCGCCGGAGAGCATCCAAGGCGTTCCGGGCGATCTCATCGTGGCGCTGTCGGACGGCGATTTCGTTTCGTTTGCTATGCGCTGGCCCGATCTCGGCAAAGCCTTGGTGGCGATCAAGAACGACCGCTTCCGGCCGCTGAGCCTGCCCAACGTCGCCCGCAACGTGATTGCCCACGAAATCGGGCATGCGATCGGCCTTGGCCATAACAGCGACGCGACGACATTGATGTGCGGCCGGTCGGCTCCCTGCCGGCCGGACGCGTTCCAGTCCCCGACCGAGCATTATTTCCCGCTGACCCAAGCGGAACGAGCGCTGCTGCTGAGCCTCTATCCGGCCGATTGGCGGCCGCGGTAGTTCTGGCCGATTGACGCTACACGAGGTCGCTTCAATCGGCTGAAACCGCGGAAGGGGCGTCTGTGAAACGCAGTATTGCCGAGTTCGGTTGCGCTTTCCGACTGCGATGCTGACACACGCTGGCTCAGTTGGTGTTGTGAGTGACGATAAGATCGGTGGCGTCGAAATACCCAGTCCACGGCCAGCCCATCCAAACCCGGATCGCGCCGAATTGCTGAGCGAATTGTGCCGGGGCGGTGATCGTGTAATCCACTGATCCCGATGTTCCCGTACCGAAGAGCGAAATATGCGCGGTCGGCGGCGATGCTGCGGTGTTCAAGCTGACTGCCACATCAAACGGCTGATCACGCGGGAAGCCGCCGAATTTGGTGTTATCGTTGTCGTCGATACGGACCTTGTTGTCGGTAGTGAAGTCGAGATGCAGGAAGCTGAATAGCCCGCCCGGCTGCGGCTGGACCGCCGGCTCGAATTGAAGCGTGGCAAGACCGCTGCCCGTAGGCATGAACATCGCGCAGATAAAACTGTATTGGCCAGGACCGCGAACCGCTGAAAGCACACCCTGCATCCCGGCAATGGGAGCCTGATTGCCCGGCAGGCTGGCACGGCTGACCTGAAGCCAGTGGCCGCTGGCGGACCCTGGTGCCCCGACCACCACGACGCTGCCGGGGGGGCCAAACACGTTGGCGGTTCCGGTCGCCTGGACTGCGGCCGGCGGTTGACCGATAGCGGTCGAGTCGAAGTTCGATTGGAACAATGTTTCCGAGGCGCAGCCGGCCAGCACGGTCAGCGCGAGGGCGAACGGCAAGCGGCGGAAGATCGTCGCGATGGCCGGGCGCGCCGTCGGCGTAGCAAGACCCGGGTCAGCAATGGACTGGCGCATGGCGGTTCTCCAATTGAGATGATTTGTCGGACGCGACGCCGTCATCGGGATCGAGGTTGCTGGGAAACCCGTGGGATCACTGGCTCGCCAATTGTGCCCATCAAAAACCAGGGGATACCGGATCAAGCACCGCGGCCTGCTTGGCGCATCCGATCGACACATCGTCATACCGGCTCTCCGGGTTCCATTCGACCGAGCAACTCTACCTTTTGCCCAGTCGTCGGAGTGTGAAATGGATCACACGACGGTGATAAAACCGTTCAGAGTCGGTCGCATTCTTTCGCCGCCTTGACATAGGCGTCGGCGTCGGCCGGCAATAGCAGGCCCTCGGCGACGAGCGCCTCGGCCGCAGCGCTGACTTTGCTGACATAATCCTCGCGGGTACCGTAGCGCTCTTCCAGCGACAGGCGTGGGTCACGAGCCGCCTCGCGCTCCTCTTTGGTCCGGGCGAATGGGATCAGCGAGCCGTCGCGGTCGGCGAGCTCGGCGGGCTGCGCCCGGTAAACGTTCCATCCGGTGTAGGTGCCGAGCGGTACGGCGATCGGCGGCAAGCGGATGCCGGCGATCTCGTTGCCGTCGGCATCGACCGCGCATACTCGGGCACCGTACACATTGTCGATGCGGGCCGGCGGATCGACCCAATCGACCGGCGGGACAATTGGGTTGGCGCCGGGTGCGACGGCAAAGCCCGGCACCGCCGGCATCCTGACATCCTCGGCCATGACCGCGGTGCCGTCGGCGACCCTCGGCACGCGGCTCGGCGGCGGTGCCGTGCCCTTGGTCACCCACTCTTCGAGTGCGGCGAATAACGCCCGCAAAGCCGGGGTGGCGCTGTGCGGGTTGCGCGGATTGACGCAGGGTCCGGGGCTCGGATCGGCGCCCGGACGGCCGCCATGCTGGGTCCCGGCGATCATGTAGACCCGGACATTGGCCGGCAGATCCGTATCGCTTCCGCCGGCCGGGTCGGTGTGCACCAGTGAAGCGCCCTTCTGCCAATACTCGGTCGAGCTGTTGGTCTCAATGACCAGCGGGTCGGCCGGCCGGCCCTGCAGGATCGTGCCGGTCTCGCGCGAGAACGGGTCGGTGGTGACCGCGTTGCCGAACGGGAACCAGTTCTCCGGGTAGAGGCGATCCTCGTGCTGGGTCGCGGTGCGCCCGGGCATGCCAAAGCGGTGGTTGGCGAACACTTTGCCGGCGCCGGCGACGTGGCTCATGACGCCGTCGAAGACGCGCCGCCCGTGCCCATCGTCGTTCATGCCGAGCTCGAGGAAATGGCGCAGAAAGCGCCCGCTTTGCGAGACGCCGAAGGCGAGCGCGTGGCGGATGCCGGTGCGGTCGGTCGGCGCGCCTTCGGCGATCAGCGGGTTGCGCGTGCCGTTGCGGTCGGCGGCCTCGTAGCGCAGGAACGAGACGAGGTCACGCACCGTGGCGAAGCCGATGCCGAGCACCTTGGACCCGGTCGCCTCGTACCACAGCTCGTAGATCTTGAACGGCGCGAAGAGGCTGCCTTGCGGCAACAGCCGGATCGACCGCGTGTCGGCGAATTCCCAGGATTGGGCCGGGACATCGATGCGGCTGTCGCTCTCCCGGTCGCGCACGGTCAGCCGCGCCTGCCGCGTATCGGTCGAGACCGCCGGATAGCTGAGCCGCACGATGTCGCCCTTGCCCGGCGCACGGGTGCCGATGTGGAACTCGTGGCGGATGCGGCCGGCGATCGGCCGGCCGCTTTCCATTGCCGTCGGAAAGCGCCCACCGAGACCGTTATTCGCGGTCGGGGCACCCGGATCCCAGCCCGACCAAACGAGGCTGTAGCCCCGGCCGAGCGAAAAGCCGAGCCCGGCTTCGCGGACGGTCTTCGGATCGTTTGCCGCGTCGACCGGAGCGCTCGGTGCGTCGTCAAGCAGCTGGAAGATCCGCTTCGAGCCGCGATTGGTCACGTCATAGACCAGCACCGCGTTGGTTCGGCTCGGGTCGGTCGGCCGCAATATGAAGAAATCGGTCTCGTATTCGACAAGACCACGCGCGTTGCGCGGTGCCTTGTCGAGGTCGACGATGACCGTGTTCTCGGGCGCTGCCGGATCGAGCTCTCCCTTGGCCACACCCCGGATGCGCAGATAGGAACCAGCCTCGCCAAAGGACTTGCCCTCGGCAAAGGGCTCGACCGCATTCACTTGGATTTCGATATTGGCCATCGGGAGGGAGTTCCTTTTGAGGGTGACCTCGTAACGGTTCGCCAGCACGCACTCCCCTCACCCCAACCCTCTCCCCGCGAGCGGGGAGAGGGAAGGACCCGCGGAGCGGGAGGGTGAGGGGCAATTCTTCCGGATGGCGTTATCGGCCCGGCAGCTCGTCGGATCAAAGATTTTTGACAGCACAGCTGGCAGCCGGCGCTATAGGCAAAAGGCCCATGCCGGTTGTTGCGATATGACGGGTGCTGAGCTCCTGGCACTCGACCACGCGGCGATGGCCCGGTCGCACAGCCTGATATTGCTCGGCGGCGGCCTCGGGCTGCTCAGCATCGTGGCCGGGCTGATCTCGCGCCGCATCGGGGCGCCCGTGCTGCTCGTCTTCCTGGCCATCGGCATGCTGGCGGGCGACGACCATGTGCTCGGCGTTCCGTTTGACGATTTCGGCGCGGTCTACCTGATCGGTAGCGTGGCGCTTGCGGTAATTTTGCTCGAGGGCGGGCTCAAGACTCCGGTCTCGATGCTGCGGCTGGCGTTCTGGCCCGCGGCCGTGTTGGCCACCATCGGTGTCGGAGTAACTGCCGGCATATTGGGTGCCGTGGTTTCGCTGATAGACGGCGTGCCGGTCACGGCCGCTTTGCTTTGCCGGTGCGGCGGCAGCACCCACCGATGCTGCCGCGGTCGCGGTGTTGCTGCGCCGTGCGGGTGCTGCACTGCCGGAACGGCTCTTCGCGCTGCTCAGGGTCGAATCAGGGCTCAATGACCCCATGTCGGTGTTCTTGACCGTCCTGCTGCTGCACCTGATTGCCGAACCGGGCTCGATCGGCGTCGGCGGTGCGGTCCTGCTGTTCCTCGAGCAAATGATCGGTGGTGCCGCACTCGGCGTGGCGGGCGGCTGGGCGCTCGCGCAGTCGCTGAAGCGGTTGCCGATCGAAGCACCGCTCGCTCCGGTCCTGGTGCTGACCGGTGGGCTCGCCGTGTTCGGGCTGGCTCAACTCATCGGCACCAGCGGCTTCCTCGCGACCTACCTGGCCGCGGTGATCACCGGTGCAACGCAGCACCGCGCGCGCCAGGACGTCGAGCATTTCTTCGAGGGCATGGCGTGGCTCGCGCAGATCGTGCTGTTCTTGATGCTCGGTCTGCTGATTACGCCGGAAGAGCTGCCGCCCTTTCTGCCGGGTGCCGTCATCGGCGCCGCCGTGCTGATCCTGCTGGCTCGCCCGGTGGCCGTGTTCCTCTGTCTACTGCCGTTCAGGTTTAACCTGCGTGAGACAGCCTTCGCCTCCTGGGTGGGGCTGCGCGGGGCAGTTTCGATCTACCTCAGCATCATCCCCGGCTTGGCCGATCCGCACCGCGACCAGCGGCTGTTTGCCAGCATCTTCATCCTGGTGATCGCGTCTCTGGTCGTGCAAGGCTGGACCGTGGCTCCAGCCGCGTGTCTGCTCGACGCCAACGTCCTGCTCGACAAGAACTACAGTGTCTTCCTCTAGGTCAAAACCCAATCAGCTTGACGCCTCTCAACCGCTCAACAGGCGCTCGCGGAAATCGATCACGACGGCGGGTTATGCCCCCTAAGCCGGCCTTGCCGGTGGGATCTGGAACCGGCCCGGATGGGTAGACCGAGATTCTCCGGTCCGGCTACAGAAATCCCCCATCGGGCCTGGACCGGGGTTAGGGGGGTGGGTCGGTTGCGCCCGACGACGCGCCGAAGACAATTTCGGCATACACGATGGGCATTGTTGTGTTTCCGCTATACGATGAAGCTATAGACCGGGCAACACGGTCTACCGAACAGGAGGGAAACGATGGCATCAGGATTCTGGACGGCTGGCTTGGTCGTCGCCCTCGCGGCGGCAGGGCCGGCGACGGCCGACGAGGCGCCGAAATACGGCGGTATACTGACCTATATGATCCCGGCGGACTCGCCGCCGAGTTTCGATGCGCAACGCGAGGAAACCTATGCGACGATCCACTCGGCGGCGCCGTTCTACAGTGTGCTGATACGGATCAACCCTTACCATCCGGAATCGACTACCGACATCGTCTGCGACCTGTGCACAGAGATGCCGCAGCCGACTGACGGCGGCAAGACCTATACCTTCAAGATCCGCGCCGATGTCCAGTTCCACAACGGCGACAAGCTGACTGCTGAGGACGTCGCGGCGAGCCTGAACAAGATCGCCTTTCCGCCGGAAGGGGTGGTAAGCCCGCGCTCGGCCACCTTTATGATGGTCGACACGATCGCGGCGACCGACCCGCACACCGTCGTCATTCATCTGAAGTTCGCCACCAGTGCGTTTTTGCCGGCGCTGGCCGACCCCTACAACTGGATCTATCAGAAGAAAATGCTCGACAAGGACCCCCACTGGTACGAGCACAACATCGTGGGTTCTGGCCCCTTCGTTTTCGAGGAATTCCAAACGGGTCAGTTAATCAAGGGAAAGCGCAACCCCCATTACTACAACCAAGGACTACCCTACCTTGACGGCTTTGTTGGGATCTATGCGGCGAAGCAGGCGGTGCAGCTTGATGCGATCCGCGCCGACCGCGCCGCGACCGAGTTTCGCGGCTACCCGCCGTCGGCGATAGAGCAGCTGAAGGAACAGCTCGGCGACAAGATCGTGGTGCAGCAGAGCGACTGGAACTGCACCCTGGGGGCCTGGATCAACCACCAGAAAAAGCCTTTCGACGACGTGCGGGTGCGTCGCGCCTTGGTTCTGGCACTCGACCACTGGGGCAGCGCGCCGGCCCTCTCTCAGATAAGCCTCATGCACACCGTCGGCAGCCTCGTCTTTCCGGGCTCGCCGTTGGCACCCAACAAAGACCAGCTCAGCAGAATCGCCGGCTTCTGGCCCGACATCGAGAAGTCACGAGCCGAGGCGCGCCGGCTGCTGAAAGAGGCAGGCGCCGAAGGCCTCAGCTTCGAGCTGGTGAACCGCGACGTCGATCAGCCGTACAAATATCTCGGTATTTGGCTGATCGACCAATGGAGCAAGATCGGCCTGCACGTCACTCAGAATGTGGTGCCGACCGGTCCCTGGTTCGCGGCGTTGCGCGGCGGCGATTTTAGCGTCTCGACCGGTGGCAGTTGCCACGGCATCGTCAACCCGGTGTTGGATGTCCAACCTTGGTTGCCACGCTCCGTCAGCGAGTCAAATTACGGCTACTACGAGGATCCAAAGGAACTCGATATCTACGAGAGGATGCTCCACGAGACGGATCTTGCAAAGCAGCGCGCTCTAATGCTCCAGTACAACGAACGCGTGCTGGACGAGGAGGCGCATTATATCCACTCGTTTTGGTGGAATCGTCTAGTGCCGCTGCGCTCCTACGTCCACGGCTGGAAGATCGGCCCGAGCCACTACTCCAACCAGGACTTGGCGACGATCTGGCTCAGCGCTCCCGAATGCGGGGCGTGTAGTGAACACCCGACGATGGAGAAGGCCGAAGTCAAGACCGGCAAATAACCCTGGGGACAAGGCGGCGGTGGAGCCGCATGGTCTCACCCTTACCCTGGCGTCTGGGTACTATGTCCAGGTCAAAGGAAAAACTGCGTTCGAAGCGCTCGAGGCTCGCCGCCGCCGCTTCAACGGCTCGGGACGATAACTGCCGGACGGGCCATCGCCTAGGACACTAGTAGAAGCAAATTACGACACCAGACCCGGCCTGGACAGCAGCGGGAATGGCTCCGAACTCGGCAGCTACCATCTGGCTCAATTGACGATATGCCCTAGTCAGTTCGAGCTGGATTACGCGAACGCCCGGTTTTCGGCGCGATTCGGTCACCCGGCCCAGCCAGCTTGAACTAGCATTGTTGCCCCATTAATCAGAGGCAGCATTTTTGGGCACCCGAAAATTTTTCGAGCTGATGGCAAAAATAGTCGAGGTCACCGGCACTAACCTGCAAGGGTTATCCTTAACTCCGGCAGGGATGCCTGCGGCGCTTGGAGGCGTGATGGGATGGACGATTGGCCGGACTTCAGGCGTGTAGACTGGGAAGATGTTTATCCAAGACTGCTTCTGGCCACAGTAGGGCGGCTCCGCCGCTCGCGGTGGCACCGAGCGTGTGAAATGCATGCGACAGACTTTATTCAGACCGCTATTGAAAAAGCGATGTCTCGACAGCGGAGTTGGGACCCCGATCGCTCGCTCTTTCAAAATCTATGGCAGGTTGTCTCAAGCGAAGTGAATCATGCGGCTGTCTCATACGAGAACAAAAACCTCAATCCCATCGATGAAACTGTAGTTAAGGTAATCGACTATCGAGAAAATCCTGAACACAGCACGATTTATAGATCAGAGATCGATCATCTTTTGAACTATCTGAGTTCTCATGATGCCGATGTTGCGAGCATTGCTAGCTTGATGCTTAATTTTGGGATCACGAGCTCGATCGAGCTCAGCGTCCGGGTAAAACGGCCAGTGCACGAAATCGAAAATATTAAAAAGCGACTTCGCCGACACTGCCAGCGGTACCAACAAGAGCAAGAGGCCGAGACTGTCACTCCTCAAAAGAGCAAAGTTCCATGTCCTGGAGATTTCACATGATCCCGACGAATGCTGCTCCCGTAGAGCGCATCCTAGCGTCTCTAGACGAGGAAAACGCAGACGCGGGAAATCACTCTGCTTCCGGAATCGATGTATTGCCGATCGCCGAGATCGAGCACTTGGCATTTGAGCATGTGACACTCAAACTTCATAATGCTGGCCTCAATTATCTCGCCGGCTTGGAGAGAGTCCGCGAGCTCGTCCGCACGCCGGCGCCGGCGATGGCACGCCGATCAACTTACCCGGCTGCAAACCGGCCGTCTCCCGAAACCGCCGTTGAAGAGATAAGCACGGTGAAGTGGTTCAATGCTCAGAAGGGCTTCGGCTTCAGGGTCCGCGAAGGTGGCGGTAAGGAGGCTACAGCAGAGGATAAGAAAGAAGATCGGGCAAAGCCAGCAAGCCATGACGAAAAGCTGAAGATATTCACGCGTCATTTCCTGTTCGGGAAATTGAGTGCTAATGAAATCGACGCCCTGATAAGCTATGCTCGAGTAGAGCGTTATCGGGCTGGGCGCGAGATCTTCGCGAAAGGATCGCCGGGCCAAAGCTTGATGGCGGTCCTCCGGGGCAGTGTCAAGATCAGCTCGATTTCCGACAGCGGTAAAGAGATCGTTTTTACGATCTTCAACGAGGGCGAAATCTTTGGCGAAATTGCCGTGCTCGATGGCGACGAGCGGAGCGCGGACGCGACCGCAATGACTGATTGCGAACTCTTGGTGCTGAACCGCCGGGACCTTCTGCCGGTGCTCGAAAGACGGCCGGATGTCTGCATGATCCTGCTCAGGATCTTGTGCCGGCGCCTTCGGGTCACAACAGAACAGGTCGAGGACGTCATGTTTCGGCACCTCGAGTCGCGGGTCGCCAGAGCGCTCGTGCAGCTCGCTGAGAGCCTCAGTCTTCATGGCGTCCGTAGCCGGTCGGTCGAGCTCCACGTTTCTCAGCGTGAGCTCGGCAACATGGCCGGAGGCAGCCGGGAGAGCGTGAACAAGCAACTTCAGATCTGGTACAGCCAAGGTCTGATCGACCTCAGCAAGTGTTCGATCATTATCCGTGACATCGAAGCCATAAGGCGTCTGATTGACAAAGGCGTCCGGTCCGCCGAACTCGGGTCGGCCACTCCTTTATGCGAAGGATTTGTTGTGAAAGGGCCCAGTTGATGAATGATTGCGTCGAAGCGGCCCGGCGGAGGTTCGCCGAAGAACTGGGGCATACCGCTCGCGTGCGCTCGCCTGCCGGGTACGGTCGTCACTCCTGTTCAGCGAAAAAATCTAATGCGAGGTACCCATGACGGAAATATGAGCATCGGCCCGGATCAATTTGGTGTTGCGGTAAATTTGATGGGATGGGTTACCAGCGGCGATCTCCCTGATGATCAACCGTTTGTTGAAATACGTGCTTCAAGGTATTGCACAGAAGACCAGAATAACTGTCACCGTGGTGGATACTCTAGCATAGCTGCTGGTCGCTGACAGTCTCCCGAGAACGCCAAAGGGCAACAATGGGTCGAACCCGCCAATTCCATTGAGTACCGCGAAATGGTCGCTCTCGACGCGACCTCGCCGTTGGCATCTCGTTTTCGGCTCCTTACGTGAGCGGATTCGTTATGCCCTGCCATTTTAAGGCGGGCTCCTAGTGCAAAATCTGACAGATTAGTACCTGCTCTTAGGTCGGCTCAGGGTGATCATAAAGACCATACCGAAGCGGATCACATGGACAGACCTGGCCGAGGGGAACTGTCGGTAAAATGATGGCCGCGGTCATTGAGGTCCGCGATCTGGTCAAACGCTTCGACGGCGTCACCGCGGTCGACCATATCTCGTTTGCGGTGCCCGAGGGCGTCATCTTCGGCTTTCTCGGTCCCAACGGCGCCGGCAAGACGACGACGATTAAGATGTTGACGACGGTGCTCGCGCCGAGCGAGGGGCGGCTCAGGGTCGCCGGCCACGACCCGGTAAAGGAGCCACTGCTGGTGCGCCGCGCCTTCGGCATCGTGTTCCAGGATCCGAGCCTCGACGGCGAGCTGACCGCGGCCGAGAACATGGAATTGCACGGTGTCCTCTACCGCGTGCCGCGGGCAGAGCGCCGCGAGCGCATCGAGGCGTTGCTGCGCTTTGTTGGGCTGTGGGAGCGGCGCGACGATTACGTCAAACGCTTCTCGGGCGGCATGAGGCGCCGGCTCGAAGTTGCCCGCGCCCTCCAGCACCGGCCGCGCATCCTGTTCCTCGACGAGCCGACTGCCGGGCTCGACCCGCAGACCCGCAACCAGATCTGGGAATTCATCCGCGGGCTGTGCCGGGACGAACATGTGACGGTGTTTTTTACGACGCACTACATGGAGGAGGCGGAGAGAGTCGCCGACCAGATCGCGGTCATCGACCACGGCCGGATCGTCGTGCAAGGCACCGCTGCGGCGCTGCGGCGAGAGACCGGGGGCCGTACCCTGGAGGACGCGTTCATTGCGCTGACCGGGCACAGCATCAGGGAGGCCGAGGCGACGCCGATC
>Ga0310913_10000257_pt1 | contig 23362 bp, 26 predicted proteins | sample GREbulkMGOX082_FD_203447 | JGI IMG/M metagenome (GOLD analysis project Ga0310913, IMG submission 203447) | Lab enrichment of tropical soil microbial communities from Luquillo Experimental Forest, Puerto Rico - GRE.bulkMG.OX082 | ecosystem: Environmental > Terrestrial > Soil > Tropical forest >...
GCGAGCTTGGCATAGCCGGCCAAGGCCTCCGGGTTCGAAATCGAACGATATGTCGCCACCCAATATGCCCTCGCCATCGTCATTTCCTTTCCGATAGATCGTGACCGAGCCTAGCCGGCAGAGCGCTCTTCGCCAAAGTACAGTTTGACAACCCGGACCTGCGTGTCGGGCTGCCGCGTCTTTCAGGCGAGTTCAGCCCCAACAGCCCTCTGGACTGCCGGACGCTCGGACACGCGACGCCAGTGAGCCATCACTCTCGGCAGCCGCGTCAGGTCCACACCGTCGCCCTCCAACCATCCCGCCAAGGTGAACAGATAAGGGTCGCAGATTGTGTAAGCCTCACCCATCACCCACGGTCCCTTGAGCATGTCATGCTCGATAAGCTCAAAGCACCCGCCGACGGACTGCGGCACCTTGCGCTGCATCTCGGCGATGGCGGCGGGGTCGTCGGCCCACCGCTGGCCGCGCATGCGGTGAGCATGCGCTACGTGCACCGTCGAGCACAGATAGCTGTTGAAAGCCTGCACCTGGGCAAAGGCAAAGAGGTCATCGAGCGGCGCTAAGGCCGCTTGCGGAAAGCTTTGTGCGATGAAGGCGAGCATGGCCGGAGTCTCAGTTAGAATGCCCCTGTCGGTCACCATCGCTGGCACGCGCCCCTTCGGATTGATGGCGAGATATTCGGAGCCGCGCTGCTCGGCGTTCGCAAAGTTGATCCGCACCGTAGTATAGGCCGCACCTGCCTCCTCTAAGGCGATATGCGACGCCAACGAGCAGGTGTTTACGGCGTAAAAGAGCTTGATCATAGCGGGTCCCGCCTCTTGTTTGTCTCAAACAGCGGCCGAAGTTATGCGCACCGCGTCCGACGAGCAACTTGCCGCACGAGACCATCCGCAAGCACTTTTGCGGAGGGAGGTAAGACCTGTGCCAATGCCAGAACCCGCCGGGTTGACCGTTACCACGTTCGCGCAGCGTCCGGAGCTGCTGGACAAGGTGTTCGCCCCGGAGATCCAGTCGGCGGTGCCTGAGTTCATGCGCCACGATCCGGTGGCTGCGCTTTATTACGGCCAGCTCGATCGCTATCGGGAGTTCGGCCTGGTCGCCGTCGATCCCGCGGAACCGGATCAGCCCGTTGCACGCGCCTCTAGTGTGCCGTTCGCCCTTCGTGACGGCACCAGGAGACGCGACGAATTGCCGGATGGAGGCTGGGACGCAGTGATCCGCTGGGCCGACGAGGACCGGCGCGCAGGGCATAGGGCCACGGCGGTCAGCGCCCTCGAAATAACTGTGGCACCGCGCCTGCAGCGGCGCGGCACCTCGCGGCTGATGCTGAACGCACTGCGCGAGAACGCGCGCCGTCTCGGTTTTGCCGACCTCTACGGCCCGCTGCGCCCGACCGACAAGCACCTGGAGCCGTTGACGCCGTTTGCCGAATATGTTGCGCGGCAACGCCCGGACGGTCTGCCGCATGACTCCTGGGTGCGCACCCATGTTCGCGCCGGCGCGCGGATCGTCAAAGTCGCGCCGTGCAGCATGGTCATCGCCGGAACAATCGCCGAATGGACGCAGTGGACCGGTCTAACGTTTAGCACCAGCGGTCCGGCGATCGTGTCCGGCGCCCTATCGCTGATCCACGTCTCTCTCGAACAGGATCACGCAGTCTACGTCGAGCCGAATTTATGGATACACCACCGGCTCGGCTGAGCCCGTCCGTCGTGGCCCTGCCTTACCCGGGCTGCAGCGCATGGATGACGCGGCTCGCGATCATATCGCGGGTCTTGGCGGCATAGGCGGCCATGTGCGGCGAGGTCGCATGCGCTCTCAGGGCCTCGGGGCTCTCCCATTTCTCGATCACGACAAAGGTGTCGGACCCGAACTTGGTCTGAAAGCTTCCGATCCCGTCGGCATCGATAGCAGGGCCATATTCGATGCACCCCTTCTCGGCGTGAACCGCGGGCATATTGGCGCGGAATTCCTTGAGGATTGCTTCGCGCATGCCGGATTTGGCCGTGATGATGGCGATGACGTGGATCATGTCTTTTCCCTTTCGGTCAGGCGATGCGCTCGAAGACGCTCTGATGGCGGCTGGTCAGCTTCGGGCGAATTTTTGTCGCCCAGTCACCATAGGCGCCGGCTTTCTCCCAGTCCGCACTCTTCATCACCTCAGGTGAGTCGAGCTCGTAGATCGTCAGGTAGCGCTGCATTCCCGGCACCGTGGAGTGCTCGAGCCGGTAGCGTGCGGCCGAGCGCACGCCGGGCACATGTGACAGCATCGGAAAATGCTCCGTGTCGTAGACGCGGTTGAATTCGGCCTCGTGCTCAGCCGGAATGTCCAACTGCACCACAAAGATGTGGGTCATGACGGTCGATCCTCCTCGCGCGGGTCAGGCGATCTTGTGGAAGACGCTGTGCCGGCGGTTCGTCGTATGCGGGCGGATCTTTGGCTTCCACTCGCCGAGGTCGGAGGCCTCCTGCCAGGCCGGGCTGTTGATGATCTCGGCCCTGTCGACCTCATAGATCGCCAGATAGCGCGGCATCGTCGAAATCGTCGAATGTTCGAGCCGATAGCGCGCGCAAGAGCGGACCCCGGGGACTTTGAGGATCGTCGGCACGTGATCCTCATCATAAATGCGGTTGAATTCCGCCTCGAGGTGCTGCGGGATGTCCATTTGCACGACGTAGACGTATGACACTTGTGCTCCTCCCTGCTCCGGGTTGGAAGATCGGGAGATTAGGCGAATGGGTCCGAGCGCGATAGCACTTCGCGCTCGCTGCAGCACTAGCCGGCGCGCTGCTCCGGCGGCAGCTGCAGGCGGTAACCGACACCCAGCTCGGTCAGGATGTGCGTCGGCCGAGTCGGGTCGGGTTCGATCTTGTGGCGCAGCCCGCGGATGAAGACCCTGAGATACTGCACTTCGTCGGCCTGTGCCGGGCCCCACACCTCGCGCAGCAGATGGCGGTGGGTCAAGACTTTGCCGGCGTGCATGACCAAGTGCCGCAAAAGGTCGAATTCCTTCGGCGACAGTTTGACCTCGTGGCCGCTGCGGGTGACATGGCGGCGTACTAGATCCACGGTCAGATCGCCTGAAATGAAGATCGGGAGCTCGCCTTGCGCCTGGAAGGCGTGGCGCAGCGCGGCGCGCAATCGCGCCATTAGCTCGGCCATGCCAAAGGGCTTGCTGACATAGTCGTCGGCCCCCAGGTCGAGTGCGGCGACCTTTGAGCGCTCGTCGTGGCGCGCCGACAGCACGAGGATCGGCACCGTCGAGGTCTTGCGGATCTCGGAGATCAGCTCGAGCCCGCTTTTGTCCGGCAGGCCGAGATCGAGGATCACCAGATCCGGCTTGTCGGCCGCCAACGAGCGGAGCGCGCCTGCGGCAGCATCCGCCTCGACAATGGAGTAGCCGGATGCAGCCAGACTGGTGCGAAGAAAGCGGCGGATCGGCGGCTCGTCGTCTACAACGAGGACAGTCTGAGCCTTAGCCATGCGCCATGACCGGCTCCCGCTTCGCAGCGATCTCCGGCACCACAGGCATGCGGATCGTCAACACCGCTCCCGAGCGGTCGCGCCGATTGCGCGCAACAATCCAACCGCCCAGGGCTTCGACAAAGCCGCGGCATATCGCCAGACCCAACCCGGTGCCCGCACGGCGGCGATCCTGCGCCTGCACCCGATAGAATTTGTCGAAGATGCGCTCAAAATCGGCGGGCGGGATCCCGGGGCCCTCATCGACAACCTCGATCTCGACCAGCTCGCCATCGCGGGTTGCCCGGATATCGATGCGGCTGTCGGCGGGGGAATATTTGGCCGCGTTGTCGAGAAGGTTAAACAGCACCTGCTCGAAAAGCACGGCGTCGAGGTGCAACATCGGCAGACCCGACTCGATGGCGATCTCGACATGGTGTCCGGCCAAGACATTTCCCGCCCGTTGCAAGGCAGAGCCGACGATCTCGGCGACATCCATCAGCTCGAGCTTCAATTCGATGGCGCCTGATTCGATGCGCGTCATGTCGAGGAGGTTCGCGACGAACCGGTTCAAGCGCTCGGCTTCCTCCTGCAGAGTTGTCAGCAACTCCTCGCGTTCGGCGGCGCCGTATCTCTCCGGGAAGCTGCGCAGGCTCGACACAGTGCCGAGGATCGAGGCGAGCGGCGTGCGCAGATCGTGGGAGATCGACGTCAGCAGCGCACCGCGCAACCGCTCGGTTTCGGCCAGTACGCGTGCCTCATCGAGCCCCTTCGCGAGCGAGATCCGCTCGATCGCCACCGCAGCCTGATCACACAACGCGTCGAGCAGCCGCCGTCCGTCGGGAGTCAGCAGTGGCCCCGGCGTATCGCGGTCGATACCGAGCACGCCAACCGGACCGCTGCCGGTCCGCAATGGCAAGAACAGGCGCTTGCCGCCAGGTAGTGTGTCGGCGCCGCGTCCGGCAGCCCGGTTGTGCTCCCAAGTCCACCGCGCTGCCGCCATATCGGCGGGCTCGAGCTGGTCCTCAGGGGGGTAGCCCGAGGCGACTTCAAGCCCTTCGCCCTCCTTTACCGGCAGCAACAGGACAGTGCGGACATTCAGCATCGACGAGATCTGATAGGCGGTCGCCCATAGCAAATCGTCGAGTGCGCCGATCGCTGCCACCTTACGGCTAAACGCGTAGAGCTCGGCGGTAGCCTTGGCCCGCGACCGCGCGCTCAGGATCTGGCTGCGGGTCCGCGCCGTCAAATTGCTGACGATGACCGCGACGACGAGGAAAAAGAACAACGCGACGACGTTCTCAGGATCACCAACCGTAAACGTGTAGAGTGGTGGAAGGAAAAAGAAATTGTAGGCGAGCACGCTTGCCACCGCGGCGAACAGCGACGGCAACAGGCCCCAGGCGATGGCCGAGGCCAGCACCGCCGTCAGAAACACCAGCGAGATGCTCTGCACCGCGAGAAATTGTTTGAGCAACAGACCGATACCCAGGGCGATGGCGACCGCGCCGGTGCTGGCGAGATAGTGTTCGACGCGGAAAGGTTCGGGCTTGGGACGGGTCTCGACCGATTTGGGAGGAACAGAGTCGCTGTCATCCGGCGAAATGACGTGCACGCTGATCTGGCCGGTCTTGCGCACCAGCTCATGAACCACGGAGCCGTGCACCATTTCGAACCAGCGCGAACGACTGGATTTGCCGATGACGATCTGCGTGATGTTGTTTTCCGTCGCGTAGGCGACGACGTCATCGGCAATGTTGCGGCCAGGAATCGTGATTGTCGAAGCGCCGAGCCGCTCGGCGAGCCTTAGAAAGTCCGCGATGCGGTCGCGCTCGGCATTGGTCAGGCGCTGCGTCCGCGCCGTCTCGACATAGATTGCCGTCCATGGCATCTGAAGACGGTCTGCCACTCGCCGGGCATAGCGGATAAGGCCACCGGTGTTGGGCGCCTCACTGACGCAGACGAGCACCCGCTCGCCCGCCGGCCAAGGGCCGGGGATCGCGTGCTCCCGCATGTGCGACAACAGCTGCTCGTCGACGCGCTGAGCGGTGCGACGCAACGCCAGCTCGCGGAGGGCTGTGAGGTTACCCCGCGAGAAGAAATGACGAACCGCTCGCTCGGCCTGTTGCGGCACGTAGACTTTGCCTTCGTGCAGACGCTTGATCAGATCCTCGGGAGAGAGATCGATGACCTCGATATCGTCGGCCTCGTCCAGCACGCTGTCGGGCACGGTCTCGCGTACGCGTATCCGAGTGATCTTGGCGATGACGTCGTTCAGGCTTTCGACATGCTGGATATTCAGGGTGGCAAAAACGTCGATGCCGGCGGCGATGATTTCCTCGACGTCGAGATAGCGCTTGGGGTGGCGGCCTCCGGGCGCGTTGGTGTGAGCGAGCTCGTCGACCAATGCGAGCTTGGGGCGGCGCTTGAGAATGGCGTCAAGATCCATCTCGGCCAAGAGGTGACCCTTGTAGTCGACCTGCTGCCTTGGGAGTTGCTCGAGACCTGCAAGCACGGCCTCGGTCTCGACCCGTCCATGAGGCTCGACGACGCCCACAACGACATCGACCCCCTCGCGCTGCATCGCCTGGGCCGAGAGCAGCATCTCATAGGTCTTGCCGACCCCTGGTGCTGCGCCGAGAAAAATCTTCAGCCGCCCGCGACCCTCGTGTTTGGCGGCCTCTAGCAGCGCCTCCGGGGACGGCCTTCCTTCCCGCTCCGCCATAAGATCAGTATAGGGCATTCCAGGCGGTTTGGCACATCTGGCGTGTCGCAAATGCCCGGGTTGCGCTCGCCGACCCGCGCTGACCCGCTCTTGGTTTCATAAAAATTTCAACACGCGTAGGCGGACGACTTGAAATGGCGTCGGAAACACCAGCGGGTCATTCGCCACTATCGGGCGTGGGCCCGTTGGCGAAGCTGAGACCCGGGTAGTGACACACGCATTTCCCCGACGACAGGGGAAAACACGGTTTTAGCGTCCGGCAACCGTCCATCTTAGAAAATAGTCCCTTATAATCAGTAGCTTGGCTACGATTTGGCAGCGCCAACCAGCAGCGGAATCTCGGGAAATCGGCAGCGGAATGGCAGGGGAATTTGCCTGGAGGACCAAGCATTGAGCGCCGGTAGTCTCGGCGGTCAGGATGATCTTATGTCGACGACCAGGTCGGCGAAGGCCGCTCCGAGATCGTGCCGTCTTGCATAACGGCGCAGCATCTTGAGCACTGTCGATTTTGCGATGGGTGTTCCCGCGCGCAGCTTCGTCAGGACTTTCGCATCGGCTTTCAATGCCCGACCGGCCTTGGTATCGCTCGCATAGTGCCGGGAAACCAAGTCACCTCATTGCGGGCAAACAAACCAGGCTCGGTCCTCCTTCTTACTCATGGCCGCGGACCGCCCGGATGTCCTCCAGAATGCGTGCAGAGATTCCCCAATCGCGCAGACATTCGACCGCGATCTCGGCCTCCTCGCGTGGTATTTGGCGAACCCGCGCCCTGCTGGTCACGCTGCGGTGAACCTTGAGACCCAGAGCCTCGGCGGCCGCTAGGGCATTGACAGGAATGGCAAGGTCGACGAGATCGGCCATGCGAATCTCCACGTCTCGAATTGGTCAGAATTTTCAGACGCGACTTCGTCGCGTCTGAAACGCCAATATCGAGACGCCTGCATAAAGAATCCATATGGATCGGAGCGTGAATTCGCAAAACCGGACCGATTGGCCCGAGCCCGTGCCGGTAGTTCGTGAAGCCTGGTTCACTGCAGTTGATCGAGCGCTAGATTGAGCTCGAAGACATTCACTCGCTTCTCGCCAAGAACGCCGAGAAACCGGTCCCGCGTCGCTTCGGCGACGACGGCGCGGACCTTGTCGGGCGACACGTTCCGCGCCTTTGCCACCCGCGGCACTTGGAACTCGGCGGCGGCCGGCGTGATGTCCGGGTCGAGCCCGCTCGCCGAGGTGGTGACAAGGTCGACCGGGATCGGCGTCGACGGGTTCGCCGCTTTGAGCTTCTCGGCATCGTCCTTGACGCGGTCGATCAGTACCTGGCTTGTCGGTCCGAGGTTCGAGCCGCCCGAGTTCGCTGCGTTGTAGGGCGCCGGGACGGTCTTTGTCGAATCGTTCGGGTCGGTATCGGTGGTTGCAGACGGGCGGCCGTGGAAATATTCGTCGTCCGTGAAGTTCTGGCCGATCAGCTCGGAGCCGATCACCGCACCGTTCTTCTCGATCAGGCTGCCATTGGCCTGATGGGGAAAGAAGAGCTGCGCGAGCCCGGTCATGCCCAGCGGATAGATGAGGCCGGTGATGACCGTCATGACGACGATCATCATGATAGCAGGACGGATCTGTTTCAGCATGGAACGTGATCCTCAGGCAAGGCCGATGGCGGTGACAGCGAGATCGATCAGCTTTATGCCGATGAACGGCACGATGATGCCGCCGAGGCCATAGATCAGAAGGTTGCGGCGCAAGATGCTCGCCGCACCTGCCGGACGGTAAGTCACGCCGCGCAGACTCAACGGGATCAGGGCAATGATGATCAGCGCATTGAAGATGATCGCCGAGAGGATCGCACTTTCCGGCGTCTGCAAATGCATAACGTTGAGGACCCCGAGCTCGGGGTAGAACGCCGCAAACATCGCCGGAATGATCGCGAAGTATTTCGCGACGTCGTTAGCGATCGAGAAGGTGGTCAACGCGCCGCGGGTCATCAGCAGCTGCTTGCCGATTGCGACGATCTCGATCAGCTTTGTCGGGTCGCTGTCGAGGTCGACCATGTTGCCGGCTTCGCGCGCCGCCATCGTGCCGGTGTTCATCGCAACACCGACATCCGATTGCGCCAGCGCCGGCGCGTCGTTGGTGCCGTCACCGCACATCGCGACCAGCTTGCCCTTCGACTGCTCCTCGCGAATCAGCGCCAGCTTGTCCTGTGGCGTCGCCTGCGCGAGAAAGTCATCGACCCCCGATTCGGCCGCAATCGCGGCTGCGGTCAGCGGGTTGTCGCCGGTGATCATGACCGTGCGGATGCCCATCTGCCGCAACTCGGCGAAGCGGTCGTGGATGCCCCCTTTGACGATGTCCTTGAGGTGGATCACACCGAGCAGCAGATCGTCCTTGGCGACGGCGAGCGGTGTGCCGCCCTCTCTGGCGATCCGCTCGGCGATAACGGTCACCTGGCGCACCGCGTCCGAGACCGGCGCGGCGCGCAACGCCGCCTGCGCTCCCCCCGCCGCGCTGCGCCAAAGCGGGCCGGTGCTGCCGCCCTCAACAAACGCAATGATCGCGCCGACTGCCCCCTTGCGGATCGAGACCCCCTCAACATCGATGCCGCTCATCCGGGTCTGCGCCGAGAACGGCACGAATTTGGCATTGAGCGGCGCCATCTCGCGGGCACGCAGGCCGTATTTCTCCTTGGCCAGAACCACGATCGAGCGGCCCTCCGGAGTTTCGTCGGAGAGCGAGGCGAGCTGCGCCGCATCAGCCAGCTCAGCCTCCTCGATACCGGGGAGTGCTAGGAACTCAGTCGCCTGGCGATTGCCGAGCGTGATCGTGCCGGTCTTGTCGAGCAGCAAGGTGTCGACGTCGCCAGCGGCCTCGACGGCGCGGCCTGACATCGCGAGCACGTTGAAGCGCACGAGCCGATCCATGCCGGCGATGCCGATCGCCGACAACAGCGCGCCGATCGTCGTCGGGATCAATGTAACAAAGAGCGCGATCAGCACGACGACCGAGACCGCACCGCCGGCGTAGGAGGCAAAGCTCGGGATCGTGACGGTGGCAAAAACGAAGATCAATGTCATGCCGGCGAGCAGGATGTTGAGCGCGATTTCGTTCGGCGTTTTCTGCCGTACGGCGCCTTCGACGAGCGCGATCATGCGGTCGAGAAAGGTCGAGCCCTGCGCCGCGGTGATCCGTACCCTCAGCCAGTCCGACGTAACCCGGGTGCCGCCGGTGACTGCCGAGCGGTCGCCGCCGCTCTCGCGGATAACCGGCGCGGATTCACCGGTGATCGCCGACTCGTCGACCGAGGCGACACCCTCGATGACTTCGCCGTCGCTCGGGATTAGGTCGTTGACCTCCACAAGCACCAGATCCCCCGGCTTGAGCGCGGTCGCGTCGACCAGCTCGAAATTGCGCGAGTTGGCAGCTTGCAGACGCTTCGCCTTGGTCTCGGTCCGGGTGCGGCGCAGCGCGTCGGCCTGGGCCTTGCCGCGCCCCTCGGCCACCGCTTCGGCGAAATTCGCGCACAGCACGGTGAACCACAGCCACGCCGTAATCTGGCCGGAGAACAGCGCGTTGGTGCCGACCACCGCGCCATTGCCGACGATCAGATCGCGCAAAAAAAAGATCGTGGTCAGCACCGAGACGATCTCGACGCAGAACATGACCGGATTCTTGACCAAGGTGCGCGGGTCGAGCTTGCGGAACGCGGCCCAGATTGCCGGCACGATTAGTGATCGATCCAAGATCGAGAGCGGCCGGAGCTGGCGCTTGTAAAGCCCGGTGTCCGGCGAGCCGATCATAATCGGAGAGATGTCGGTCATCGTGATTGTCCCTTTGGAATTCTGTCGCTCACGGTGCCGGAAAAAGCTTACCCTGGTTCATTGCGACCTGCTCGGTCACCGGCCCCAACGCCAGCGCCGGGAAGAAAGTCAGGCCGCCGATGATCAGAACGACTCCGACCAAAAGGCCGACGAATAGCGGCCGGTTCGTCGGAAAGGTGCCCGCGGACGGGGCGAGGAGCTTCTTTTGCGCCAACGATCCTGCGACCGCGAGTAGCGGGATGACCATGATGAACCTCCCGATCAGCATCGCGAACCCGATCGTGGTGTTGTAGAAGAGCGTGTTGGCCGAGAGTCCGGCAAAGGCGCTGCCGTTGTTGCCGGTGCCTTCGGTGTAGGCGTAGAGGATCTCGCTGAAGCCGTGCGGCCCGGTATTGGCGATGCCGGCGAGGCCGGCCGGCACGACTGTCGCGAGCGCAGTCCAGCCGAGTATCGACAGCGGCAGGCTGAGGAGCGCGAGAATGGTCATCTTGACCTCCTTGGCCTCGAGCTTCTTGCCAAGGTATTCGGGTGTGCGACCGACCATCAGCCCGGCGACGAACATCGCGACGATAGCGAAGGCGAGCATGCCGTAGAGACCAGAACCGACGCCCCCAAAGATCACCTCGCCGAGCTGCATATTGATCAACGGGACCATTCCACCGATCGGCAGGTAGCTGTCGTGCATCGAGTTGACGGCGCCGCACGAGGTGTCGGTCGTCACGGTGGCCCACAAGGCCGAAAGTGCGGGGCCGAACCGCACCTCCTTGCCCTCCATGTTACCGCCTGCCTGCAGCGCGCCCGGTGCAGCCTCGACATTGAAGGTCGCGACGGCGGGGTTGCCGTGCGATTCGGACCAATAAGCGGTTGCCACGCCGGCGAGGAACAGCAAGCCCATTGCCGCGAAGATCGCCCAGCCTTGACGCTCGTCTTTGACCATCCGACCCAGGACATTGGTGAGCCCAGCGCCAATAGAGAAGATTGCAGCCAGCTCGATCAAGTTGGTCACCGGGTTCGGGTTCTCGTAAGGATGCGCCGAGTTGGCGTTAAAGAACCCACCGCCATTGGTGCCGAGCTCCTTGATGATCTCCTGCGAGGCGATCGGACCTTGCGCGATGGTCTGCTTAGCGCCTTCGAGGGTGGTCGCGTCGACATACGCGCCCAGATTTTGCGGCACTCCTTGCCAGACCAGGACCAGCGCGCCCACGACCGAGATCGGTATTAGGATGTAGAGCGTGCAGCGGGTCAAATCGACCCAAAAATTGCCGATTGTCTTGGCCTCGCGCCGCACGAACCCACGGATCAGCGCCAGCGCCATCGCGATGCCGGTCGCCGCCGAAACGAAGTTGTGCACGGTGAGCCCGGCCATCTGCACGAGATAGCTCATCGTGGTTTCGGGCACGTATGACTGCCAGTTCGTGTTGGTCACGAAGCTGACCGATGTGTTGAAGGCGCTGCTCGGCTCAATACCGGTCTGGCCCTGTGGGTTGAACGGCAGATACCACTGCAGCCGCTGCAGCGCGTAAAGGGTCACGAAGCCGGCGACACTGAAAAACAGCAACGCGATGGCGTAGGTCAGCCAGTGTTGCTCTTCTTTCTCGTCGACCCCGCAACACCAGTAGATCGCCCGTTCCACCGGGCGTAGAACTGGGCTCAAGAACGTCCGTTCGCCATTGAAGACGCGCGTCATGTAGCCGCCGAGGGGCCGGGTGATCAGGATCACGATCACGCTGAACAGCGCGATTTGGACCCATCCGCTAATGGTCATTGCAAAGCCCCTAGAACCGCTCGGGGTTGATCAGGGCGTAGACGAGGTAGACCATGATGACGATGGTCACGATCGAGCCGAGGACGTAGTCGAGCAGCATTTCACATTCTTTCGCAGGCGAGCACATAGAGCACGGATGCGACGAAAAAGCCGGCACCGAGCGCGATCATCGCGACATCAAGCATGAAGACACCCTAGGCGAGTCGCAGGTTGCGGGCACGACGAGCGCCGCACTGGTAGATCCCGCAAGGCGAGAGCATTTGACCTATCCACACGTTACCCCACTCGGACGTGCCCATTTCTCGGGCCCGAGTCGGGATGGGCAAAAATCAAGTGCACTCTCGTGCATTAAGATTCGAGACGCATCAAGGCCCCCCGACATAAGCAAACCATAAAGATCCAAGGTAGCCTTCTATCTGCTGCCCCGGCGAGCCGGACGATTTGACCTGGGTCAGCTCAGCCCCTGCCGCGTTGGCGGACGATCAGGGAGCCGGATAATGAATGCCCCGGTTCATCGCCACCTGCTCGGTCACGGGCCCCAGCGAGACTGCGGGGAAATAGGCGAGTCCGCCCATGATCAGCACGACGCCCGCCAGCAGTCCGATGGATTGCGGGCTGTGGCTCGGAACCGAGCCGGGTGACGGGGCAACGCGCTTCTTCTGTACCAGCGAGCCGGCAACCGCCAGCAGCGGGATCACGTAGATGAACCGTCCCATCGCCATCGCCGCGGCGAGAACCATATTGTAGAACAGCGTGTTGGTGGAGAGGCCGGCAAACGAACTGCCATTGTTGCCGGTGGCCGAGGCGAAGGCGTAGAGGATTTCGCTGAGGCCATGCGGGCCGCCGTTGACGATGCCTGCCACCCCTTGCGGTGTTACGGGTGCGAGCGCCGTACAGCCCAAATATCGACAGCGAGTAGCTGAGGAGAGAGAGCATAGTCATCTTAACCTCCCTCGCCTCCAGCTTTTTGCCGAGATATTCGGGTGTGCGCCCGACCATCAGCCCAGCGACGAACATCGTTACGATGGCGAAGGCCAGCATGCCGTAGAGACCCCGCCAAAGGTGACCTCGCCGAGCGCCATATTGACGATCAACACCATACCGCCCAACGGCAGAAAGCTGTCATGCATGGCGTCGACAGCGCCGCCCGCGGCGGTGGTGACGGTCGCCAATAGCGCGGACGGCGTGATGCCGAAGCGATCTGGAGCCATCCCTTGCTCGTCATCGAGAGCTCCTACAGCGTCTCGGGACCTATTGGCGCGGAGAGCGGATCATGACCGGCGGTCTCGTTCGTACCGACGACGCGATTATGTCGGCTAAAGGACCCGGATTATCTGATTCAAGTCAATTCGCGCCGACTTCTCGCGAATTCAGCGGCTATCATAGGTCGATCGCAAAGTATCAAACTCACCGAAACAGGCTCGTCAGGAGCCCGATCCCCAGAACACCCGAGAACAACGGTCCGCCGACCGCGACGATCGCATCCGCGACCATGTGCGCCACCCTGATCAATGGATCATCAGCGGACTCTGGCGCTCGATAATATGACACTCTCAGGGCACTCTCCGGTATTCGGCTCGACCCCGATCCGCTCGTTCATTGCAGGACGGTGTGCACGAAAACGAGGATGAAACGAATGGTCAAAACGCCCATGGCGACGCCCATCAGTACCAACACCGTCCCGATTGCTCCGAGCGCCGCCCGCGGCCGCGTTCGCCGCTCGTGCAGAACCGGTGAGTGGATGATAGGGTTAGGAACGGTCTGCTGGCGCACGGCTCCAGCTCTTACGAAGTCGAAAAGGGCCATTACCGACCTTCGAAAATTGCGACGGCTTATAGAAGCGCGACGGCGAATAAGATTTCGAGGCGAAACCCGCCCTCTTCCCGCCCTCTTAATGTAAAGGGCACATAAAGAATGCCGAGGGATGATCGACGGGAGCGCGAACTGGAACGAGCGCCTAGGCTCGACGCTCCCAGAACTCGCGCGCCTCCACAATTATGCTTTCTTTATGGAGCCGGGATCCACGCGGCCTCGAATTTTTATGCGGCGCGAGGCCATAACCTGACCCTCCGATGGTCTGTCTGTTCCATGGCGACTACGGGCCGGCGGATCCGGCCTTCGATCTTGGTTCCGGTTTGACCTGGGTAGTCGATGCGAACTCCCTCAAGGAGGCCCGCAATCTCGGAGAAGGAGAGGCAATTCAGCGGCACCCTTCTTCGGGGTGAGCCTGTCTCGTGGTGCGATCAAGGCTATGCATCGGTCGATCAGGATGCCGTCGTCTGGTTCTACCTCGCAGCCTTTCTATTTGTGATCCTGCCCTACCTGATCATGAGCGCTAAGGGCTTTGCGAAGTGCGCGGCATGGCAGGACATCAGCGTGGAAATCCTTGCTGGCCGCCAGCGGCTGCCACGCTGAGCCCGTTTTTTTGGAAGGAACACTCGTTGCGACCGCTTCGCCTAGTTCCCGACGGCGCGAACATCCAGTTTATGCGCGGTCGTTTTGCCGGCGTCATCGGATCAGCGAGAAAACAATTTCGCGGTGTATGCGATCGACCAGGCGACGGGTGAGCCGAGCTTGATCCGGCACGTCGATACGCACGGCATTCACTGCCGGACCTTTCACATCGACCCGAGCGGCCGCCTACTGGTCGCTGCGCACATCATGCCGCTCCTCGTCAGGGACGGTACCGCCTTACGCACCATATCGGCGAGCCTCGCCCTTTTCCGGATCGATGACCAAGGCAGGCTCGACTTTGCCGGCAAATACGACGTCGATGTCGGCGACCGGACGATGTTCTGGATGGGCATGGTCGCGCGTTAGGCAGCTCGCCTGCCCACATCATTCCTCAGCGAGTCACGGGGCGATGAAGCGGTCGATCTTGCGGTAGCGGAATAGCCACCGCCCGTCTGCGCTGACCATCTCGTCTATATAGGCGCCACCCGAACCGACTTTTGGACCCTGCGGGCTGTTCTGCACCACCATCCAATCGGAGCGCACCCGGGCGTGCGCGCCGTCGACGTCAATCGCGATGTTCGTCGTCAGATGCACCGCGCGCGGTCGCGGTTGCGCGCCGCGCTCCCGCAGCCTGCGCGCCAATTCGGCGATCGCCGCCCGTCCGGTCGCCTTGCCGAATGCCGTGTCCCAGGTGCCGTCCTCGGTGAACAGCTCCGCCATCCCGTCAAACCGACCCTCGTCCAGGCGGAAGCAGTATTCCGCCAGCACTTCCCGAATTGCATCCTTGTCTTCTACCGCTGTGGGCATCGCTATTTCCTCCGGCATTTGGCGTTGCGGCGCACTTGAACCGGTTCGATACTGCAAGCCGCGAGCCGCGCCGCACAAGCCACTTGTCGGCTTCCGCCAGCGACGGCCCGTTCACGAGAGAGGGACCAGATGAGGCAAAGGGAGCACGGCTTCGGGTTCGCTCCCGAACACGATGCGCCGATCCCCTATATGCAGCGGATCCGCGAATATTACCTGGCACTCGGCTATGCAGCGCCTTATCGCTGGGCGCATTTTGCCGAGGTGCCGTTCCAGCCGCTCACAAAGCCGCTCGCTGAGTGCCGTGTCGCCTTAATCACCACCGCGGCCCCCTACCAGCCCGACAAAGGCGATCAGGGCCCCGGCGCCCCTTACAACGCCGCCGCCAAATTCTATAGCGTGTATTCCGGGGACAGCGGCACCGAGCACGATCTGCGAATTTCCCATCTCGCGATCGACCGCGCCCATACCACGGCCGAGGACAGCAACACCTGGTTTCCGCTGCCGCAATTGCGACGCTCTGCTGAGGCGGGACGGATCAGCGGGGTCTCGCCACGCTTTCACGGTATACCGACAAACCGCAGCCACCGCACGACACTCGAAACAGACTGCCCCGAGCTCCTGGCGCGCTGCCGCGCCGATGGTGCCGACATCGCGGTTCTCGTCGCCAATTGACCGGTGTGCCACCAGACCGTGAGTCTGGCCGCCCGGCATTTGGAGGAGAACGGCATTGCCACCGTGGTGATGGGTTGCGCCAAGGACATCGTGGAATTTGTCGGCGTGCCGCGCTTCCTGTTCAGCGATTTCCCGCTCGGCAACGCGGCGGGACGTCCAAAGGACCCGCAATCTCAAGCCTTCACACTGGAACTCGCCCTGCGTATCCTTGAATCGGCGCCAACGGCACGCACGACCGTGGAGTCGCCGCTGCGTTGGAGCACGGATTCGTCATGGAAGCTCGACTACTCCAACATCGAGCGCTTGTCTTCTGAAGAGATCCGGCAGCTGCGAGAGAAATTCGACCGGCAGAAAGAGATCGCCAGGGATATCCGCGACAAATCCGCAGCACCGTCGTGAAAATGAACGGAGCGGGGCCAGAAAATTTCTTTGGATGGGCACAGACCGAAGCCTAGGCAGGTCGCCAACATCTGCGCTTAACGGATCACAACGACGGCCGTGCCGGCCGCATGCGACGCGATATTCTTTTTGTATGAAGGGCTGTCGCTTGTGTGAAGGGCTGTCGCGCGGTATCCTGTGGGGACGGTCTCCGGTTTGGTACGGAGAGCCCGCCACTTGGTGAGGGGGAAACATGACCAAGGGCAATCGAAGCGCGTCCTCGACGCCGCCGGTGTTGCTCATTCGGGCCCTGACGCTCGTGACAGTCGTCAGTGGCCTTGCCTCTGGCCTTTTCGCCGGCACCGCCGCGGCGGAGACTCCGGCTCAATTCATCTATCGGGTTTCGCACTCCACATTTGGCGATATCGGCAGTTACAGCAACACGGTCGAGCCTACCGGGGCGGGTACAACCGTCCAGACGCGGGCGCATTTCGAGGTGACTATGCTGGGCGTGCGGATGCATCGCGAGGATGCCACGCGCACCGAGCGCTGGCAGGGCAACCGCCTCGTTTCATTTCATGGCGTGACCGACAAGGGCGACGGCCCGGTCGAGGTCAAAGGCGAGGCGCGCGGCAACGATTTCGTGATCACCTCGTCGCAAGGCACGATCACCGCACCCGCGTCGGTCCATCCGGCCAACCCGTGGTCAAACAACTTCCTCAGCTCCAACACGATGATGCGCCCCGATTCCGGCAAGATCGAACAGGTGCGAATTGGCAGTGGGCAGGAGACGACGGTAAAAATCGACGATGCCACGGTCTCGGCTGTTAAATTCGAGATCGACGGCAGCACCAAATACACCGTTTGGCTCGACGGACGGGGCGTGCCGGTAAAGTTCGTGGCCGACGACGACACCGGCAAGGTGACCTTCACCCTGGCCAAATGCATCGGTTGCGGCCCGGAACTCACCCAGATCGGGAAGAGGTAATCCCGACCATCGGGTAGGAAGGGTAGGAGGCCGGCAGCTCAGAAAAAGGCGAGCGTGCGGATCTCGATGCTTTCGCGCGGCCGCGCCCCGGGCACAGTCGTCGGGTCGTCGAAGGCCGTATGCGCGGTCCACCGCGCGCAGCCTTGCTTTTGCGACTCGTAGGTTTTGAAGACCAGCGCCTCGTCCGGCCGCATCCGCGGGAACCAATACCAGCGATGCGCAGGGTCGTAGGTGATCGCGTAGGTCTGGCCGACACGGTCGGGATAGCGGCGCTCGGTCACTATCAGGCTCTCGGGCGAGATGCTCTGCGCATCCGCGATCGCCAGCGGCCAGGTTTCGACCGGATGACGGATCGGTCGCCACACCTGAATCACGGCAAAGCGGCGATGCAGGAGCTCGTCGGCTTCTTGCGGCAGAAAGGTGCGCACCCGCTGCGGGCCTGACCACTCGGTGTAGTCGTTGTGGACGCGTCGCACAACTTCACGGATTTTGTGGGTCTCGCGCAGCTCGTCATCGTCGGTGCGCAGGGTGTGATCAAACACCTCGGCGCGCGCAGCGCCGGTCTCGGCCTTTACCAGTGCTTGCATCTCCGGGTAATAGACACGGCGCACCTCGTCCTCGTCGAAGAAATCGACGACCTTGGTGTCATGGTGGACAAAGCGAAACCCGTTGCGCTCCAGCACAAAGTCGTCGGCCTCGAGCCGGCCGTTGCGCAACGTGACATGGCGCTGCTCGGTCGTGCCTCCACCAACGCGCTGATCGCGTCCGCCAGGTGCTCCGACCAAGGTGACCGGCATCGTCTCCGTGTCGACAAAATAACTGAGGGTCGCCTCCAAAGTCTTCGGGGCGGTGAGCGGCTCGGCGATCTGAACCATGCGGACTCCATCACATTCCGCCCTCGATGATAGGGCTGCCCTCCGGCGAGAACAACTCCGGTAGCTCAACCAGCGAGCATCGCGCGGATGTCTATCAGATGCTCGCGGCCCCAGAACAGCTCGCCGTCGACGACAAAGCTCGGCACCCCGAAAACGCCGAGCGCCTCGGCGGCACGGCCGATCCCCTCAATCTCTTCCCTCCCCTGCCCCTTCGCATAAGTCGAGAACCCCGTGGCGTCCGCACCGGCTTCCACCAGCACCGCGCGGATGACATCGGGATTTTCGATGTCCAGCTCGCGCTTCCAAAAGCGCTCGAAAGCGACGTCGTTGTAGCGGCGTAGCGCCACGGTGCCCTGCCGCTTGGCGAAGAGCATGCCGCAGGCGGCGACCGACGAATCCCAGATCTTCTGCGGGCCGCGGATCACGAGGCCCCGCTTCCTCGCCTGGCGTCGGCAGTCCATATAGCTGTAGCGCACCCGCCGCCATTGGTGCGCGTTGCGTTGCTCCTCGATCACCCGGCCGTTCTCATCGACCCGGGCCGAGCCAAGAAAACTCGGGATATCGAGAACGTAAGGCAACCAATCAACCCGAACCGGGAAGTCGCGCTCGAGTTCGTAAACGGGGTCCTTTGCCAAGTAGGCATAGGGGCTCTTGTAGTCGATGTAGGCCGTGATGGTTCGTGGTTCGGCCATGCCGGTCTCCTATCGTTTTCCCCGTCGCTAGGGTATCATGCATGTTGTCCCAGCGATCCGGCATCATGGAGGCTCGCGATGGAGAGCGGACACCAGATCGAGACCAGCAACACCGCCTATTTTCGGCACGGTTACGATTGCGAACACGCCGATATGCGGCGGCTTTACGAGCAGGCGAAGATCGATCAATGGAACGCGGCGACCGATATCGACTGGTCTTGCCCGCTCGAAGGCGACGGCGGACTGATCGCCGACGACCTCGTCGACATCCACGGCACCAAATTCTGGGACCGCCTTTCGTCAGACCAGCGGGTCGAGCTCAACCGCTATGTCAGCCGGTGGCGCCTGTCGACGCTAATGCACGGCGAGCATGGTGCCATGTTGGTATGCAGCCAGCTGGTCGAGAACGTGCACGGCCAGGATGCCAAATTGTTCCAGGCTACCCAGGTGGTCGATGAAGGCCGGCACAATGAAGTCCTGCATCGTTACCTGGCGCTGCGCCTCGATGGCGAGAGCTATCCACTGGCCGGCAACGTCAGGGAAATATTCGACACCTTGCTCGGCACTTCGGCATGGTACCTGAAGACGATCGGGCTGCAGCTCGTCGCCGAGACCTTTGCCGTGTCGCTGTTCCGGATGCTGGCCGAGTCGTCAAAGGATGAGGTATTGCGGGTGATCTGCCGGCGCATTCTGCAAGACGAAGCGCGCCACATGGGCTTCAGCATGCTGTCGTTGCCGGCGGTCGTGGAAGAGGCCTCGGAGAGTGAGCGGCGCGAGATGGAGGACTTTGCCGTCTGGGCACTAAACCGGACCTTGCGCGGGATCTTCCCGCTCGGCGCCTATCAGGATATGGGCTTCGATCGCTCGGACATCGAGGAGATCCGGCAGCTCCGTCGCCAACGGGCGGCCGGGGGCGATGAAACGGCGTTCCGCAAGTTCTTCCGGCGCGACCTTCACGCCGGGCTGGTTCGCAACATGCGCAAGGTCGGGGTGTTGACCAACCGCGTCGCCCCGGACCTCGAGGCGCTCGGGATCTCGCTCGCCGCCGCTTAGAGCTGTCACAGGCGAGCCTAGCCTCGCCTGCCGCGCGAGGTGGAGTCACGACATGCCTATGAGCGAGTGCATCTTCTGCCGGATCGTCGCCGGAACCGCCGCCTGCCAGGAGATTTATCGGGACGAGGCGACCCTGGCGTTCATGGACATTAATCCCGCCAATGACGGACATTGCCTGGTGATTCCAAAGGAGCATTTCGAAAACGTGTTCGATATGCGACCTTCTGATTTTGGCGCCGTCGCGTCGACCGCCGCCAAAGTGGCGCGCGCCGTCAACGAGGTCCTTCGGCCTGGTGGGATCAACCTGACGCAGGCGAATGGCGAAGCCGCCGGGCAGTCGGTGCCCCATGTTCACGTTCACGTGTTGCCGCGGCGGGCGGGGGACGATCTGCTGCTCAACTGGGATCGCAACAGGAATAGCCATCAGCGCTTCGATCGCGGCCGCATCGCCGAGATCGCGGAGCGCCTTCGTTCGCGACTTAACACGTGAGAAGGCAGGGGGCGCGTCGGAACGTGCCCGCAGGGAGGAACAGCAATGTCACTCAATACAGTCAAGGTCCCGACACGCGAGCAACTGGGCGAGGTAGCGGCGGAGCTCGGCTTTAGCTTTACCGAGGCTGACCTCGCGGCGCATCACGAAGCTCTGCGGCCCGCCTTTGAGGCGTATAACCAGCTCGACCGGATGGCGGACGAGCTGCCGCCGGTTTCCTATCCACGCCTACCGGGTCGACGTCCTTCGCCGGAGGAGAACCGGCATGGCGCCTGGTACGTCAAGACTGAGGTCCAGGGCGGCGCCTCTGGCAAGCTCAGGGGCAAGAAAATCGCGCTTAAAGACAATATCTGCCTCGCCGGCGTGCCGATGATGAACGGCGCCTCGACAATGGAAGGCTATGTGCCGGATATCGACGCGACCGTCGTAACCCGCATCCTCGATGCCGGCGGCACGATCGTCGGCAAGACCGTATGCGAATATTTCTGTTTCTCCGGAGGCAGCCACACCAGCGCCAGCGGTCCCGTGCATAACCCGCATCGAATGGGGTATTCGGCCGGGGGCTCGTCCTCGGGCAGTGCGGCCGTCGTTGCCTCTGGCGAGGCGCCAATGGCATTGGGCGGCGATCAGGGCGGCTCGATCCGTATCCCGGCCTCGTTCTGTGGGATCTACGGTCTGAAGCCGACGCACGGTCTGATACCCTATACCGGTATCATGCCGATCGAATTGACACTGGATCACACCGGTCCAATGACCGCGACGGTCGAAGACAATGCCCTGTTGCTGGAAGTATTGGCCGGGCCTGACGGGCTCGACCCGCGACAGTATGACGGCGCGATCGCAAAACCCTATCGCGAGGTATTGACCCGGGGCGCTGCAGGGCTGAGGATTGCAGTGGTCGAGGAAGGCTTCGGCCACCCGCAATCGATGCCGCAGGTCGACGCGATCGTTCGCGAAGCAGCGGAGCGCTTCAAAAGCCTCCATGCGACAGTCGACACCCTGTCGATCCCAATGCACCGGCTCGGCTCGGCGATCTGGCTGCCGGTGGCGGCCGAAGGTGCCACGATGCAGATGATGCTGGGCAACGGCTTCGGCTTCAACTGGCAGGGGCTTTATGTCACCTCGATGCTCGATTTTCACAGCGCTTGGCGAAGCCGCGCCGACGAGCTGTCCGACAGCCTCAAGAATACGATGCTGCTCGGCCATTACATGGTGACGCGCTACCGCGGCCATTACTATGCAAAGGCGCAGAATCTAGTGCGTCGCTTGCGCCGTGCCTATGACGAGGTATTGGCGCGCTATGACCTGCTGCTGATGCCGACCCTGCCGATGGTGGCGACCCCACTTCCCGAGGCTAATGCGTCTGTCGAGCAGATATTGCAGCGGGCCTTCGAGATGCTGGCCAATACGGCGCAATTCGATTGCACCCACCACCCCGCGATGAGCCTGCCGTGCGGGCTGGTGGACGGCTTACCGGTCGGCATGATGCTGCTGTCGAAAGCCTTTGACGAAGAGACGATCTACCGCGCCGCCGCTGCGTTCGAGAAAGGCGTCGACTGGAAGTCGCTGAAGGCCGGGTGAGCTCCAGGCAGTGACCAAGACGGCGATCGCCATCCGACACATCCACTTTGAGGACCTCGGCACGTTTGACGACGTGCTGCGCCGCCACGACTATGCGGTTCGCTATTGCGACGTCGGCATCGACGATATTGGCGGCGTCGATCCGTTGGCGCCGGATTTGATCGTCGTGCTCGGCGGCCCGATCAGCGCTTATGAGGAAACTACCTACCCGTTTCTCGCCCACGAGATCGAGTTGCTCGAGCGTCGTCTCGTCGCGGCGCGCCCGACGCTCGGCATCTGCCTCGGCGCGCAACTGATTGCCCGCGCACTCGGTGCACAGGTCTATCCGGCACCCGCGAAAGAGATCGGCTGGGGCGAATTGCAACTGAGCGAAGCGGGTCGGGTCGGGCCGTTGCGCCATCTCGCCGGGGTGCCGATGCTGCATTGGCATGGCGACACCTTCGACCTGCCCGAAGGGGCCGAGCTTCTCGCCTCGACCGAGATCTGCACTAACCACGCGTTCAGCCTTGGGCGTCACGCTCTCGCTTGCCAATTCCATCCCGAGATCAGCGGCCGAGGTTTCGAGCGCTGGCTCGTCGGGCATGCGGTCGAAATCGCCGCTGCGCCGGGTGTTTCATCCGCCATATTGCGGCACGACACCGAGCGCCTTGCGCCGAAATCCGCCTCCCGCGGCGAAGCCTGTCTGTCTGATTGGCTCGCCGCGCTTTATAATGGCTGGGAGTAAGGGAGATCGGCCATGGACCTGCGCTTTACCTCCGACGAGCTCGAGTTCCGTGACCAGCTGCGTGCCTTCATCCGCGATCATCTGCCAGAGGACATCCGCGAGCGGATGCGGCTCGGCTATGCGCCGCGCAAGGAGGACACCGTGCGCTGGCAGCGTATCCTCAACGAACGCGGCTGGGCGGCCTTCAATTGGCCCAAGGAGTATGGCGGCCCCGGCTGGACGCCGGTGCAGCGCATGATCTTTCTCGAGGAAAACCAGCTGGCGCCGGCACCCGAGGTCTCCTCGTTCAACATCACGATGATCGGCCCGGTATTGATCCAGTTCGGGACCGAGGAGCAGAAGCGCCGCTTTTTGCCGCGCGCCGCCAATATCGACGACTGGTGGTGCCAAGGCTTCTCAGAGCCGGGGGCGGGCTCCGACCTCGCCGCGCTGAAAACTGCGGCGAAGCGCGACGGCGATCACTATGTCGTCAATGGCCAGAAGATATGGACGTCGACCGCGCACCATGCCGATTGGTGCTTTTGCCTGGTGCGCACCGATCCGGCGGCAAAGAAGCGTCAGGAGGGCATCTCGTTTCTGCTGGTCGACATGACGACGCCCGGCATCACAGTCCGGCCGATCGTGTCGATCGATGGCAGCCATCACTTGAACGAGGTGTTCTTCGACGATGTCCAGGTGCCGGTCGAAAATCTGGTCGGTGAGGAGAACAAGGGCTGGGATGTCGCGAAATACCTTCTGGGCCACGAGCGTACCGGTATCTCGCGGCTCGGCAAGTCGAAGGAACGGGTCAAATTCGCCAAAGAGGCGGCCTACGAGATGCGCGCCAACGGCAAGCCGCTGATCGACGACCCGGCCTTTCGGCTGCGCGTCGCCCAGCTCG
>Ga0310913_10000260_pt1 | contig 23237 bp, 24 predicted proteins | sample GREbulkMGOX082_FD_203447 | JGI IMG/M metagenome (GOLD analysis project Ga0310913, IMG submission 203447) | Lab enrichment of tropical soil microbial communities from Luquillo Experimental Forest, Puerto Rico - GRE.bulkMG.OX082 | ecosystem: Environmental > Terrestrial > Soil > Tropical forest >...
GGTTGAGCGCATTGGGATGCCCGCTTTGTGCCACAAGCAGACATCGTCCGGTCGTCCCTTGGCGGCAACAAGCGAGGTTTTGTTGAAAGTGGTGCGTGTTGCCCGGTAGAACGACGACGCTGCCGGGCGGATAGGCTTGAAGCTTCTCGTCATCGAACCGATCACCGAGGCCGATGTAGAAAACACCGGAGATAACTGTGTAGACGCGATCCTCGGGGTGTTTGTGCGGCAACAATAAAGACACATACGGCAATCATATTCCCTTCTTAAATTCCCTTCTTAAAACTCGATGCCTCGAAGTCGAGGAAAAAAGGATGACCTCGAAGTCGAGGAAAGGGTATGGCGGACGATCTTTTGCCGTAACCGCTAGATGCACTGTTCTCACCCTATGAACCCAGATCTATTCATCTCTCCCAAGAGAAGTCGGGCTCCAAATAGGATATTCGCCAAGATAACAATCGTGACCGCCAACCCGTGGACGGCTAGATCAGTTGCCGCCGCATCGTAGGGGTGAACAAAGTTGAGAAGCGTGGCGGCAGCCGAAGCACAAGCGAGTCCGCCAATAACCGCTGTAAGTTTTGGTCGTAATGAGAAGCCGCGCCGAAGCATGACGATAAGCAGCAGCGATAGCGGCAGAGAAAAGCCGAGAATAAAGATCAAGCAGTGCCCGACCTGATCAGGCGGCATTGGAGAAGTTTCCGCAACAGACCAAGTCCTCAGGCAACCCATTCCGCTGGCGCCGATCCAAAGCAAAAGAGAAGGCAATGGCAGCAGCGCCCAAATAGCTTTTCGATCGGGCAGCGAGAGTTCGAATGCGGCCGTGGCCGCGAGCACAGCAGTGAGCATTGAGGCCAGTGCCGCAAGCCACATGTCAGGCGCCGCCATGAGACGACTGCTCATCGCTTTGACGTCAGAAACCATCGCAAGCGCAAGGGCAATGGAGGCCAGAATGGCCAACCACATCAAGGCGCGCAGACCGGGAGATGGTAACCGACGAACCGTCGTAAGATTGGCCCCTAGCGCCTGGATCAATCGGTCATTTGAATCGAATTGGATCATGGTCTCAGCCCTTGCCACCGAATTGGGCCCGTAAAGTCTTAAGAGCTCGATGCCAATCCAGCCGGAGTGATCCGGTCGATCGTCCGGTAACAGCTGCAGTCTGCGCAAGCGAGCGCGACTGAAGTGCGAGATGCTCTACTGCCTGACGCTGCCCGGCTGAGAGTTTGCTCAGGGCAAAATTGAGCACCTTGGCGTGGTCGGTTTGGGATACTGTTTCCTCAGGATGACCACTTGAATCTGAATGATTTAGGTAGGTGTCTGGCGCATGAACTTCGCGCGTCCGCGTCCGGGCAGCGCGGCGCAGTCCGTCAATGGCGCGCCGCTGTGCAATGGTCCTGAGCCACGCTGTGAATGAACGGTTCGGATCGTAGGTATGCCGCGCCTGGTGAACAGTGAGTAGCGTTTCCTGCACAACATCGTCTATGAAATCAAATGGTACCCCTCGGCCACGTGCGACCCGCTTGATGAATGGTATACAGTCATGCAGCAATTTTTCATAAGCGACACGATCGGCGACCTGAGCGGCCGCCATCCAAGCGGCTCGCTGACGATCAATTTCCTCCTCGTGACGAGAAACCTCCACATCCGGTGTCGTCGTTCCAGGTTTCATCGGTGTTCCAGACCAGGGCCGAAGCAGAAAAACCCGTGGGGCAGATTCATACCCTGATCGTCTGGTCACATCCGATACACAGAAAAGTGACGTGTCCGTCATCACCGTCGCCTCAACTGAACTAAGACAAGCGATGCACTGACCAAATGCGCAGAGACCCAAGTTGCAACGCGTCATGCATTGCGCCAGCCTGAACTTACTGCGATGGAAATGTCCGGGACCGATCCAAGTGCGTTAGGCACTTTCCGCTTTCTTTAACCCCGGACATATCACCGCGCCGCGCTGACTGGTTTGAAGGACTATCGGTTAAACCACCTATTAACCCCGAACGGGTCTGAGCGCCCAACACTAGACGGTACGACTGCGCCGTATTGCTTATGCATGTATGGCGTAGCATTCCTGGTCGAAATGCCAGCGCCCCAGCCTGACTGCTGGGCGAACACCGGCGCCGTGCCGGCAGCGGTAAACGCAGCCAAAGCTAGCGCGATCGGAAGATATTTGTTGGCGATAAAATGCTTGTTCATGTCACATCTCCTGAGCTGACTATCGCCCCGACTTTAGGGCCAAGCGACAGCAGCCTTTGTGCTGCGCTACTGATCAGCATTTCGGACGCGAGCGCGATTTGTTACGGTGACTAAGGTCACGGTTGCGCGAGTAGATTGTTATTGTTTGTTATGAGGTATGTCACAACTTCGCGATCGGTCCCGCGACGATTACGGCACGAGTCTGTAGCCGCTGGACTCAGTAACAAGGATGACGGGAACGGCAGCATCCTCCTCGATCTTTTGTCGTAACCGATAGATGTGTGTTTCGAGCGTGTGAGTGGTGATGCCAGAATTATACCCCCACACCTCCCGCAATAGCGTTTCTCGCGATATCGCCTGCTTGCCGGCGCGGTAGAGGTATCGGAGGATCGAGGTTTCTTTATCTGTCAGGCGGATCTTTTTGCCCTTGGGGTTAACGAAGAGCTTTGAGCGCGGCCGGAACGTGTATGGGCCGATCGTGAAGATCGCATCTTCGCTCGCCTCGTGCTGGCGAAGCTGGGCGCGAATGCGTGCCAATAGCACGGCAAAGCGAAACGGCTTGGTCACGTAATCGTTGGCGCCCGACTCGAGGCCGAGAATGGTATCGGAATCCGTGTTGTGACCAGTGAGCATAATGATGGGCGCCTTGAAGCCGTTCTTGCGCAGGATGCGTACAGCGTCGTAGCCGTCGATGTCAGGCAACCCTACGTCCATGATCACGAGATCGATCCGTCCAACCTTAGCGGCCTGAACGCCCTCTCTGCCGCTCCCCACCGCAGTAACTTCAAACTCCTCGTGCATCGACAGTTGTTCCGTCACCGCCTCGCGCAGTTCGGAGTCATCGTCGACGACGAGGATTTTTGCATTCGGCATCAATCTGACCTCCGCTGCCGCCACATTCAGTCGACTGCGCGAGTAGATTATTATTCGGCCCCGAATTTCAGTCCGGGGCCGCTGCAATGAATCGAGCTTACCGGTGCCGGATTGTATGTTGATGCCCAATCACCGGAGCCGTGGTTTCTGCATAGGCAGCCGCACCACTGGGTGTACGAACAAGGACCCGGTCGCCGGAAATGCTGCTTGCTTGCAAATCGCCGTTTTGCGCCATCGCCAGTGAAGTTCCACTCGCGAGGAGCGCGGCAACAATCGTGAAAGTTTTCATGGCAGTGAAGAGTCGCATTTTTTATCTCCTTTTGCGCATCGGTTTCAGTTACCCGATCGGCTATCCACAAGCTTAGATTCGGGCGCCACTGATCAGCATTTCGGGCGAGAGAGCGATTTGTTACGTTGACTAGGTCACGACCGCGCGAGTGGATTGTGATTGTTTGTTATGAGCTATGTCACAACTTCGCGATCGGTCCCGCGACCGGCTCGCCTAAACTGACGTCCGCTTGTTAGTCCGGCTGGGGCACAGGGCCACCTTAATGTAAGCGCGATGCGGCGCGGCGCATTGCCGCTAAATGTGGCGAAGTTGCCAGAGCTTTTGAGTAGAGCTTGAGCCGACGCCTGACAGTAACCTCTTTCATTTAGTGGGGGCAGTTGTCTGATCCTGTGCAAAACTCAAGCGTAAAGGAATTCCCCGCTTCCCAACATTTACACGCCGCAATCTCTAAGACCGCGTTCAATCATAACAAGTACAAGCACATCGTCCTCAACATTGCCGATTGACGTTAGCGACGCCGCACGGAGTTTTCGCAATCATGCGATGGGTTGCCATTGGTCACTCAGCTGCCTTCGGGCTATTTTTCCTTCACACTCGAAGTAATGGACTGAATGACCATCGAAGCCATCCTGAAGGCATCACCGCGATCTTTGATGTGGTGCCGTCGCGCAATCCAATCGAAATCAGTGCCCAGACATCGCCATTCGCATCTTGATGGACGAGTAGCCGCACTGGCCAGTCCAGACCCGAATCTGGATTCGATGTCAAAAACTGGATTCCGAGCGGAGGATTGCCGAAGACCAGGAGTGTTGAGGGCAAAAGTTTGATCCCGGCCCTCGCCGCGAGTTCCGATTGGTCAACCTCAGAGAAGAACATGATGCCCTTATCGGCGATATCCTTCTTCAGACGATTCACCGTATCGGCGAGCGGATATGCACTCTTAACCCGAACGATGCCGTCTTCGTTATCGGCCCGCGGGCTCGCCATGCTGAACAGCAGAAGTCCTGCAATGAAGGCTGCGGAGACGGTGGCGACCATACGCGTGATCATTTGGATTCTCCTTTTGTCTGCACTATTTGCAACCGGCGAAGATCACCGCGAGCAAGATGTGGCACGCTGGCCGAGGGAACGGCTCGTACTGGTATCGACCGTTGTGAGCGACGAAAGCGTAAGAACGAACTGCGTACCGGCTGACGCTTCAGCGAGCTGAAGCGCCCCTCCATTGCGTTCGGCCAGATCGCGGGCAATGAGCAGACCGTGCCCGTTCGTCGTGTTCCTATTTGGCGCGGATGTGCGAAACAGTTGGGCGCGAGCCCGCGGCGAAATCCCAGGCCCGTTGTCCGTGATCCGAAGCAGCGTAAGCGCCTTCAGGCGCTCCAGGCGAAAATCGAGTAACGTGATTTCGCCAGAGAACCGCGCCAGCGCAACCGCGTTATGAGCCAGGTTGAAAATGATACGGAACGCATCATTTGGATTGCCGAGAACCATGTGCCGGTAATCGGGATGAAGCTTGACCTTCAAGTCCGCCGGCGTGATTGGACGTAGAATGTCGATGACTTGGCGAACAGTGTCGACAATGTCGAAGCTGATCCGCCTGGGTGCCGAGAACTCACTGCCATTTTCCCGAAGCGAATCGTTACAGAGAGCCGTAACCTTCACCAGCAGCTGATGTGCCGCGGATCCCGCTTTGACACCTGGCGATCCAGCAAGACTCTGCAGCTTTTCGACATGGAGCGCGATCACCGCCATGGCGTTGCGAATATCGTGCGCAAGGGCCGGCCGCAGCGTTGAGGAAGAGGATGGCGGGACGAGCGTCAAAGACATAGCGGTCCTCCTGGACTAAGATCCTCGTGTTGCGGAAGCCGCCGAGATTTCGAGGCGACGGGCCAACATCGCCGCCACCGCAAGCGCCGCGCCGATACCGGCAACGCAGGCGGCCCACCCTAGCCGATCGAAGAGCTGACCCAGGGCCGCGCTGCCGACCAGACCGCCAAAGAAATAAGACGCTAGATAGAGACCACTGGCGGCGCCGCGGTTCGAAGTCGCGGCACGGCCGACAAAGCCCGTTGCGATTGCCTGCGCAAAGAACGTTCCGATGCCAATCAGGACGAGCCCAACTAGTACGGCTCCTAAATTGAGCAACAAAACCAGCGGCAGACCAAGCGCGGCAATCGCGATCGCCGCCCAGAATGTTGGACGCGTTCCAAAAGCGGCGACAGTTTGGCCAGCCAGTGGCGTCGTTATGATTGAAGGCAGGAAAACGAAATAGGCAAATCCAAGAGCCATGGCGCCGACCATGAACGGCGACCCGACTAAAACAAAGTTCACGTAAGTGAACGTGCCGATGAAGGCGAACAGGATACAAAAACCGATACCAAAACTCGCGCGCAGTTGCGGGCTTCGCAGGTGCTGCCGCCAGGCGTCGAAATGCGATTCCGTCGATGGTGCGACGTCCTGCATCATCGGCGTTCGGTGCACGGTGAAATAGACGAGCAGAGCGCCACATATATTGAGCGCGGCGAAGAAGTAGAAGTTTGTAGAGAGTCCGAAGTGATCCGCCACAGCAGCGGAGACTAGACGTCCGACCAAGTTGCTCGCGACGTTGCCGGTGATGTACGCGGCAAAGGCCGTGCCAGCATCTGTTGCGTTGAATTGCTCGCCTAGATACGCAAGCGTAAGCGTAAATGCCGACGCCATGCAGAGGCCCTGGCAAACCCGTAATCCAGTAAAAACTGTCAGGTTCGGGGCTGATGCGAGAAGTACCGTAGGCACGGACAATAGAGCCAGGCTGACCAGAATGCCCAACCGCCGGTCGATTTGCTGACTGAAGAATCCGACCGCCAAACCGGCGACCGCCATGCCCATTGTGCTTGCATTAACAGCGAAGCCCATTGCGGCGGGCGTCACATCGTAGTGTCGCGCCAATGACGGCAAGATCGCTTGCGTCGCGAAGAGGTCAACGACGGTGAGGAATGCTGTGAGCCCGATCACGAGCGAGCGCACAACAACCCCTTCCGAATGGCTGTGCATATCTGCATCGGCGCGCATCATCGAAGCTTGGTTTGCCGTAGCCATCTGCAACATGTGAACATCCTCCTGATAATTGCGTGGCGCCTTGCCAAAACGGTGCGCCACGCGATCGGGAGGTTCGCTTCACATATTGTGGTCGTTCTTGTCGTGGAGCACGTCGCCGACGTAGAGGATCACAGTCTGATCGCCGAGGTTCTTCCACCAGTGCGAAGTGCCGCTCGTTTCCGGACGGATATCGCCCGCCTTGTGAACGATCGGCTCGCTACAATTACTGGCGTATTCGACAATCTCGCCCTGAGCCACGAAGATCAGCGCCGGGCGATCGGCATGGCTGTGCCAGGGCACGACGCCGCCGGGCGCAATCGTTAGCTTGCGGAAGCGCAATTCGTGGTCCTTGAGCATCACCTGTTCCTTACCCAGATCGATTGAGCCCAAGGTCGTGTCTGTCACGCCCGATGCCGGCGTGTTGACTGGCGGCCGGACATTGGCCTGCATTTTTCCAGCCGGGCATTCACCGGCGAGCGCGTTGGTGGCGACAGTTGCCGCTCCAACGAGGAGGCTGGCGAAGAGCGCGCTGCGGCCGGCCGCGCGGCCGAACTGGATACGTGTGGTCATGGCTTATTCTCCCTTGTCACGCTTCGGCCCCGGGGAACCGCAGCCTCAGCAATACGGGAAGGATCGCCCCACCAGTGCTTTTAGGGAAATGCCAAGTGGCTCTCGTGTTGATGCTCAACAGCTATAGTTAGGCATCCGAGATCGGCTAACGTGATCGCAGGTCCGCCAGGCACTGACTTCGTCGCTGCGAATGCGAATTTCCATTAATGCCATAGCTATAAAAGCCATAGCGATAGAGTATTGGACCCGCGGACGTGGCGAGGTTCATACGTTTGTACACGAGCGGCATAGTCCGCGATCCGGCCCAAATAGGCCCGGATAACTCAGGAGAGAGGTCAGTCCCAATGCAACCGTCCGAAATCCACGGGTAGTCGTCACCGGTGCCAGCTTCGGCGGTCTGTCAGCTGCAAAGAGGCTGGCAAACAGCCGCTGCCGGATCATTTTGATTGACCGATCGGCACAATTACCACCTATCCTGACTGTCGCCGTTCACAAGGAAGGTTGCTTCCCCACGCAAAACCCAGAACTTTCATGACCTCCGCCGCGCTCACCGCCCTCCGCGAAGTCTTCTTACAGTGCCGCGATATGGACGCTTCGCTCCAAGAGAGGCTCGACATCTATTCGCACGCCGTGCGCAAGATCATCCCGTCGTATGCAAATGCAATTGAGGGTCTCGTCCATCGCCTAATAGAGAGCGGTGCGGGGTCGGGTGCGCCTGACGTCGGTGATGCTATGCCGCCGTTCATCCTGCCGGACGAGAACGGGCGTCCGGTCAGTCTCAAACAGTTAATCGAGCGAGGGCCAATCGCCGTCACGTTTCATCGTGGCCACTGGTGTCCATGGTGCCGCATCAGCATTAATGCCCTGGTCCGAGTTCACAGCAAGATCGCCGAAGCAAATGGCCAGGTCGTTGCCATCATGCCCGATCGGCAGCCTTTCGCGGTTGAGTTCAAACGCGAAGCATCATCGCCGTTCCCGGTGCTGATCGATATGGACAACGGCTATGCCTTGTTGCTTAACCTTGCCATCTGGATCGGGCCCGATCTTAAGCGACTGCTGACCTCATATGGCCGAGTACTACCCGATTATCAGGGCAACGATGCCTGGACGCTGCCGATACCGGCTACATTTGTCGTCGGACGCGACGGTCTTGTCCGGGCGCGGTTCACCGATCCGGATTTCCGGCGGCGGATGACGGTGGAGGAGCTGCTCGATGCACTGAAGGCGGCGCAGTAACATCCGACCCGATTGCGCCAAGTCTGCAGATCTGGACCCCTGCCTCCTGAGACGTTGTTCGATGACCGGAGTTCGGAGACTGTATTTTGTCAACCACTTCATCTTCGCTCGGACGTTTTCCAGCAATGCTGTGACATGGACGCCTCACTGGCTGAGTCTGGCGACTTTTGCGGAAGCCGTCCGGACCCAGCGGCCGGCGTTCAGCGATGCCGTGGAGCGTCTGGTGAGGCGGTTGCGAGAAAGTGGAGCTTGCTCAAGGAATACTTCAAGATCGTGTTCGGAAGGCATCTCCATGAGTTGTCCATTAGGAGCCTGCATCAGTCAGCAATTCTTGACGCGGCTTTCATAGCGGGGCTCTATCGAGACTGTAGCCAAACGGCATTGGTATTGGGGAAGCGTGTTCGACATTCTGCTGGGACGACGCTGGAAAGGTAGTCTTTTCGGGAGTCCGGACCATGAACATCCCCACTAAGTCGGCGCTCATCGCCCACTTTACCGGCTGGACCGCGCATTACTGGAGTCGAGCTGGAGTAAGACAACGGTTCACCGATAAAAGGTGAACCGCGGCAAGCATCGGAGAGGGACATGCGCGACGCATCGGTCAAAGGCGCGGTAGATCAGTTTCGGAAAGATAAAAACGGGCAGGTGGTTCTTGTCCTTCAGGGAGGCGGAGCTCTCGGCGCCTATCAGGTCGGTGTCTACCAAGCATTGCATGAGGCCGGAGTCGAACCCGATTGGATAATAGGCACATCAATCGGCGCCATCAATGCGGCTCTCATCGCCGGCAACAAGCCTGAGGATCGCCTCGCCAGACTGGAGGAGTTCTGGCGGCGCGTGAAATCTCCGCAAGGGTTACTTCCCCAACTGTCGGGCGTATCCGAGGTCTGGTCCTACTGGTCTACGCTGCTCGGCGGGATTTCGGGATTCTTCAAGCCAAATCCTTTGGCATTCTGGAGCATGCATTTCCCGTGGGGAGTAGACCACGCCGCATTTTACTCGACCGCAGCGCTGCGCGAAACGCTAGCGGAGCTGGTAGATTTTTCGATCATTAACACTGGCTCGCCACGGTTGACGGTTGGTGCCGCTAACGTAAAGACCAGCATGATGCGCTATTTCGATAGCCGTGAGTCGGAGATCGGCACTGAGCAGATCATGGCATCGGGAGCTTTGCCGCCGGCGTTTCCTGCAATCTGCATTGACAACGAATATTACTGGGACGGCGGCATTCTATCGAATACCCCGACCGAGGTCATTTTCGACGATTATCCGCGGCGCAATTCCTTGATCTTTGCCGTTCATTTGTGGAATCCGACGGGCCCGGTGCCGCGCTCGATTTGGGAGGTGCTCCACCGCCAAAAGGACATTCAGTATTCAAGTCGCATCGCAAGCCATATCTCGCGACAGCAACAGACTCATCGGTTGCGTCACGTCATCAGCCAATTGGTTCACCAGATGCCAAGCGAACTACGCGACAACGAGGTAGTGAAGGACCTCGCTGGCTATGGGTGCGTGACGCAGATGCACGTTATGCGTCTTCTAGTCCCACGCATAGGCAACGAAAATCATACCAAGGATATAGATTTCAGCTCAGCCGGCATCGGGGCGCGCCGAGCGGCGGGGTACAACGCAGCAATGGAGGCACTTCAACAGGCGCCGTGGCAAGGAAATTTCGATCCGATCGAGGGTGTCATTCTGCACGAGGCAATGCCGGCAATGCCGCTCGCGGCGGAATGACCAGGAATCGACCACCGAATCTCAAGTCCTAAGCGGTTGGAGGATTTCTGTTACGGTAATTCCGTCGATTCCGTAGTGTTATTCCCCGCCGCAACCAAACTGCGCGCCATCGACGGCCCAGATTGTACAGTTCCGATTACAATCGCTCACCGTCGTCATATCCTCCCTGCAGTGTGCAATTCCCCGACTCCTACGCCGCTAACTCTGATCTTGAGGCCAAAACCACAGCTCAGCAATCGCATCCTTTCTCCTTTAAGGGCCTATCTCGATCGAGCAGGCGCCCCAATTTTCAGTGCCGGTTCCTCGATCGCCGCTCGTATCTCCGTACCATAGCGTTTCGCTATCGAAGCCAGAGCCAAACAGCATTTCACCCGAGTGGATCGTCAGGTCACTATCAACTGACCTCAAATTTCGTCTGGTCGCACATTGGCACGGAAATCGCCAACGCGAGAAAGCAGCGGACGTGTTGCATCCATAACCTGGACAGGAAAGTGGACAACTTTAGGCGACAGGAGATTTTCGTATGCAAACTTTCCGTGTTTGCTTGAGTGTAAGTCTGATCGTGATGGCATCGGCCGGTTTTGCCCTTGCCGACGACGATGTGAATGCAGGGCAGCAAATTTATCAGGCGCAATGCTCGGTCTGCCATTCCAACCAGTCTGGCGTGAACGGGATTGGGCCTTCACTTGCCGGGCTCGCCGGACGCAAAGCAGGATCGCTACCGGGCTTCCATTTCACCCCTGCACTCCAAGGCTCGGGCCTAGCCTGGGATGCCGAAACTTTCATTAAGTTCCTAGCCGACCCGAGCAAGCTCGTGCCGGGGACGGCGATGACGGTGATGGTGCCCGACGCGACGGGCCGGGCCAACCTCTTTGCCTACCTTGCGACACTCAAGGGCACAGCGGAGACGAAGCCAAGTGGGCCGGCTGAGCAGAAGATCTCGGGTCCAACTCAGGCTGATCTGGAGGGGGCTGCGGCGTCGACGGAAGCTTGGCTTTACGCGTCCCACGATTATGCAGGCTCGCGTTTCGTGAATCTTGACCAAATCACCCCGGCTAACGCCAAAGACCTGCGTCCGGTCTGCCTCTATCGCTCGGAACAGTCCTCCTCGGTGCAGACGAGCCCGCTCGTCTATCGCGGGGTGATGTATCTCACCTTTGGGCGGGCCACAGTTGCTCTCGACGCCAAGAGCTGCCGCGAGCGATGGACCTATATGTGGCAACCCAAAGCACAGGAGGTTTCCCCTACCAATCGTGGCGCAGCCATCAAAGATGGCCGGCTCGTGCGCGGAACCGCCGATGGTTATCTGATCGCCCTCGACATGACCGACGGGTCGCTTCTGTGGAGTCAGCCCATCGCGACTGCGGCGGGAGGTCAGTATCTCAGCATGCCGCCACTTATCTATAAGGACCTCGTCATTATCGGTCCTGCAGGTGCCGATTTCGGCGCCAAGAACTGGATAGGCGCTTTTAAGCTTGAGACGGGCGAGCTAGTTTGGAAGTTCAATCTAGTGCCCGATCCCGGTGAGCCTGGCGCAAATACCTGGAAGAGCCAAGAATCTTTGAAGCATGGCGGCGGTAGCCTTTGGACGCCTCTATCACTCGATGCAAACGCCGGTATCGTCTACCTGCCCGTCGGTAATCCAGCGCCGGATTTTTATGGCGATATCCGACCTGGCGCCAATCTCTATACAGATTCGCTCGTAGCGCTCGACGCCAAAACCGGAAAGCTAGTCTGGTATCGCCAGTTCATACCGCACGACGTGCACGATGCCGACCTCAGCCAAGTCAGTCCGCTGTTCGAAACGACTATCAACGGTAACAAGCACCAAGTGATCACAGTGAGCGGCAAGGATGGTTTGCTGCGATTAATTGATCGTACAAGCCAACAGCAATTCTACGAAGTCCCCATCACGACGCGCGAAAACATCGATGCACCGCCGACGGTCGAAGGAGTGCATCGTTGTCCCGGTCTGCTAGGCGGCATGGAATGGAACGGCCCTGCCCACGATCCCGGCAGCAACACACTCTTCGTTCCGGCCGTCGATTGGTGTGGCGTCTTTAGCAGGGTATCCAAGGACCCGCCGATTATGCAGGGCATGCATTATTACGGCGGGGCGGTTGTCTCCGACCCGCGCGAGAGGTCAAAGGGCTGGCTGACCGCGCTCGACGCCTCAACCGGGAAAGAGCGCTGGAAGTATGCCTCACCCACGCCGCTTGTTGCCGGCGTTACCGCGACTTCGGGCGGCGTCCTCTTCACCGGGGATCTCAACAACGATTTCCTCGTGCTCGATGCGAAGACGGGGCACGTCCTCTACCGCTTCAACACCGGCGGCAGCATCGGCGGCGGTGTGATCACGTATGCAGTTGATGGCATGCAATATGTCGCCGCGACGTCCGGAACAGTGTCGGCGTTCTTTGGCGGATCGGGGCTGCCGGCCGCGGTCATCTTCGCCGCAGAAAGTGGCACTACTGAAGTTGCGGTGCAGCCTCTGGATCCCGACAAGGCACCAGTTGCAGAAGTGGATCGTTTCAGTGACAAGGCAGCGCACTTGCAATTGCGAAACGCCGAAAATCATCTGCCCGGCCCCAACGAGCCGGTCGATTTCGATACCGGACCGTTCATCACGCAAGGCTTGTCGCCTACCACGGGTAAGCCGGTGCGCTATTACAATTTCGACGTCCAAGGCACGACACCGGCGCCGGTTTATGTGCTGTATCGCGAGGGCGAAGACAAGCCAGTGCGAGGCCAACTCGACATTATCGATACGCTGCCCGGGGAGAAGGGCTACAACGATTTTCGGCAGGTGTGGAAGGCGTGGGTACCGAAAGACTATGTGGCAAACTCCATCACGGATTCGGCGGCGCTGTTGAAGGCCGGCTATAAAACGGAGCAGACGAGCACGTTGCGTAACATGCCGGTGGTGCCCGACAAATCGCGCGCGAACGCGCGATTAAAGGGTGCAAGCACCGACCTTCAACGCGCTTGGCATCGAGGCCGCGTCGCGAAATACTTCAGCTTCGATGAGGCGCCTTTGTCAGCGGCGGGAAGCAACGTGCCGGTGTCGCCAATTTACGTGACCTTCAACGTCAATCCTGGCCAACCAAACGGTGGGCCGGGTTCCGGTTTCCGCGCCGAGCCTAACTCTCCACAGACCCACAACGTCCCTGCCACCCTTCCTGGCGATACGGGCTATTCTCCGCTGTGGTTGGTGGCGGTCTACGACAATGCCGATTGGCCGTCGGTGCACGATCTAGATACGGCGCTCAAGGCAAAGCTGCTGGCCGCTGGGGCGGCGACCGTCAATTGTCCAATTGTTTTCGTCGGGCCTTGAAGGGTCGATAAGCGCTCATCTTGCCGGGCAGTTTGGCCTCCACAACGCCTCGGTCTAGATAGGGCCTAGCGTGGCCGTGAATTCGCGGCTTCATTGCAGTTGACGACCATTTGTGCAATTTATCAAAAGCGGACGGCGTTTTCCGGAGCCCTATCGCAATGGAAATGCATCAAGTGCGCTATTTTCTTGCGGTCGCGCAGCACTTGAACTTTTCGCGTGCAGCAGAAGAATGCAACGTCGCGCAGCCTTCGCTGTCACGTGCGATACAGCAACTCGAAGCGGAATTCGGCGGACCGCTTTTTCATCGCGAGCATAAATTCACGCATCTTACCGATCTCGGCCAGATGATCCGGCCGCACCTGGAGACGATCTATAGCTCCGCTGTGAAAGCGAAGCGCGCATCTCAGGATCTGACTGAATTCAGAAAAGTGCCGCTCAAGCTCGGTATCATGAGCACAATCTCGCCTTTTGAAATCGTCGATCTTATTGCAGCACTCAAGACCCGACATAATGGCCTCGAACTGAAACTATGCGACGCAAGCGCTAAAGACTTACGCGGTCGCTTGCTCGAAGGCGAGCTCGAGGTCGCGGTTTATGCGTTGCCGGGAGAAGAAGTCGATGAGCGGACCCACGCGTTGCCGCTGTTCATGGAGCAAATGGCAATTGCCGTACCTCGTGGGCATCGCCTTGCCAACCAGGGTGCATTTCCGGTCAAGGAATTGGACGGCGAAAACTATATCCATCGCATGAATTGCGAATTCGCCGGCTATGCGGACCACATCCTCAAGGAAAAAGGGGTAACTTGCACACCGACTTACTGGAGCGAGCGAGACGATTGGACGCTCGCGATGGTCGCCGCCGGCTTGGGCTTCGCTTTTATGCCCATTAACGCGGTCAGCCATGCCGGCGTCGTTGCATTGCCAGTGGTCGAACCGGAATTTTGGCGACGCGTGAATCTTGTAACTGTCCGCGGACGGCCTTATTCGCCTGGCGTCGGCGCACTGGTTCGCGAAGCGATGCAAAAGAAATGGTTTGGCGGCAAAGCCATTGCGGTCAATGTATCTCGTAACAAAAACAAGGATGCCGCAGCTTCGGCGAAATAAGTTCTCACGCGCAGCCTCGCCTCAGAAAGTGCAAAACTGAAATGGTTCCAGCAGCTGGAAGTAGCGTCCGCAGGGCCGCGAGTCAGACCGAGCTCAAATGGTTGGAACTTGGGTAAGCGCCGACTAATAAAAGAGCGGATAGAAAAGCATATTTGTGGCCAGTTAAGCGACGCGGTGATGTCAACTCCATGTCCGTTATGCGCATTAGCAGACATTGAGACGCACCCAGCCAATGTCCGCTCTGGGTCAAAAGCGGACACGACGGTGGGAATTTGCAATGTCTGCTTTACCCCCGAAAGCGGACATTCGGTGGGGGCGCCACACAGGGTGTTGGCGTGCATCGTAAGTGGATTGCAATCTTCGGTTTGAGAATAAGCATTCTGGTCTTATAATTTCTTGTCCTCCGCAACCTAAAGGAGGACAGAATGGCATCCCTGAAATCTCTGAATCTAATTCCCCTGCCCAAAACTGGCAGCAATCCGACGTTTGATCGTCGGGTTCGGACCATTGCTCGACTCGAAGAGCAAAAACTCCTGCTGCAGGAGTCCACCTACCAGCGAGTCGTCAGATCGTGGTCGAAAAATGAAACTGGTCAGAAAGCGCTCGTCGAATCGAAGCAGCGTGTTTTGCCCTGGTGGACGGCGCAACCGAATGGTTCATACGTGTTTGTAATTCGATCAGGTTGGAAGCCGATTGAATTCGAAAAGGGCAAAGCCGCGATTGCTGTGCCTTCGTTGGAAAAGCTGCCATCAGTTATCGATACGCTAATTGCGGCTGTCCGAAACGGCGAATTGGACGAACAACTCGCTCAAGCTAGTAAGCAGGCCAGACCACCGAAGCCGAAAGGCAAACAAGCTGCATAGATTTGAGGGAGCAGTCAAAAGCTGCTCCTTCCTTCTTTTTACAGCACGAAAATTTTAGAAATGGACTTATTCCATTTAGAACACCGAGCAATGCGCTATAAATCGGCGCTGCCGCGATTTTCTATGGAGACGCATAATGAGTATGCCCTCTGATCTAATCGCTTTGTGTGGAGGTTTCTCGCCGTCGCAGCGAAAGATCAGTTTGCCCGAATTCTGCGCAGTTCTGGGGATTGAGCCACGATCGCTCAGGGCATGCTGTAACAGCAACTTTGCTCCTGCCCTGATAAGTTAGGAACTCTTTATTTTGAACAGGGGCAATGCGATATCCGATCCAAATTCATGGTGGGTGACTTAACATGACTAGTTTCTTTAGACCAAGGTGGCTTTGTGCATTTATTGCTTCAATGGGTACATCAATCGTTCTGATTACTTCTCCGTCTTTCTCCTCGAATACACTTGCAGAAGTCCCAACCCGATTTGGCATGGTGACTATCGTCAAAAATTCATGTGAAGAAAACGGGTTTTGCTTTGGGGCCACCGCGACCTTGGGCAGCAAAGCAATCGACGTTGTGGTTAATTCCGCAAATGAAGTTTACATTAATGTATTGGCCATCTTCCCGACTTCTGACGGTGATTTGATAATCCTCGCTATTCCTCCGACCCGGGCGATCCCCAATGACTTCCTAATAGCTCTTCTAGCTCGCAACTCCAACAGCTTGGACGTGATATCGAATGACGATTTCTTTAGCGCAGACTGGAGCCCATTTCGCATGGAAAGTGAGGATGGCCGTTTCACCTTCGATCTCGGGTTTCAAGATAAGAAACACAAGACGGCTATCTACGATCAGGGGAAGCTCACAATCACCTTTTCAGGTAGCGAGCAGATGACACTCCCGAAATCAGACTGCGCATTTTTACTTAACAGTGTGAAGGACTGCCTTTCGCTCAAAGACTGTAGCAACGAAGCGATCTCTGACAATTTTCTTTATCCGCGACCGTTTGCACAACACCTAGCTGCGCTGGAGAACAAACCCGGCTTTCATACGGAGGATTTGTCTAATCAATGCCAGAGAACTTGTATTACTCGAAAATATGATCTGCGAGAGACTCGTAAGCGTCTGTGCGGATACTGAATTATAATTCACCTTCCACTACTAGAGGTGCTACAGGCTAACTAAGCGGGGCGAGAATTGGTGCCGGAAGAACGAGATAATTCGGAGCAAATGAATGCACATGTTAAATTCACTCACTCTCGTCTCAGGTTGCTTGCTGGCACTCACTGCTATTTGTTCCGCAGATCCGCTGCCACCTCAGTTTCTCGGAAGCTGGCGGTCTTTGCCACATCCTGATCCAAGCGAAAATCCTGAGTATCTTAAACTCGCATGCGACCAAAGAGAAGGAGTCATTATTAAGCGAAAGAATATTATTTGGAATACGGAAGGCGGTTGCGATATCGACAACGTAAAGCCTAGCCACATGGGGAATTCTCTTAACACCGATAACATAGCCGTTAGTTTGACCTGCTACCAAGAAGAAGGACGGCAAGTGCCGCTAAAGATCCGAAGTGTCGAGATATGGTCTCTCGTCAAGATTGAAGGGAAAACTGTTATGTCGCAAACGTCAACACGGGACGTCCGGACAACCTTCTTCGAAAAATGTGACTAACCGAATTGTGGTGGTGCGTAGACCTACACGGGTACGAATGCAAGCGTCCAGAGAAACGTCTACAGGAATCGACATAGCGAGGTTCGGTGATGGCGCATGCCTTCAATAACGAACACGCTTTTAGGCTCATGACGGTGGCAAAGAGACTATCCATTCTGGAAGACATTATTCGCCGCCATACAAGATGAAATGAAACTTCCGCCAGTGGTCGGTTGAGACGCTTCTTTTCGGACCCAAGGCTCAAAGTCTGGAATTACCACGTAACGGCGAGCTGCCAAAATCGGAAGCGAACAACCGACTTAGTCAGAAGGGAGCAGTTCAAGGCTGCTGGCTTTTTATTTTGCGTGACAGCCTCGTGATATAAAAACCGCTGCTTGTGACCTTGGAATGCCTTTCCTATTTTGGAGTACCGCGCAATTCGATAAAAATTGGCAATGCCGCAGTTTTCTACTGACCGGGATAATTGGTATACCTAATCGTCGATCCCTTTGTGCGACGTTTCTCGCCTGTTACGCGTGGGATTAATTTGCGCGAGGTCTGCACGGTTCTCGATATCAGTTTGGATTAAATCAGGCGGGCCTCCAGGGGGTTGGACGTGGATAAGTTCTTTCGTTTTTCCGACTATGATCTTTTTGGTTATCTGGCTTCCGGCATCATTTCGTTGGGGCTCTGCGACATCGTTGTTGGGACCAAATTCGTTTTGAAAGACTCCTGGTCGATTTCATCCGCCGTCGCTGTCATTCTCGCAAGTTATATAGTCGGTCATATTATTTCAGGTTTGGCGGCACTGTTGATTGACCGTGGCCTTGTCCGCCCTTTGTTTGGAACCCCTGCTAATCTCTTGATGCGGTCTGAGAAGCGAAATTACTCCTGGCTGCAGCGGGCGCTGCTTGGTGAATTTCTAAAGCCATTGCATCCGTCTCTGAGAAGCCGCGTTCTTCGTCGAGCCGGTATTAACACGGCTGAAGGTGAACCGCGGGATGCGGGCGAAGAAGTGTTTTGGCGTGCTTGGCCAATTATCAAGCGCGAGCCCATTCCATACGGAAGAGCGGATTCTTTTCTGAAATTGTATGGTTTCTGTAGGAGCATAAGCCTGATCAGTTTTGTTGCGGCTGTAATATTTGCAGTAAAAGCATCTACCGGCTGGTATTCCTTTCAGATTTCCACACAACAATATTGTCTATGGGCGATAGGTGCGGCGATCGTCTCTTTCGTTATGTTTCGACGCTATCTGCGTTTCTTTCGGGCTTACAGCCTTGAAGTTTTTTCCACCTTCGCGGAGACCCCCTGCGATGAGGGATTGCCTGACGGGAGCTAAAGCGCATTTAGCCGACTTGCATGATCCTGTGGCCAAGCTCTAACGGAGGCCTTATGAGAATTGTCATATGGAATTGCAATATGGGGTTTCACAACAAGTATGAAGCTTTGCTCGCGTTGAAACCTGATGTTGCGATCATTCCAGAATGCGCGAACATCGATTTAATCGAGAAAAGTGCCCCGGAATTCAGACCGACGTCAGCAATCTGGATCGGTGATAATCCGCGAAAGGGACTTGCTGTTTTCACCTTCGGCCAATTCAGTGCAACATTAGCAGATTGTTACGAAGACCAACTGTGTCCATTTATTGCACCGATCATGATTGATGGTCCGATCTCTTTTAATCTACTTGCCGTCTGGGCATGCCACCACAGAAAGAATTGGTATGTGAATAGACGCGGACCACTAAACCGGGCAATTACCGCTTATCGGTCCTTTATTGAGTCCAAGCCGTGCATCGTCGCTGGGGATTTCAATGACAATGTATTATGGGACAAACCAAAACGACCAAACAACCACTCGATCAACGTCGGTGCACTTAACTCGCTTGGATTGAGGAGTGCGTATCACGTTTCTCGTGTAGTTGATCAAGGAAAAGAGCTTGATCCAACACTTTATTGGCGTGATAGGAAATTGAATGGACCGAAATATCACATCGATTATTGCTTTATTCCCGATGCATGGACCAATTCGATTTTAAACGTGACAGTTGGACATTTCGATGATTGGGTTGGAAGAGGTTTAAGCGATCATGTTCCATTAGTCGTTGATATAGATGAGGTGAAGATTGAGGGATTCGAAAGGAAGTATATTTCGCTTGTCGATAATGCTTCGCACGTTGCTGATGTTTGACGCGTTGGATTGGATTTATGCTTTGAAGTTCCAGGACATGAATTGTCATTGATCTATAAAACAATATTATTCAACAAGGTCACGACAATGATCGACCATCTCTGCTTCCCAACGTGATTAGACCGCTCAAGAACGACTACGCATCAGCAATAGGCTTTTTCTACAAAAAGCCGTTGTCCTTCAGTCTTAGTAAGTTGCCCGAAGACCTACTTTGCTTTGCTTGCTTGACCATAGCTCATACACTGCGTCTTCTCATTGAAGGCACAGGTCTAAGAAATTCAAAATCGTCGATTAGCTAGCTATCTGACTACGTGTCCGATCCGACAACGATGCATTCTGGCCGTCAAGATAACGACGACGTTGCCGGTTTCTGTTGTGGATCGCGCTTGAATTTCTATTTGAAAACTTTTTGCTTCTAGGGGCAGTAACAAATTCGAATCGAGACCAGGCAACTTCCTCTTGTCGTATGTCCTTGGCTGTATACACGACACGAGCAATGTTGGCGTCTCCAAGCTGAAGTCCCTCGATGTGATGTGGGGAGTTTCGTTTATTCTGGCCGCATAAGGCATAGGTTAAGTTTGAATCGCTATTGGTGCTGGCGCTCTGGAGTACCCATCGGCCGCGAAATTCGGACGGGAACAGACCTATAGCCATCTCTTGTGAGATGCGTTTCTTAGTCGGCTGCGGAACATATGCCAGCATATGAGCATGGCGAGTGCCTAATTCTCTTTCCCCCTCAAACGCAATCGCCATCGTAAATCGAGCATTGGCTGGCAGTTTCCAGTATCGATTGATTAGATATCTTTTACATAGCTCGTTCTCGATGCGGCGCAGCCGCTTCAGCACGACTTCGTCAGCCTCGCAATCACCGATCCGAATCGTGATGAACCAATGCCAAGTCATCGATGTGATGAAGTCTGTTAATGCGTGTTTGTAGCGACGGTCGGAACACTTCATGCTTAATCTGTTAAAATTTGTAGAGATCACACTTTCCCGATGAACGACAGGCTCACGATTCAATTTATCTTCGAAAAAGTTGAGAGTGGCAACTTAAGATAAAATCTTTTTGGTACCTGGCGCTGCGGCGTCAGTTGAGATGAAACCCTGGGCCTATTTAGTGAGCCGCAGAATCATCGACGACGGATTCTACTAACTCTTACAGGAAGGATGAGAAGCACGGCTCGTTACGAGCTACACTTCTTGTTGATGGGGTTGGGCGAAGAACGCTTGTGTTGTGACACTGGGACGTTCTTCGGACCAGGCTTTTTGCTATCCCTTTTCGGGATGCATTTGAGCTAGCGCTCGCCTCCTTTCCTGACTGTTGCCCCCATTTACGGCAACATTAGTCCGGTCCGGCGTATGCGGACGGCGGCCATCGGCAAGGCGCTCCGATTTCGAAGTCGAGTCTTTGTTTGCCCGCTTCGCTGGTGTCGCTTTTAGCCCTGAAAGCGAAGAACCCCAGCCCTGCTGCACATCTACTTATACAACGCGGGGTCAAACTTCTCTGACCGTTCCTTGAGACATTCAGATCTGCGGCTCGGGTCAAATTTGTCCGACTGCTGCTCGGACCAATTATCCGCCGTAAATGAGTCAAAATGCTGAGAATAGCATTCAACACGTCCATCTGAGCGGATTGTCAGCTTCTCAAAATATGCATTTCGAAACGTGTAATGTCCTACGGCTACGAGCTCCAAACGGCCGCCCGTCATCAACGATGCGACTCTGTTGCTGATCTCTGCGAGTTCGATAATTTCTTCATCGAGTCCATCCTCGTCCGGAGGCGCATCTGCTAATGGGACACGCCGACCATCTTTGCATTCCACAACCCAACGGAACGGACGGGTGGTCGGGAATATAGTAGTATATTTGGTCGGCATGATCCGGCCAGCCGCCGCTCCGTCCTTCGCCACGAAGAACCCTATGGGATCTTCATCTTGGTGGCAGCCATCGAAAAGCCATTCGTCGAAAATGCTAACGATGCCTTCCAAGTCGCCTTGGTAATCACCGCAAACAATAAGCGTACCATCATCTAGAAAACTCATAATTATTTCCTTTCATTAGTAAAAGCTGCGATAAGCAGCGTTAGCCGCAGCCGGCGTGATTGCCAGCTGAGCATTCGGCTTCAGACCGAATTGTGAGGGAGCAACGATCTAGTCGTCGCCGCTTAGCAAGAGACCTTGGTCGAGCCAGATCCCCGGCATGACCGCAGCCGGGTGCAATTTCGGAATCGCGGCATACGCGACGTCCTTAGCCAGCCGGCGTTCGGCCGTTAGCCGAGATCAAGCCAATCTGTATTGCGATGAGGTACGAAGCCGTACCGGCGCGGATCAGTTTATTTTTAATACGACCAATATTACTCGATCTGGCCCGCGATGTCAACCGAAATGTTGCGTACAATCAAGGCCTTATCCCAATCAAGCGAAGGCCACACGGTACTTTCGACGCCGACATGATCGTTGCTCGGCTGGGTACTCATGTGTTGATCGAGCAGCTGGAGTTTGACGAAGCCAAGCTCGACGCCGCGCTGCGCCACGGTCCAGAGCTGTGGACCGTCCCCAACACCGTGCCGAACAACGGCAGCACCTAGCCGCGCTCGCGCAGTCACGCCTGTCAGCCGCTTGCATATTGCGCGGCGCTCATCACCTCGATCGCCGTGGCGGGACGATCTGCTTGCATTGCTGCGCTACGCCCCCGATCACGACTAGGTCGCTCCTCCCAACCTGAAAACAGGTCAGATACTGCTCGATCAACTATCGAGACGACGCTGATGTTCCATTTTGGAACAAATGCTGGTGCATCACTCGACGATCTTTTCTGGCGATACAGTTACGGCGTTAGCATCCCGTCCGAGGTCCCATTTGTCCGGGTTAAATTCGATCGCCTGATATTTCGTCTTGCCGTGCTCGTATCGTCTCATTTTTTGATCCTCCCAGATACGCTGGGCCTCATTATTGACGACGAAGCGAACAGGCAGGCGGGCTTCAACTTCGGCAAGAGCCTTCCGCATTGCACGCCAGTCGGTGTCGTCGGGCTTCTTCGTGAACATTAATTTCCCGAACACGTAGTTTGAAGTACGCTTGTCGACCGGAAGGACTGATGCCACCGACTCATTGTTTCGCGTTTTCCGCACCATATCGTTTAATTCGGCACCTGTGAGATCGGCTAATCTCGCATCTTCGTCGCCGATTAAACGTTCGAAGTCCTCATCCGGAATTTGGGTGATTAGATACATGCTGGTCCAGCTTGCGGGCAATTTGTCAGCATGCCCGATCAGACGTGGATATACCTTGCCAACAACGAGAAATTTTCGGATTGCACTGCTTCCTGATCGATACCCTATCTCCTCGCAAAACTTCTCAAACTCGGAATAATTTAAGCTTTGCTTCGCCTCATAGGCGGCGCGGCACATTTCAAGGACGCCTCGGGCCGACTTCAGCAGGCCTGATCTGAAAGCGGCTACGTATTCCTCGCATGACTTTTTTGTAATCGTTGCATCGTCATCTGTAGCCATTTCGACGCTTCGCTTCGGTCGATCGGCAGGCGTCAATGCGTTCGTCGTTTCAGGCTGCGCCGGTTCCGATTCGGGCGATTCCTCACGAAAATCAAAATGCTCCTTGGCGAATTCTGCATCCTGCTCTGCTCCTTCTTCGTCAGTCAGGATTCTGTTCGAGAATTTTATCATGGATCTTTTCCTTTATGGTTTGGCAGCCTGCAAATCAGACAGCAGACCGCATTTCCGGAATCGCAGATTGCGACCCCGGTTCGACGACAAAAAAAAGAGGCACGCGACCTCTCGGTCCTTGCGGACCGAAATCAGGTCACATACCTCCATTGTCAGTTCGGCAGATAGCCGCGGGACGTTCGAGTTCAAGTAGGCAAGAACAAAAAAACGACTCTTAAATAATCTTATAGTCGGTATCGATTCTCATATAATTTAAGAGTGGCCGCACCGCTGGTGCTGCAGCCAGCCGGGACGAGCATGGCTGCGGATTTAGGTGCTGCCTCCTGAGCGTTCTATCCACGACACGGGCCATGCCATTGTACGAAGTGATCGTTGTCGGTCTGGGTGCTGTGGGCAGCGCCGCAACCTGGCATTTGGCCCGGCTGGGAACAAAGGTTCTTGGGATCGACCG
>Ga0310913_10000265_pt1 | contig 23009 bp, 23 predicted proteins | sample GREbulkMGOX082_FD_203447 | JGI IMG/M metagenome (GOLD analysis project Ga0310913, IMG submission 203447) | Lab enrichment of tropical soil microbial communities from Luquillo Experimental Forest, Puerto Rico - GRE.bulkMG.OX082 | ecosystem: Environmental > Terrestrial > Soil > Tropical forest >...
GCACCTGGTTGAAGTTGATCAGCTTGACCTCATGGCCGATTTCGGGCGTTCCGTTGTTCGGTGAGAACCCGAAGTCCCCTTCTAGGCTGTACAGCACCGCACCCGGCCGAACCGGATCGATAACAAAAGCATCGGGCACGAAATCGATCCCGGTGAAGGACGAGTCCGCTCCTTCGATCGCCAACGGCCCAGTGATCTGCTGGGGCGGAAATGCCAGCACGGGAGCGATCGGAATGGCTCCGGCCGCCTGAAGGTTCGCAAGGCACGTGGCCTCATTGAACGGGGGTGGGCAGACATCGTCGTTAGGGCCGCCGGTCGGATTGTACACCCGTTGGGTCGTCGGCAAACCGCCATAGCGATCGAACAAACCGTGATAGTCTGGAGAGCCATCGGGATTCTGGCTACCGAGGTGCAATTCCTCCGGGGCGTTGTTCGAGGGTCGCGCACCACGCTCGTCGGCACCGTCCATCCCGGCGAGGATTCCTCCGTCCAATGGATGCCCCGCAGGCGGGAAGCGAATGGCGTAGGGGTTCCGGTATCCCCAGGAGTAGGGTTCGATCGCGGTCGGATTATTCAACGGTGCGCGCAGCACGGCACCGTCGCAGACGCCCTGCCGGACCTGACCCGTAAACGAGTTGAAAAAAGCCTTTATCGTTGCTCCCGGCTGTTGCACACCGAACGGGGAATAGCCGCTTGTGGCGACAAGCGGTGAGAGGCTCGAGACGAAAACGTTCTGGCTTAGCGTGATGTCCTGGCACGGGATATCGGACTGGTTCGCGCCGCCGCCATTATCGAGACCGACGACGCCGCTGTTGGTCGTGGAGCCCTGCGACCAGTAGATCCATCCACTCTTGAACGCCAGCTGCTCGGTCGGGTGGTCACCGGTCGGCAGATTGGTGATGAACGGGGCAACCGCCCCGGTCATCGGGTTCACGGTGCTGATCCGCGAGCTGTTGTTGTTCCCGTTGTGGGTGTGGGTCGATTGGTTGGAATCGGTCGCGAACAGCAGCCCGCCAGAAGAGCCGTTGACGAAGGCGATGTCGACCGCCGGTCCTGAGGGCTGGAACCCGCCGCCGCTGGATGTCGGCTTGCCCAAGGGGCCGCGGATCAGCTTCCCGGTTTGATTGAATACCAGGATGTCGGGTGTGAACGGGTTCTTCGTATCGAACACACCGCCCGGCCACAACGTTTCGTCATTGCAAACGCTCGGCAGGCCATGCCCGGATTCGAGAACGAACACCTGGAAGCTGCTCGCGTTGCCTAAAAAGGCGATGCCGGTTGGCATATTCAGGCCCGAGGCGAATACCGACGCGGTGAACCCCGCAGGAACAACAATCGATGGCGGCAGGGTCGGATTGAAGAACGCGGTGTTGTCCATACACTGTGGCGAAGTCGAGGGGTTCGCGACGGTTGCCCCCTGGGCAACGGTCGGCAACCCCAACAGCGGCGCGAATGCGCACGCCGCCGTGATGCCGTGTAAGCGTCTGAGTCTCATGATTAGGATGTCCTCCATTTCCCCTTGCTCTGAAGCAAAGGGACGTTTGCCCTAATTCGTTGCTTTAAGATTTTCAACCGGTGGGCGGGTCGCGAATAGACCGGCGCGGACGCCGGCGAATAGGAAAACGCCAGGAGAGTCGCCGCATTCCCCCCCCAAAAGGGTTATCGGCCGAAGCCGCTTAAGCCGGTCTCCAACACTAGCTTGGTTGCCGCGAATTGTAACCTCGCGGCAACCAGTGAATTCCGGCCAAACCCGCGGGGCGGCTCCACGCCTTCGATTTCCGATAGGTCGAGCTCGCAGATTCTCCGCAACGCCGCCGCCGTGGCGCTCCCCTGAAGGCTCTCCGGCAGCGAATCGAGCCACGCCCGGTAGTCGTCCTGAAGCGCGATCAGCTCCCCACGGCATCCCGCCAGCGTGCGCCGGTCACCGGGCACAATTTCGCTATGACCCGGCGCTTGGACGTGCAGCTCAAGAACAGCTTGACACGGCCAGGTCGGCAGCCAAAGCCGCCAACCGAGCAGCATGGGCAGCGGGGCTTGCTGCTCTTGGCGCGATCGTTCATGCGGGCATTGCAGTGTTGCAGTACTACGTGCCGCATCGCTGACCCCCATTTTGAATCGCTGGAGGGTCGTCAGCGTAGATCGCCCTCCAATCGAATTTTTTACGCTCCCCGGCCGCCGCCCAAGGTGTACGAACCCCCGAGCCGGGGCAAATACAAGCGGCGGTGAAGGCCTATACCGGGCCGCCGGCAACCTTGGGCAGCACCGCTGCCGCTGCGGTGCGGTTGATCGTGTGGTGCAACGCGTGTCGACATCGGATCGAGCCCGACGTCGCCCCGATGGCCGAGAAATACGGTGTGGCAACGCCGGTCCGCGACTGGGTCAGCCGTCTGGTGTGCTCGCAATGCGGCGCCCGGAACATCAGCTTTGTCCTCACCGGGGCACGGCAGTAGGCCGCAATCGATTCGCCTAATGGCTGTGGCGAGTGCTCCTCGCGCGTTCAGTTATTTAGCGGTCTCTATGGGTGCTGCAGCGAAATATTGACGTAGGCGCGGCCAGGCGCACGCTCGCAGGCTGTCATCAACCTTCTGGAGCGTAACGCCACCCAGAAAAGCAGAAGCCCGCCGATGGGGCGGGCCTTGCAATCCGGTCTAGTAGGAGCCGGGGAATCTCGTCTGTCTGGCAGCGGCGAGGTTCCCCGAAATTCCGACCGGCAGTCAAGCGGAGAATTTCCGCTGACAGGAAAGGTCTGTGCCTGGCGCGGGCGATGGAGCCCGCATTGCAGCTTGTTTTGCCGCGCCATCTGCGGCCACGGCGCGAGAAAATTTTCGGCCCGGCACCCTCGCATCGCCTCGACGGCAACGCCAAAGCTCGTGTCTGGGCCGCTGCGGCGGCCTACAACAGCGCGAATCGCCAACCCCGCCAGCACCAGGGTCCGTTGACCTGGGCGACGCTACGCGTGCTCCGTGCGCTGCTGTGGCGCTTCCACGGCGCCGATGGTGGCGGCCGGTGCTTCCCGAGCTACGAGCGAATCGCCCGAGCCGCCAAGTGTCACCGCGACAGCGTGTGCGTCGCGATCGTCGCGTTGGAAGACGCCGGGATCCTGAGCTGGGTGCACCGGCTCACCAAGATCCGCCGGCGCGAGCAGGATCTATTCGGTGCGTGGGGCTCGGTCTGGCAGGTGATCCGATCCTCGAACGCTTACCAGTTCCTCGACCCGCTCGATCGCGAGCCTGGCCGCCGTGTTTGGTGTAAGTCGGAAAATCCGGCTCAACCCCAGAACCGAAAGAGAAACATAGACGGAGCGCGCCTGGACGGCGCGCAAGTCATGCAAGAGGAGACCCCACGGGCACCGCCTGTGTCAGCTGAACCGCCCGCAATTGCTCTCCGACAAGAGCACGCCGCTGCCGGAGGTACCCTCTTATCAGCTACCGAGCGGGCGGCACTGATCGCCAGGCTCGACAGTACCTCCACCAAGGCCGACTGGGTGGCCTACGACCGCGATCTCGAGGCCAGGCTCGTCTGAGACTCGGAGCGCCCGTCCATGATTTCGCATGCCGACACTAGAGCAGGCGCGTGAAGAGGCCCGCCTGCTTAGCGCGCGAGGGCTCACCGTTTACGTTTATCGGATGGGCGACGGCGGCTACTGGCTCGATCAGCTGCCGCCGCGGCTCGTCAAGCTCGAATTCATCGAGAAGGTCGAGACGGAATAAGCAACGGGTCCAGATCGAGTTCCAGCTGACGGGGATCGCTCCTTAGCGTTGCGGCACCGTCCGGCGGACGGATGAAGATCTTGACATCGGGACGTAGCCGCCGGGCCTCGGCGGCCAGAGCCTCGATCTCCCGGCGCGAGCGGGTGCTCGCCGTGAACAGCACGACACCGTGGCTCATGACCGTAAGCTGCCAACCCACTCAGGGGCGCCCGCGATCACTCGCCCGATACGCAACGGTAGCTGACCACCGCCGGTATCCCGGTGACGCTTGCTCCGCTGCTCATTTGGCGTAATGCGCCGAAGCGCTGTGGCCTTTGGACTTGTGTCGGGCCGACCTATGGGTCGAGGCGTGCCGGTCATCCGGCTCGACGTCCGGTGTTGTGGCACCGACATCTTCCTCGTCAAAGGATGCCGCGCGGTCGACCCGGGCGGGTTCGGGCAGCGTCTCGTTGGTAAAGTAAGAAGGTACGGCGGCCGAGGGGCTGAAATTCTTGCTGCCGTCCGTCGGCATCTCGACAGCAAATGCCGGGATCGCCGCCAGCGCAACACCCGCGGCGGCAAGCGCAATCTTCAGCCTAGTCTGCATGATTTCTCCCCCCACCTCCCGATGCCCCGCTCACCGGAACCACCGCCGCCACCACCCGGCTCCTCACGGCTATTTCCGGAAACCTGCGATGGCCCACCACACGGCCGCGCCGACGATCAGAGCCACAACCGGGGGGCCGAACGCCCATTCAAGATGCGGCCGAATATTGGACTCCCAGTCGCGGGCGACATCTCGGGCGAGCTGAAGCGGGCTATCAGACAATGTCCATGAGGGAGACCAGTAGCGAATCGCATCGATGCTCACGAAGCCGATCCAGGCGATCGAACACACCATCCAGAGCCGCAGCAATCCGCGTCGAAGGTTCATCGCCGCTCACTCGCCCCGCAGCGCCCACCGCAGGCGGCGCAGCAGGTGCCAGGTGCCGCGCTCATCGGCCTGGGTGCGCAATGCCGCAGCCTCGCTGCCCAAGATCATTGCGGCGGTGCGGGCATCGGCTAGGGTGGTCAGCAGCTCGTCGACCTTGCGCTCGGCGTGCTCGGCCCGCCGGCGCTCCGCTTCCTCCCGCTGATCCGCATTGGCCAGCTGCTCGCGCAGCGCCTCGACGGCGCTTTCAAGGGCACGGACAGCCCCCCTGTCATCCTCCCTGATATCATCCCTGACGTCCGGAGGGGCCGAGCCGGCTATCTCGCGGATGACCTCCCTGACGACACCCCTGATATCGGGCTCTGTCCGAGACGGATGTCCACCCTGATATCCGGGGTTCGCTACGCGGCGCTTTCCGCCGGTTTTGCGGGCCTCTGTCAGGGGGACAAGGACGCGGACAACGCCGTCATTTCCGGTTTGGCGCGGCCAATGCCGGCGCCGGACAAGACGCTCGGCTGACAGGGCGGATATCCCCCTGATAGCCGCGAGCTCGGCATAGGTCATACGGCGGGCGCCGTCGCCGACCGCCAGGCTGATGTCAGATGCCATAAGCCCCCTTCCCGGCCAACAGGAGCCGGTTCTCACCCCCAGTGGTCCCGGCGGCGGGGGAAACCGCCGGGTCGCCGTCAGGCACAACGCTTGCGGACTAGGGGAAAGCCCGCGCGCGGCCCGCGGCGGAATATCTATATCACGATTTGTGCGGTTGCCGCTCGGCCTTGCCGTGCCGGGGCCCAGGCCAATCGCCGATCAATGCTGGCAACAAGTCCGCAACCTGGTCGACTGCCGGGCCGGCATCCCCGACGAGCGCTGGGAGGATCAAGCGCGGCTGCTGGTCGACGTCGGCACCAAGATCGGCTGCAAGCTCGACAACCTCGCCCCGCAGCGCGACGGCTGAACCCGCGCGAGGCTGCTCTGAGCGCCGACGACTGCACGATCATCTCGGGACCGATGCCGCAGGGCAGCGACCGGGCATGGCGCTATCGCGAGGCCTATACCCTCCTGCCGGGGCAAAGCCTGTTCTACCGCTGGGAGCGCTTTGCCGTGGTCCGCGATCCCGGTCATGCCGCCCGGCAATTGTGCTACTGGCTGCGCCGGCATCACGGCTGGCAGGTCCGCTCGCGCTGTGTCGAGGGTGGGGTCTGGATCGAAAGATGGGCATAAGAGCTTGCCGACGGCTATCGCTTTGAGCGGCGATCATAGTCCTTTTGCCGCTTTCACCAATCCCGCCGCCGCTTCCAGGTGCTCGTTGATGCGCTGCGGCAGGCGTTCGCGGCTCTTCTTCCTGGCTCGGAAAGCCGCCGCCCGCAGCCGGTTCAAGGCCAGCCGCCTCACCTCATTGGTGCGCTTGGAACGCCCGCGATCCTCGGCGTTCTCAACGATCGTCCGCACCGTCCGCAGCGACAACCCAGTCACCCTCACGATGGCGCGCAGGCTGTGCTTTGCCTTATGCCGCTCGAGCACCTCGGCCGCTTGGGGGCCTGACGCCTGAAGCGGCCGGCCGCGCTCCCTGGGCGCCACGACGGCATTGTACTCGCCGACAAATTTATTCCATTGCCGGACGAGCCTCTGGTTATCGGTCAGTACGCCATAGAACCGCTCCCAAAGCTCCGATTGCTTCGGATCGAAGAGCCAGTCGCCGGCGTCATTCTGCTGCATTTCGAAAACCGCGATCCAGTCTTCGATCAGCTCGCTGCCCTCTTCGACCTCCTCGCGCATCCGGTCAACCAACTCCAAGGCCTCGTCCTTCTCCGTCGTCACCTCTTTGAGCTTTGCCCGGCATTGTTCGAGCTCGACCTCGAGCTCGGCGATCCGCTCGGCTGCTTCCATTGCCCGCTGTGTCCAAATGATCCGCCTTTCGTTACACGCAAGGTATTGGCAATGCAAGCGTATTCATGGCGGATCGATTTTCGTAACGCTGACGGACGGACGAGCAGCCGAGATATCGGCGAAAGTTGCCCATTTGCCCGATAAAACTGCCGAAATCACCCTTTCCAGGCCTGCCGATCTCAGAAAAACATCAATGATATCAACGGCTCCCGCTCGTGTGCCGTATTATAATACGGCCCTCCCCGCGTACGCGGGCGCAGCCTCGTCTATCTTCGTAGTACCTATCAAGATAGGAGTCGCTCCCGGCGAATCACCAGCGCTGCCACCAGCGCCGGGCCCGCAGCCGCTCGAGCTCGTGGCGCAGCGCCGCAGCCTCGTCGCGGGCGATTCTCTCGGCGCCGATCGCGTCGTTCAACAGCGCTGTCAAGGCGCTGATCGCCTGGGCGAAGGCTTGTGCAGCCTGCTCGTGCGCCTGTTCAGACCCGTTCGGTTGTGCATCGAACACAGGCGCACTGTGCATTGCACGGCCGCGAACAATGTGGTTCTCCGGGACCATTACGCGCACCGGCTCGCCTACTCTGTTCGCTGCACGCTTAGGCCATTTCTTGCGATGAGCGAACATCCGTGCGGCGTTCGGTGTGCACCCGAGTTCCCCGCCAAGCTCGCGATACGTGAGCCAACGACCTTCGTCCGATTCGGCCATGCACATTCCCCCGCACTGTGCATTGCACAGCGCTGCACCTGGGGGAACCCGGCTCGATTAGCTCATTTCGCAGGCGACTTGAAGCAGCGAGTCGGCGGTTAGCACGACGGCAGCAAAATGCCGCCTGTCCGGTAATGTTATGTTATACATAGATATTGTAGCGAGTATCTATTCGCTCCACAGCCTATTGTGCCGGCAACTGGCATTCCCGGAACAAAGCGAGTAAAAAAGAAGCCGGTGAGATTAGGGCTCTCACCGGCCGGGAACACTGAAGATGTCGGTAAATTGGAACCTGGAGCACCTCTACCTAACATCAACGTAGCCGGCCGACAAGCTCTCATCTCGCCGACCTCACCTCGGGGCGGCAAATGCGTTATCGAAACAATGAGTTAGGGCTAGAGGGCGAGTTCCGCATTCCAGGCCCGAGGAGGCCTATAGGACGCGAATCGGCGGCTCTTGCTGCCGGCGTCGGTGCCCGACCAGCGCCACGCGCTAGGATCCGCAACGTCCGGCCGTACCGCAACGCCGCGGGCACCATCAGGGCATTCCTTTCCGTCGAAGCGCCGTCCGGCATGATCGTCAACGGGCCGCGCTTGATGATCGGGCCACGCGGCAGGCTTTGGATGGCGCTGCCGGACATCAAGCGGCGCGATGAAAACGACAAGCCGGTGCTCACTGCCGATCCGGAAGCCCATCTACGACCCGGTCATCGAGTTTCGCCACCGTGTGACGCGCGACCGATTCGCCGAGATGTTTCTCGAAGTCTTGCGGCACTCCAACCCCGAGCTGTTCACGGAGCCCGCGCCATGACCGCCGTGCAATGAGCCGGCAGCGGCAAAGGAGCTCGTTCCGACCCTCGGCCGCCGCCAAAGCCGCCTGCGGCGAGCACGGCTTTGTGCCGCTCACCTTCGAACTCTTGAACTCTGATGTCTGGTGCAACCTGTCGATCCATGCCTTCCGCGTGCTCACGTTCCTGATGAGGGAGCATCTCACGCACGGCGGCAAGGAGAACGGCTTTCTCGCTGCTCCTTATGACCAGCTGATGCAATGCGGCATTAGCCGATACCTTGTCAGGCCCGCGCTCGACGAACTCGTTGCGTCCCGGCTCGTCGAAGTCACCCACCGCGGCCTCGGCTGGAAAGGCGGCAAGCCTGACCGCTCCATGTATCGCCTGACCTTCCTGCAATGGAAGCTCAATGGCGCTACGGGACCGCAGTGGATTCCGCCGACAAACGAATGGAAAGCATGCGGCGTCAGAAAACCGGCCCCGCAAATCAAACAACAATTGAACCGATACAAGACGATGAAACCCACCAAGCAGGAGCAAGAACGTAACCGCTATCTTATAGTCAATACTCCTACCTTCGGCACCGAAGATGCCGCCAAGCGCTGGGACGCTTACGAAGAGCTCATCTTGACAAAATATGGCGAAGCCGGCTGTGAACCTGAGCCCTCACGCGAAGAGCGACTCAATGTGGCGTGGCGGAATCGCGACCGGAAACACGCGTGATGGCCGCAAGCATCGGTTTGGCGCATTCGCTAAAAAATCGTTTTGCATAGTACCAGCGTATGGTACTCGACCAGTACCACATACTGGTACTCGATCCCCCACAGAATTCCTGAATTCCGATCAGCCACACACAGTACCAGCATATGGTACTGCTATCTAGATGTGCGGTCTTAATGGGGCTGGCCAAGAGCAGAAGCTTCGCTCGGTCCCTCGCGCGTGTGCGTGGCCGCTGCGGCGCTCACTGGTGCGTCATCTCCGTTCCAGGTGCTCGCGACGGTTTTCGGCGAGAGGTGCAGCAGGCGAGGCTCGCCGAGGGGCGGGCAGGGCGATAATCTGGCCCGCGCATTATCGGGCGCTATCGAGGCACTGAGTGGGTGGCAGTAACAGGTGAGAAAGAAGGCAAAGGCGTGCGGCATCGTACTTTATGGGATTGTGCTTGGTCTGGTTCTGGCGCTGCCGGGGTGCAACGCCACCAACTGGCCGGCTATAGGGTCGAAGGGGGAGCAAGAGGCCCTTTGTCAGCTGCCGGGCCACTGTGCACAAGGAGGGGGCTCCGGAAGCTCAGAATTGTGAGATGCCAGAGACGCCAGGGGCAATCCCACACAAGGGTGACCACTTTCGTGTCTCCATCGTAAAGATCGAATTGCCCCTGTGTGCCAGAAGCCGAATCCTCACGCCCGCAGGAACTAACAACATTGACTCCTTCGGATCCACTCTCAATCACTTGCCCATTAACCTGCTCAGGACTTAGTTCATTGTCTTTATCGTCGAATTGATAGAACTCCCCCAACTGAGGGATGCGTTCTTGATGGTGGCGTTAAAATTGTCGGCGAGTACGGTGTAACTGACCCATTGTGCATAAGCCATGCAGACCGTGTTGAAACGCGGCCTTGCGGTTGTCACCAGCGATATTAATCGGCACCGGAGGCTCTGATTGTGCGTTGGGAGCCGGGCAATCAGGTCTGGGAATGACCTCTGTCGCGAGGCGACGTAACCCAAACGTCGCGGATTTGGGCGACAGAACGGCTTCAAGCGTGCTTTTCAAGCCCGGAGCGCGGCAATCAAGTCTGGGAACGCCACGATCGCCATACCTGTTCACCCTTGATAGCCGTGTACCCCGCCGCAGCCGTCGCCTGGCGCGGCTCCGCTCGGTGGCCCTCGGCGTCATCGCCCCGGTTGATGTTTCGGGTCGTGTGGGTGCGAGTGAGAAAGGCCATTTCAGCGACCTCAGATTTGACGGAGTGCCGAAGATCCGGGCTTGTTCGAGCAAGGCCGGAATGCCAGAAGAGTGAACCCAGTCCCCTGCCCAACTGTGACCCAGCGTTCTTTGGTGATGTGGCCGCGGGCGAGCACGATTGCTTGGGTGCGCCGACGAGCGGCTGAGGCCGAAATATTCCGTCGACCTGCACCGCGGCGCTCACCGAAAAAAGAACGCGATCGGACCGGCACGTCTGCCATAATTGCTTCACCTCCCATAAAGGAGACGGGCATGCCCGCGGATACGGCCGACAAAGCAGAGCCATCGGGACCTTTAGCCATCGATTAACGCGCTTTGATCTTCATTGTGATCCATGCTCTTCTCTTCGTGGCAAGCTACCGGCGCCGAATATTGCAGCACTTGGGCATTGTGATCGATCCAGCACGGCATATTCCGATCGTTTCCCAAGCTTGGGATGCCGCCGAGGCTCAGACCGCCATCGACGAGGTTGTCGCCGACGCGCACGCACGGCTGGACCCGGCGCGCTTCTGGCCCGCGCATCCGCAAGACGACGGTGCCAGGGATGGCGATACGAGTCTTTACAACGGCGCGGCCGGCGTGATCTGGGCGCTGGACTATCTCGCCCGCACGGGCGCAGCGCGATGTGAAGCCAGCCTGGTTGCCCTGCGAGATCGATTGGTCGAGTCCGCGCGGCAGAAGCGTGCGGCGCTCGGTAGCTATGGCCTCCACAGCTCTCTGCACTTCGGAGATTTTCCGGCGCTGCTGGTTTCTATGCGGCTCCGGCCCGACCCGGCGACCGCCGATGCCATCCATGCGCGCACCAGCGACAATAACAGGCTGCCCATCCGCGAGTTGATGTGGGGCCTGCCAGGATCGATGCTGGCATGTGTCTTCATGGACGCGATAACGGGCGAGGCTCGTTGGCGCGCTCTTTTTTTGACGCAGGCCGCGCGTCTTCTCGACGAACTCGAGGATAGCGATCTCGGCCCTTTATGGACGCAGGACCTCTACGGCTCGCGCAAATGCTACCTTGGGGCGGTACACGGGTTCACCAGCAACATGATTCCGTTACTTCGCGGCTGGCGCTGGCTGGACGAAGGCCAGCGCGCCCGCGTCGCCGACGCCGTGCCGCGCACGCTTGCAGCCAATGCGGTCACGTCGGAGCTCGGCACGCAATGGCGGCCGATTGCCGGAACCCGTGAGCCGCCGCGCCTCTGCCAGCATTGCCACGGCGCGCCGGGCATAGTGACGACGTTCGCCGCCGCGCCATTCAGCACGCCCGATCTCGAGGAGCTGCTGCTCGCCGGCGGCGAGCTAACCTGGAACGCAGGGCCGCTCGCCAAGGGGTCGAACCTGTGCCACGGCACCGGGGGTAACGGCTATGCTTTCCTGAAACTTTACCGGCGCACGAGCGACATGCGCTGGTTGGAGCGTGCTCGCGCTTTCGCTATGACAGCGATCGCACAATTCCGACAGGCGCGCGCCAACTATGGCCGCGGCCGCTATTCGCTCTGGACCGGCGACCTGGGGCTCGCCGTATATCTCAGGGATTGCATCTCAGGCGCGCCTGCCTTTCCGACGGTGGATGTGTTCTGAGCTGTCACCGTCATTCATATCATGACACCAGCCGCCGCCGGTCTTGCCTGCAACCCGCCGTACCCGGCCGTAGCGCTGGCGTGCCGCCGTCGCTGAACTAGTCGCATTGCAAGCCGAATATGCCGCCTGGCTCGACCGTCTCCCTTAAGCCAGAGCGTCACTGGCGAGGCGGTGCAGGTAATCGTTGACTTCGACCTCGAGGAGCTGGGCGCAATCGAGCCGCCGCGCGGCTACGGACGGGACTGAATTGCAACCACTTGCCCACTAGCCTCACAATATTCGTGCAAGCCAGGCGCCGAAACCGGGCGACATCATCCCGGAACGCCCAGGCGACTTCGTCGGAAATCCGCAGCAGGTGGCGCACAGCTCGGAAAATCGGCAAAAGAGTGCCGAAAAAACACGGGCGGTCGCTACGCTTAATGGGATTGCTTCGCGACGTCGAGCCCAGCTACGATCCCGGCCGGCCCCTGCAATCGGCAACCAGCATGACTGCGCCACCGAGCGCTTGAGGCAGATGCTCAAGCAAGCTCGGTGACGCATTGTGGTATGCCCGCCCCATCAGAGAGCATGGCAGCGCTGCGCTCACACGCGCCTATTTCCCAGTCCGCTTCTGCTCTTCTTTTAACTGCTTCGCTACAGCGCCGGCATCCAGAACCAGTGCCGGAAGAGCATCCTGACTAATGTTTAGCGCAAGACGCTGCTGCTCTTCTTTTAACTCCTTCCCTACAGCGCCGGCATCGAGATGCAACAGGTTTCGGCGGATCCAACCGATCAGACCCTCAACTTTGCCTTTGTCGTTGCCCTTACCCGGCCGGCCAAACCGGTCGCCAAACACGTAATGGGATTGCAGCTCGCTGAACACGCGCGTCCGCACTCGCACCCCCGGCAGGTGACCGTCGAGCTCAACAAGGGCGAGGCGCGCAACGCCCTCGCCCGCGCTGTCTGCTTTCATCGCCTCGGTCGGCTGCGCGATCGTGCGACCAAAACACAACAATATCGTGCGAGCGGGCTCGCGACCGTCACCGCCGCTATCGTCCTCTGGAACACCGTGTATCTCGGCCGTGCTCTCGACGACCTCCGCCGCGGCGGGGAAATCATCCCGGACCCGCTGCTTGCTCACCTTGCCCCCGTCGGGTGGCAGCACATCAATCTCACCGGCGATTATCTATGGGACGCCGATACCCACCTCGCTCCGGATGGCTTCCGGCAGCTGCGCGCTCCCGCTGCGATCACGGCTCATGCCGCATAATGTTCTTGGTGTGTCCGCTTAACGTGAATCCAGCACCCCTTCTATGGCGTGACCCCGGTCTTGGCGTTGCGGGGGTGTCGCACCGCTAAAACCAGTCGTATTAATGCTCTTGCGTATCTTGTACTCGAACCATCCGTCTGCGCAAAACCGCCGCGGCTCGCCTATTGCGTCATGGGCGGCGGGTTGACGTCGACTGGCCGGCCGAATTCGACCCAGCGCACATTTTGAACACAGCCCGGGGCCACCGAGCAGTCGGTCGATCTGCTCGGATCAACTAGGTCGGCTTCATACGCTAAGGTTCCGAACAGACCGGAGGCGGTGCCCACGCGGCGCACTGACAAGAAATCACCTGATCGAGTGCAATGGTTTGTAACAGCCCCTCCGGACGCGTCATCACATCCAAAAAGTCCCGGCGTAGCGGGATTCTGGGTGAAGGTCACATTGCTTGATGTAGTATTGTAATACGTGAAGTCAAAAGGAAAGCCGACCGCGTGATTCATATAATAACTGCCACCGCCACCCCACATCAACGACATGGCTACTTCTCCCGAAGCGGAATTAACGGCCAGTGCGGGATAGGCGAAGGCATAAGCGGAATTCCACACAGAAAGCTCGCCAACATTGTGAAAGCCTGTATCAAACATTGCGATCCGGATATAAGGCTGCGGGAACGTGTTCTCACGGCCTACAGTCCACGCGAACCAGAGTTGGTCCGGCGGTGTCGGCTGGCCAGGCGGTACTATGCCAAGGAACGGGACTCTCGCGGCGCCGATGATGGCGTCGCCCTTCGGTCTCGGATCAAGCCAGTATTGTCCGTCGCGCGCCTTCGAGGTATAATCAGCTGGAATGGCGAGACAGAAATTAAAGAAGATCGGTACAAAACAGTTATAGCCAGTGATTTGAGAGAAATTCCAACTGTATTGATTTGAATTCTCGGGCCAATAGAAAATTTGTAATTCACTGTTTGTAAAATGTCCGGCCCAGTACATTGTGTCTGATGCGTTCTGCGTCAGATGGGACGACACTGCGAGGGATGACTTCGTAGGATCAGTGAACTCCCAGGTGACGGTGCTACCTCCGGGTAACTGCAGATCCGAATAGGATATACGAGCCACCACGAGACCCCCCTGAGTTACGTCGTCCACCGAAAGGTAGAGATGGCCGTCTGCTGTTGAGAGGTCTGGATAATCGAGCCAGTCGTTGCCCAGGCCCAGGAAATCCGAGCCCACGTCGAACCAGATCCAAGCAGTATAGAAATTTTTGACTATGTCGGCGGGCCTCGCCCAGGCCACGCGCAGGCTGTTGTGCCCTGTAACGTTTCCCGAAGCATCCTTGACCTGGTTCGTCTGGATCAACCACACCATTAGGTCAATACTAGGAATGTAATGCACGACTTGATCGCAGCAGTAGCCCCCGTCGGGGTTGTCGCCGAAGACGGTCGAGTAATTTGGATTTGGGGCGCTGCCGTCGGCAGAAAGCGTGGTGAATGTCTTACCGCCATCTGTCGAGTATTTAATATAAAGATTTCCAGTGGCGAGCACAAGGTTACTTGAGTTGCCGGATCCGACGGCACTGGGGTCCGGCGGGAAGCGGTTTATTATGCCGTTGGACTCGGTGTTCAAGACAAAACTCACGCCGGCATCGGCGCCTCCGGGGTTCTGCACCGGCGACTGAAACGGTGTCAACGGATATACAATATGCGGTGTCCCGAGCGGCGTCGGCGCGCGAAATTCGTTATTCTCGGTCTGCGGCGGAGCAGGTGAAAGAGTGGGATAGGGCCCTGCCGACTTGTGAGTAATTCCGCTGTTGCTGTTTGAAGTGGCAGAGCCAGGCGTGAACGACGGAACCTGGATCCGAGTATGGATTTCAAACTCCCGGCCATGGTCACCGTCGTCGCGTTCCTTAGCGCCGTGGTCCGGCCTATTTGCAATGCCGTAGCGGCCCTCGATGTCCAACTCGTAGGTGCGGGAGGCATGGAGGTTGGGTACGCGAAAACTAAGGTACAAAATCGCCGACTTATCCGGCGCGATTGCTCCGAGCGAGAACGGTAAGGGGTTCGGACGGTCGCGGTGACCATCTTCGAGCTCGATCTCCGACACGGTTACCGCGAATGCCGTAGTATCACCGGAATTCTGAACCGGCTGCGCTATCAGAAGTTCGGTACCTCCCTCGACTGCAACTCCAGGAAGTTCGGGCTCGAGTTTCACCATGGCGGATGAAGGCGAGACCCATCCAAGAAGGGGGGCGAGCGCAAGAGATGTCCCCAGAAAGAGCTGTGCTGTGCGCAGCGCGGGCTTCACCATCGTTTCCTCCTTTCCGGCCACGGACGGGACCTCCCGGTTTTTGCCCTCTGTTGAGCGTCGATCCGTACGACCCTTATGCGGCGAGGGTAAAACACAGCGCCATCAACCCTGAAAGTGCACCAGCGTACGACAATAGATTGATTTTCGGCATCATCGCTATTCTCCCTTCAAGCCACCCGTCGGCGAACGCATTAAGCCGGCATTCGCCAGATGAGCGCCCCGAGCCGCCGACCCTTAAGCAGCATCGATCAGGAATCGGTCGAGAAGTGTGAGGTAGTTCACACTTCAGGCTGGTGGTTCAAAAATTATTCAGCATCTCACCCGAACGGGTGATGACGCGGCTGTCGTGCCGATCGTGCCGAGCGTCGCGTCGACGAGCTGCAGGCCTTGCTCACCGAGGAGCGGCGCCAGCCCCAGACATCCGCCCCGCCGCCTGCGGCATCAAACCTGATCCCGTTTCCCAGTCCGGTTCCCGACGACCGCGCGACCCAGACCGTGCCGCGCGCAACATCAGCAGAGCGGCCACTGCAAAAGCCTACAGCGCTGCGTTTTCCAAGGAAAAAATTACTGCGTTTCTGACTGACCTACCGAACGAGCCGGGTTTCCGCGCCATCGACACAGTGAGGAACCTTGTCGGGCACCGGATTAGCGGCAGGCGCAGCGTTGCCACATCCGGCACAACGCACGCGGACGGCACCCGTACCGAGTGGCGCGAGGACACATGGTATCTTCCCGGCGCTGCCGGAAAGCTGGTGTTCGATGAAGAATTGCTCCAGCGCCATCTGGATGACATCACCTCTCTGCTCACAGCGCTCGCTTCGACGGCGCGTGAGTTCGCGCAAAGCCACCAACCAGTGCGGCCGACACCATGAGTACTGAAATCGCCCTTATTCCCTCCCCTGCCCCCGTTGTGCTACCCGCGCTGTTCGCGCCCACGCCCAAAGCGGCGCGGCGCGTGCTGGAATTCTTCACCGCCCAAATCAACAACGACCACACGCGCGCGGCCTACCTGAACGCCGCGCGGCGCTTTGCGGAGTGGTGCGAGGCCAAGGGCCTCCCCGAGCTCGCCGACGTGCAGCCGTTCCACGTCGCCGCGTTCGTGAAAGAGCTGCAGCGGCAATTCGCAGCCCCGACCGTCAAGCAGCACCTGGCGGCGCTGCGGATGCTGTTTGACTGGCTGGTGACCGGCCACGTCATCGACACCAACCCGGCCCACGCCGTGCGCGGCCCGCGCTATGTCGTGAGGAAGGGTAAGACGGCGGTGCTTGCTGCCGACGAGGCCCGCGCGCTGCTCGACAGCATCCCCGTCGCCTGCAACGTCCTCCTCGAGGACGGCACGGAAATCGCACAGCCCCTGCTCGTGGGCCTGCGCGATCGCGCCCTTATCGGCGTGATGGTCTTCACCTTCGCGCGCGTGAACGCCGTTACCCAGCTGAAGGTGAAGGACTACTACACGCAGGGGCGGCGCGGCTGGATACGGCTGCACGAAAAGGGCGGCAAGGAGCACGACGTCCCGTGCAACCATGCCCTTGAAACCTTGCTCGACGCCTACCTGGCCGCCGCTGGCATCAAGGATGACCCCGAAGGCCCGCTGTTCCGCACCGTGCCCAGCCGCGCGGCGCAGGAGTTCACCCGCAACCCGCTATGGCAGCAGGACGCCTACCGCATGATACAGCGGCGGGCGAAAGCGGCGGGCATCGGGACGCGCATCGGCAACCACTCGTTCCGCGCGACCGGCATCACCGCGTACCTGAAGAACGACGGGTTGCTCGAACACGCGCAGCAGATAGCGGCCCACGCCTCGCCGCGCACGACCAAGCTCTACGACCGCCGCGCCGACGACATCACCCCCGGCTCCGGGTTCTCCGTGCCATTCCAAGTACTTCCTTGGCACGTCAATCCGCAACCATCCCCAGCAACAACACGCTTTTTCGGGTCAAGGTCTAATACCGAGCTGAAAACCTCCCTGTTCGCGTTCTAGACGAGACCTGCCACAATCGTGACGCCGCGGCTCTTCCCCCGTGTCGCGGCTGGCACAATGTGCCAAGGCCCGCCGACGGTGGTTCCGGTGACTGGTTATATTGTGCCGATGATCTTCGAGCAGACCCGCCAACTCGACAAGATCACCTGCGCGGCAAGGTGTTCGAAGATTACCTGACGCGTCACGCAGCAAGAGATAACTCAAGAGGAGGTGTCTAATGGCAACGCAGACCTCGTGGCGTATGCATGGTGATGTCATGGAAGCATGTAGTTGTGCGACCACGTGTCCGTGCAATTTCGGCAGCGACCCGACCCCTCTACCCTGCGAGGTGGTCCTCGGCTGGCGGATCGAGGAAGGCCGTTACGGGAATACACGGCTGGATGGCTTGAACGTGGTGTTCTACGCGCGGATGCCCGGCAACATCTTTCAGGGGAACTGGACCGCTGGCGTTTATCTCGATCAACGAGCCAGCCGGGAGCAGGCCGAAGCGCTCGGGGACATCTTCTCTGGCAAAGCAGGCGGCTGGCCGGCCGTGCTTGTCCCTCTGATCGGGAACCTCTTGGCCGCCAAGCAGGTTCCGATCCAGTTCCAGACGGTCGACGGCGAACACCGTATTACGGTGCCGGGTTTGCTGGAAGTCGGCACGGAGCGTGTGCCCAACCCCCTGCCGGGGCAGCCGCCTCTCGACCCCAAGGTCAGCGATCTGGCGGTGCCGTTCTACACAGGTCCGGCCAGCGTCCGTCGTTCCAGAACGATGACGCTATCTGACCCGGGGATGAGCTTCCAACACGCGGGGCGCTCGTCGTTAGTCGGGCGGTTCGACTACAGTGGACCATAGCTGAAAGCTGTCATCCGCTCGCCGCCTCGAACTGGAAGCTGCCGGTGCTGGCCCCGGTCACGTTTGGCTGCAAACCGAGATAGCTGCGCCACCGCTGTGAAACCGAAGATCGCACTCAGCAGAGCGGGTATCCGGGAAGTGTCCGTTCAGCGACGCTAAACTCGACCAGAACATCGGACGGGGTGCGTTTGGGAGCATCGTGCACGACGCCGACATCATCAAGACCGCGCTCGACCTCGCGGCGCGGGCGATCAACCAGCGACCTCTAGGTCATGCACTACGTCATCATTTTTTTCTGGGCGTGACGTAACCCCCTTCCAGCCGCGCCAGGGCACCGACTCACCCCCCGGAACTTTCGGAGACGGCTATTTATGGACCGCTGGAGAGGTCCTGCATGAGCGCTTTCAGTGCTTCAACCCGCTGAGCAATAATCGGCGCTCTGCACACACCAAATCGAAGCACCACCCCCTCGCGATCAAAATCACCTGATAAAAAAAACAGGCAAGCGGCATCCTTGAATTTGACCCAGGCACGCTGCTCATCCAATAGTGTTTGAGCGGCGCGCTCAGATATCTTCTTCATTGTGGCATAGGTTTCCTTCCAAGCCTCGGTTAATGATTTTTCTTGCCGGTCGATTTCCTGTTTAGAGCATTCCTCCAACTGTACGTTCGTTGTCATTGAGTTTAGACATTCGGTGTATTCCTTCGACAGATCAGCGCCAAATGCCGCATAAATGCTCCCCGACAGCACTAATGCGGCCACGCTGCCGCGCATTGCCGTCCGTGCGAACAAGCCCGCAGCCTCCTGGGTGCCTAACGTCATCGCCGCCTTACCGGCTTCTCCGTCCCTGCCGTGGCCGCCGCGAAGGATCGCGCTCCTCCGGTGTCGGAGGCCGGGCTGGAGGCGGCGGCGCATAGCGGCGCAGCCGCGCAGCGAGTTCCGGCGGTAGCCCGCCTGCCTCGCCGCACCTGGCAAGGATCGCTGCAGCGCTCGCGTCTCCTCATCGGTCAGATCGAGGTGCATTGCCGACCGCGCAATGATAGCTGACCACCGCCGGCACTCCTTTGACGCGGAGATCCCGCGTATCAAACTTTTGGTACTCGCTAGCCAGCTTCCGGCACTCGGCCATCGTCGCATGCTCGCTCAACGACGCGCAGCCGTCCCCGGTGCGGGTCGCGTAGCACTGGATCAGCGTCGCCGCGAGTGCGAAGGGCTGGTCAGCATCCTTCGCTGGAATGATCCGCATGGCCACGGTGATCAGCGCGATGGCGAGGATGACGCCGACAAGCCGGATGAGCAGCACGACCAGGAAGACTTCGCGGTAGCTGCGTTTTTTCATCACCCCTTACCAGCGGCGAACAGAACGGCACTCACCGTCCGAACACCACCATCAGCACGACGCAGACCGCGATGACCGCCAGCCACAGCGTGTGATCGGTCATTTCGCGCTCCTGGCAAACCCGACGACGAAGATCGCTGCCAGCACGCCCAAGATGATCATCTGCGTCACAGGTGCGGCACCACGGCCAGCGCCGCGATACCGGCGGCATAGGCGGCGATCAGCGCGGTGAATGTGAAGGCGGTTACGACGGTCACCGGATGTGTCGCCCGCTCACGTCAACGATCCCGTTGGCATAGCACTGCATCGCAAAAGCGATGCTCTGCCGCCGTCCTTCGATTGGAAAATGGCAGGCAAACCACCACGAATTGATCACGGTAACGGCAATCCAAGTCAGCAGCGCCACCACGAGAATCGCGCCAACGGCTCTCACGCCGTCCCTCCCGCCTGGGGTTGGCGCAGATGCTGCAAGCGGCGCAGAAACTCGCCTGTCGCAATCCGCCCGGTCCAGTAATCGACTAGCGCATGGGTCGAGGTCCGATCTCGATTGGTGGTTAGAGGCGGGGTCTCGGGGGCAAATCCGAGGCGCCGCCTCGCTTTCATAGCATATTTCGGGCTGCGCTCTCCTGCACCCCTCACTCAAAGGGTGACGCCTTCAGTCACCGAGCGGCTGGCGCCACCGGGCTGATCCTTGGTAAGCCCAGCGCAACCGCTTCCTGGCCGGACCAGCTACGCTTGCAGACCGATGTCATCCTTGCGAGCCCCCGGCGCAACCAGCGGCAGAGCGAATTGCCGCTCGGATGCGGAAACCGAGCAGACTGTGTGAGAAGTGGGGCTGAGCGGATTCCCGCGTGGTGTCGGACACGGTAGAATTCGGCATGACGTACATCACTGGTCACGACCGCGCGCAGCTGCTGCTTTTGCCGGAGGCAGTGGATGACTATGTCGGTTCGGACAACCCGGTGCGGTTCATTGACGCCTTTGTTGACGGGCTGGATCTCGCGGCAGCGGGGTTCGGCCGAGTTGTGCCGAAGGTAACGGGCCGCCCGGGATATGCGCCTGGGGATCTGCTGAAGCTTTACATCTACGGCTACCTGAACCGAGTGCGATCGAGCCGCCGGCTGGAGGCCGAAACCCACCGCAACATCGAGGTGATCTGGCTGCTGCGGCACCTGAAGCCGGACTTCAAGACCATTGCCGACTTTCGGCGCGACAACCGCAACGCCTTCCGCCACGTGTTCCGTCAGTTTGTGCTGCTCTGTCGTCAACTGGACCTGTTTGGCCGCGAGTTGCTGGCGGTGGACGGAACGCGGATCAAGGCGGTCAACAATAAGGATCGCAATTTCACGCGGGCGTCTCTGACCCGGTTCATCAAAGCCGCTGACGCCAAGCTCGACGACTATCTTCAGCGCCTCGACAAGAGCGATGCCACCGAGAGCGCAACGGGCGGCTCGCGGGTCAAGAACCTGGCCGAGAAGATCACGGCGATTCGCGAACGGCGTGAGCGGTACAAAGAAATGCTGGTGGAACTCGACCAGACTGGGGAGAGTCAGATCTCGCTCACCGACCCCGACAGCCGAGCGATGGCGGCGCATACCCATGTTGCCGTCGGCTACAACGTGCAGATCGCTGTCGACGCGAAGCACAAGCTGATCGTCGAGCAGCAGGTCACCAACCAAGTTGTGGATATGGGTCTGCTGGCACAGACCGCGGAACCGGCAAAAGAGGTTCTCGGCGCGGAGCGGATCGCGGTCGTGGCCGACCGTGGCTATTTCAAGATCGAGGACATCGAGGCCTGCGAGAAGGCCGGCATCGACCCTTACGTGCCGCGTCCACAGCGTGGTCCCGCGGTCAGAGCGGGCCTGTTCCGCAAAGATGAGTTCCCCTACGACCCAACCAGCGACAGCTTTCTCTGTCCCGCAGGTCAGCGTCTTCATCCCTATTCGTCTTCGCTTATGCGTGGCTTGAAGAAGATCAATTACCGCAACAGCCCGGCCTGCCGAGGCTGCGCGATCCGCTCGCAATGCACGGGCAATCAATTCCGCTCCGTGTCCCGTCTCGAGAACGAGGCTGTATTGGACCGAATGCAGGCCCGCATAGCGCAGCGCCCCGACATCCTCGACCAACGCCGTGAGACGGTCGAACACCCATTTGGCACGATCAAGCAATGGATGAACCAGGGTGCGTTTCTGATGCGAGGGTTGGAGAAGGTGCGCGCCGAGTTTAGCTTGACTGCGCTCGCCTACAATCTGCGGCGCGTCCTCAACATCGTGGAGTTCCCAGACTTGAGTGCCGCGCTTAAGGCCTGAAAAGCCGCCGCCTGCGCGCCTCAACTCGTCCAGTCTAACACCACCGCATTGAACAGGTCTTCACAAACCGAATTGCCGCCTCAGAAACCTCACTCAGCAACTCGTTACCGATTGCTATCGCCAGCGCCGTCGGAAACAGCGTTTCGACACGGTCTGCGAGATGAGTGAATGAAGCGCCGCGACTTCGTACTCCTGCTGGCCGGCGCGATGACCGCGGTGCGCAGCCTCGGTGCGCAGCAGAAGGCGATGTCGGTGGTCGGCCAGCTCTCTATCTACTCGCCTCCGGCAAACCTCCGCAGCCCGATCCGCCAGGGAATGAGCGAGCTGGGCTTCGTCGAGGGCCAGAACATGATGTGGGAGTACCGATGGGCCGAGGGCCATTATGATCGGCTCCCTGCGTTGGCCGCTGATCTCGTCAACCGCAAGGTCGACGTGATCATAGCGATCGCCGGCACCCCTCCCGCACTAGCGGCAAAAAACGCTACCTCGACGATCCCGATCGTCTTCATTGGCGTCGGCGACCCCGTCGGGTTCGGCTTCGCCGCCAGTCTCGCCCGGCCGGGCGGCAACCTCACCGGCTTCAGCGACCTTGGCGTCGAGCTGACGCCCAAGCGGCTCGAGTTGCTTTGTGAACTGGTTCCTCACGCCGCAGTAATCGCTATGCTAGTGAACCCGGACAACGATATGAGCGAACGTCAAGTCAAAGCTGCGGAGGAAGCGGCGCGCGCGAAGGGGGTGCGGCTCGATGTCCTAAGGGCCGCTAACGAAGGCGAGATCGAGGCGGCTTTCGCGCAATTGCATGCCGACGCGCTCCTCGTTGGTGGCGATGCGCTCTTCAACAGCCGGCCCAACCAGCTCGCGGCATTGGCCGCGCATCTCGGCGTTCCGGCGATCTATTGGGGCCAGAATTATGGCGTAGCCGGAGGCCTGATCAGCTATAGCCCTGACACCGATGCTCTCCTTCGCCAGGCCGGCATTTATGCGGGAAAGATACTCCAAGGCGCCAAGCCGGCCGATCTGCCGGTCCAGCAGCCGACTACCTTCAAGCTGATTATCAATCTCAAGACCGCTCAAGCGCTCGGCCTGACGATCCCGCCATCGATCCTCGCTCGCGCCGACGAGGTCATCGAGTGAGGCGCCGGCTTTGACCGCCCGTCACGGTTCATTAGCAGCCTGAAGTATCGAGGGAACAAGCCGCTAGCGCCGCTTATCTCGCTTTCGACCTTCCGGCTTAGGCGGATCGGCGCGATTGGCGCAAATTATCAATTTTTTGGCGCGAATTATCAAGCATCGCGCCCTACAACGCCCGACCTCTCCGGTATGGGACGGGAAACCTCCCGCGCCTCGGACGGAGAGAAGACGATGGAAAGCTTTGTCGACGGCATCTGCAATTTGATCGGCTTCTATCTCGTGCTCGGCTCCATGCTCGGCCTCTACATGGCGCCGTTGATCATC
>Ga0310913_10000266_pt1 | contig 22980 bp, 18 predicted proteins | sample GREbulkMGOX082_FD_203447 | JGI IMG/M metagenome (GOLD analysis project Ga0310913, IMG submission 203447) | Lab enrichment of tropical soil microbial communities from Luquillo Experimental Forest, Puerto Rico - GRE.bulkMG.OX082 | ecosystem: Environmental > Terrestrial > Soil > Tropical forest >...
ATGCTGAACGTCGGATTCTCCGACGCGGTCCCGCCGATGTTGAGGTTAAGAAAGTTGGTCCCCTTAGACTCCGTGATCTCACCGCTGGCACCCAGCGTTGTTGTCCAGTTAAACGTGGCGGCAATGCTCGAGGTCGACGTGAAATGAACGGGTTCTTGGTTGGAGACGCGGGCGATGTTGAGAAGCAGGAGCTTTTCGTCGAGCGTCCTGGTGACTTCATCGTAGCCGAGCACCTGCCGCTCGAGCACCGGCGGTCCTAGGCAGCCGCTGATAGCCAAGGCTATCGCGCCGCTGATGAGGTTGAGGGTCACACGACGCACGATCTACACCTCGTTCGGTCCGTGGATCATGCCCATTCCGATACAGACGGGTGGGTCGCTGGTCCAGGACCACCCGACCCGGCCGGTCGATCGCGTTATCGATCGGGGGAAAGGCGGCTATAAGCAAGGCATTTTGGTACATTCGAACACATCTCCGACCGAAAAAGGCGAGAGTTGCGCGAGGCGGGACGCGGCAGGATATGTTCCCGTGTAGCGCGGAATTTCTAGGGAAAGCGACGTGGATACAGCTTACATCTCAGCGCTGTCTGCCCTCGGGGGAGCCGCGATCGGCGGTCTGGCGTCGTTTGGGAGCTCGTGGCTGACACAGCGGACGCAGCTTCGCTTCGCACACTACGAAGCAATCAAGTCCAAGCGGGAGGCGCTCTATGCTGAATTCGTTGACGAGGCCTCCCGCCTCTACGGGGACGCGTTGGGTCACCAGAAGGACGACGCCTCCGACCTGGCCAAGCTTTTTGCTCTGCTCGGACGGATAAGGCTCGTATCGCCCCGACCAGTCGTCGTAGCCGCCGAGCGCACATTCGACACGATCATTCAGGCCTACCTCGGGCCTAATCGCACCATGCACGAGGTGCTGGACGATGTGCACCGGGGCGGGTTCAATTTTCTTATTGAATTCGGCGAGGCCTGTAGGCAGGACCTGGCTCGTGACTGAGCGGTGGGGAGCACTAGGTGTATCGCGGGTGCACATTGCGCAGCTGGTTTACGCGAGGGCGCAGCACACTGCGTTGCCATTCTGCGAGGATGGCGGCGTTCACCCTGCCCCACGCTGAGGGACTCACTAGCAACCGGATTGTTTCGTGCACTGTCGAGGAGCCAAACCGATAGGCCAGAAAGTGATTGGTCGCTCCGTCGCAAGGCGGGTTGCCATCCCCTGCGCCGGCTCTCTGACCGATTGATCGAGCCCTCACTGGCAGATTGCCTTCGAGTTTGACGGCGCGGTATCGGTTGCGGTCATGGCCTATGCCCTGCTGCTGTTTGTTCCGCTGTCCCTTGCGCTGCGATACGTCTTCGACGCACCGGCCGGCTGGGTCTTTCTGACTGGCGCTGTCGCAATCATCGCGCTCGCGGATTGGCTTCGGCGCGCGACCGACCAGCTGGCGGGGCGCGCCGGCAGCACGATCGGCGGGCTGCTCAATATCAGCTTTGGCAATACCGCTGAGCTGATATTGGCCCTCTTCGTCCTCTCTCGGACACATCCTCGCATCGTCCAGGCCCAGATCACAGGCTCGATCATCGGCACGACCTTGCTGTTTCTCGGCATCTCGGCCTTGGTCGGTGGTGTGGGGCGCACCCGCCAGACCTTCAGCCAGGCCGGCGCCGGTCTGCTGTCGACATTGCTGTTCCTTGTGGTCGTCGCGATCCTGCTGCCGGCGGTGTTCGACTTGAGCGACCGGGTTGCCGCACCCGGAATCAACACCTCGCTGATCGACGAGCGGCTGAGCCTCGGCGTATCGGTAGTCCTGCTTGTGCTCTATGCCGCCAACCTCGTCTACACGCTCGTAACCCATCGCGACGTGTTTGCCGGCGAAGCACCGAGCGGTGCCGCCGAATGGAGTATCGCCCGCGCCTTGGCGGTCATGGTGGCGGTCACGGCGGTGATCGCGGTCCAGTCCGAACTTGTCTCTGCCGCGCTCGAGGCGGCCTCGCCGCAACTCGGGTTGTCACCGGTGTTCCTCGGCGCCGTCGTGCTGGCGCTGGTCGGCACGGTGTCCGATCTGTTCGCCGCAGTGGTGTTCGCCCGCCAGGACAAAATGGACATCGTGTTTACGATATGTATTGGCTCGGCGATCCAGACGGCGCTCGTCGTGGCACCGGTGCTGGTGCTGGTCTCGTGGCTGATCGGCCAGCCGATGAACCTGGTCTTCAGCAGCCCGCTCGATCTGTTCGCGATTGTCGGTGCGGCGTTCATCGTCAGGTCGGTCGGGATGGATGGCGAGACCACCTGGTTCGAAGGCCTATTGCTGATCGGTGTCTATCTGCTGTTTGCGCTCGCCTATTATTTCGCGAGCCCGGTCTGAGGTACCGTGAGAGGCGGCGGGGTATCTGCGTAGCCGTCGGTGATCGTGGTCGGAATGAGGGCCGGCCCATGTCGGCCTCTGTCACTTTTCGGCCGGCTCGTCCGGAGATGGACCGGCCAAATTCGCGGCGAGGAAGGCGCGCACTTTCTGCTCCGCATCTCTGGCCGCCGGCTCGTTGTACTCGAGCCAATGACCGAGAGACCGGATACCCGGCTTCAATTCAGTCACGTCGAAGGCATGATAGACACCCGGGTAGACGGTCAGAGTGATCGGCGCGCCATCCGGCCGTGCACGGGCCACCGTTTCCCGGCAGGGTTCCGCCAGCGTCCAATCGTCCGCCTCGCCGATCAGGATCAAGGTCGGCGCCGTCATCGAGGACGCAGGGAAGCCGCAGCCGTAGCCGGGATAGTAGGCGATCGCGGCGCTAAAGCGCTGGTCGAAATATTGGGCAACTAGGGCTCGATCGACCGCGTAGAGCACCGCCGAGCCGCCCATCGATTGGCCGAGCACGGCTACCCGCGCCGGATCGACGAAATCCAGCTGAGAGAGGTAACGCAGCGCCGCGTAGGCATCGATCGCCTGGTCCTCGAACAGCGCGCCGCCACATTGGCCGACAATGCCGCGCGGGCCGAGGCTGTCGACAGTGAGAGCCACATACCCCCACGAGTCCAGCCGATCGGCTATTTGCGCGGAGTGGCTGGAGATGCCGCCACAGCCGTGCAGCACCACAACCGCCGGATAAGGTCCGGCGCGGTTGGAATGGCTGCCGAGCATTCCCGACAAACCGGCATCCGGCCGCGCCAGATATCCCGGCAGCTTGGCCGGCTCATGATCCGAGACGTTGGGAAATTCCACCAGCGTCCCGGCATGGCCGGCAGTGGCGCCGAGCGTCGAAGCAAGCGCGATTGCGAGTAAAAATATCTGGGCGACGCGCGTCATTGGGCCCGCCGCTCCTCAGTTTTGCGCCAGGTACGTCCTCGCCTCGGCGACTTCCGGCCGGTCCCCATCGCCACGCTCCGCAAGGACGGTCAGCGCGAGGTAATAGCGCTTCGCCGCATCGACGGAGCCGCTGTCGCGGGCTGCTCTCGCCGCCCCGGCGACGATCCGGAAGCGGTTGGGCATGGCTCTGTCCGACGCCTCAAGTTCGAGGAGTGCCTCCCTGGGCATGCCGGCCTGCATATAGAGTTCCCCCAAGAGCACGCGGATCGGCACGAGCTTGTTCTCCATCGCCACGTTCTTCTCGCTGGCGTCGTCGAGATCGGCCGCTTGGCGCATTGCCGTGATCGCCGCGTCGCGCTGGCCGTCGGTGAAGGCGACCCATGCCGCTGCAGCTTCCTTCTGGATGCGGGTCTGGTCCGCCCAATAGTCGTTCTTCGCGGCGGTCAGCTTGGTTTCGATGTCGTCGAGATGGGCAATCTCACCGCGCGCTCCGGCCGCATTGCCCGAGCGGGCGGCACCGAGCGCGCGGGCGAAATAGGCGATCGCTTGCGCCGCCGGATATTGGCTGTCGCGCACCGGCAATTGCGCGGCCTCCTGCCATTGGCCGCGCTCGAGAGCAAAACGCGCCGGGATCGCCGCGAGAGCCGTGTCGCTCGCGAGGATTGTGACGTTGAACGGCTTGAGCTGTGGGAGCGAGTCGACAACCTGCTTCGCCTCGCGGTCCTTCGCCGTCTGCAAATAAGCGACGATCATGAAGTCAAGCACATGCGAAATGCTCGCATGCGTCTTATCGGGAAAGTTCCTCGCGGCGTAATCATCGGCCGCGGCCTTCGCGGCGAGGTTGGAGCGGATCGAATCCTCCCACATGCCGAGCATTGAATAAATGTGTGACGGCATATGCAGCGCGTGCGGTGCCGCCGGCGCGATCTTGTCATAGAGCTGCGCGGTCGAGACGCACATCGCCGCGAGCGGCGCAAAATCGTAGCTGTGGATCAGGTAGTGCGCAACGCCCGGATGGTTCGGCTGCTTTTTCGCCTCGTCATTCAGGATAGCGGCCGCTTTAAGCTGTTTGGTGTAGTTCTTGTCGTCGAAGTCGACCGCGCCGTTCAGCGCCAGCGCATAGAAGATCGCCGCTTCGGAATCCTCCGGGTAGTGCTCGTGCAAGCGCTGCATCGCCTGCTCATAAAGCTCGGCGCGGGTCTTGTGGTCGATCTTGTCGTAATCTGTGTAGAAGACCTCGATCGCCGCTAGGTACTCCGTTTCGCGCGGGGTCTGGGTCTTCGCGGCCTTACCCTGCCGGATCGCCTCCCAGCCGGCCTTGAGGTTGGCCGGCGGGAAGGGTGGCACCAGCGGGTTGGGCAGCTCGCTCATCGCCAGCCCCCAATACGCTATGGCGCAGTCGGGGTCCTCTTTGATGATGGCTTGAAAGGCTTTCACTGTTTCTGGATAGAAGAAGTTGTGCAATAGCGCGACCGCGCGATCGTACTTAGCCTGCACTGCACTGCATGAGATCGGGAAATGGACGGCACTGAGATGGTCGTCCGCGACCTGTTGGGCCTGGGCCGAAGCGATCATCGCGGCCGTGGCGATTGCGAACGCAAAGGTTCGGATTTTCACAGCTTCCTCCCACCTGTTCGTCGAACGCCTTTTGGTACCGAGCTTGACACCGGCAAATTATGCTGTCCAATCGTAAAGAAGTATATGGTTGATGCTTTAAAGGCATAAGCGATGGAGCTGCGGCACCTTCGATATTTTACGGCCGTGGCCGATGCCGGTAGCGTGTCGCGCGCCGCTCGGCGGCTGCATGTGACACAACCGGCGTTATCGAGACAGATTCAGGATCTCGAGCGCGACCTCGCGTGTCGATTATTCGATCGGATCGGACGTCGCATCGTCCTCACAAAGGACGGCGACGACCTTTTGGAGAGGACCAGGCGGCTTTTGGCGGACGCCGAAGCCCTCCAGGAGCGTGCGCGAGCTCTCGCTGGTGGGGAGGCCGGAGTGCTCCGCATCGGGGCGGCCCCGCAGTTCATCGAGGCAGCTTTGCCGGAAGTCTTGACGAGATACGCTCTAACATACCCTGGAATCGAGGCGCAGCTCGTCGAGGACGGCGGAGGTGCCCTACTTAGGCGGGTGCAGCAGGGGGAGCTGCATCTTGCGGTCGGGCTGTGGCGCACCGGCGGGCTTCGGAGCCAGCCGCTCTACCCGGCTCGTGTATTGGCGGTCATGCAGCGAAGGCATCAGTTAGCGGGTCGAAATGCACTTGGGGTGACAGAGCTGGCGGGAATCCCGCTGCTCCTGCTGGGGCGCGATTTTCAGACCCGAGAACTGTTCGACGAGGCCTGTCAGGCGGCGCAGTTCGAGCCGTCTGTCCGTCTTGAGAGCCGGTCACCGCAGTCTCTGGTCGCCCTCGCCGAGGCGGGTCACGGTGTTGCGATCGTTCCGTCTGCGGTCAGGCTTGAAGTATCTCGGGTTGCCATTGCGGGAATGCTCGACGGTTCGCGGCCGCTCGGGTCGTGGGCGCACGTAATCTGGGACTCACGTCGTTATCTGCCGACTTACGCGAGCGGTTTTATCGAGGTTCTCGAAGATTATACCGAGACTTCCTATCCCGGCCATTAGTTCGGCGATCTCACCCGCGTCGTGCCGCGACCTACAACCGCGTGAATGTTCAGCTCTCGCATTACAGGCTGAGGTGATCGGCGTCATCCTCTTTTGAGAGACGTTATCGCGCGGTCAGCTCGGCGCTCTCTCTGATCGCCAGGGACGCGAGACGACATGGTTCGAAGGCCTGATGCGGGGGGTCGGCATCCATCCTCCCTTTGCGCTCGCTTACTAATTCGAGATGACCGATTGAGAGAATCTCGCTCACGTGGTAAGCTTCCCTGGTGGTTCCCTGATATCTCAAAAATGCCGGACATCGCTCCCTGATCTGTAACAACAACTTCCCTGTTCGGCCCGAGAAATTCCCTGTTCGCTAATCTAGGGAATTCTTGTCGCAACGCGTTGATTTCCCGGGCCACCCGTCCAGGATCGAGGCGTTCTCCCGGGGCGTTTTTGGTTTACCCTGTATTTCTTGGTCGTAGGGAATTCTGCCGGGCCTCATAGGTGCCGGCCGGCGTCGACCGGGACGATCGATCCGGTGGTATGGGTCAGGTGAGTGATCGAGGCCATCACGGCCAACGCCACGTCGTGCGCTTCGATCGCCCGCTTGAGCGGGGTCGCCAGCGCCGCCTTGGCCATCATCTCCTCGGTGCGGCCAGGGACAAAGCCGGTGTGGACCATACCCGGCGCCACGACGACGACCCGGATTTCGGGGCCGAGCACGCGCGCGAGCGCCATGCTCATCGTATTAAGCGCCGCCTTCGAGGCGCCGTAGATGATGCTGCTGCCGGTGCCGCTCTGTGCGGCACCCGAGGAGATGTTGACGATGACCCCGTCACCGGTGGCGCGCAGCATCGGGACAAAGGCGCGGATCGTGGCGAACGGCCCGCGCACGTTGGCGGTCAGCACCGCATCGATCAGATCATCGTCGAGCGCGTCGAGGTCGTGGTGCGCGACCATCCGGGTGAACCCCGCGGAATTGACCAGGATGTCGGTGCGGCCAAACCCGTCCTTGACTGCGGCGGCGACCTTGCGGATCTGGGCGCTGTCCTCCAGCGGCAGGTGCATCGCCTGGTGGTCGCTGCCGGGCAGCTCGGCGATCAGCGCGGCGGCGCGGTCGGCGCCCTTGTTGTAGCCGACGACGAGGCGCGCGCCGGCAGCAGCAAGCAGCCGCACGCTGGCCGCACCGATGCCGCTGCTGCCACCGGTGACCACCGCGACCTTGCCGGCGAGAGAAAAGGGGTTGTCTATTATCCTCACACCCTCGTCAGTTGGCCCCGGCGATCTCCGCCAGCACCGGGTTGAAACGGTCGGCCGCCTCGTATTGCACCCAGTGCCCGGCTCCGGCGATGACCTCGAAGCGGGCACCAGGCTGAAAGCTGCGCAGCACGCGGGCGCGCTCGTCGAGATGGGGATAGGCGGTCGCGTCGCGCTCGCCCCAAATGCCGTCGAGCCGCGTTTTAACGAGCGGCAAGGCACGGGCGAGGGTGTCTGCGCGCGAGAACCGGCGGCTTTTGATCCGGCCGCGCGGCGCGTTCTGCGACTGAATGTAGACCGCGAGCTCGTCGATCTTTGCCGGGTCGGCGATCATCAGGGTGCCAAGATTGTGACGATGGACGGCGAGCGCCTCCGCCTGCGAAACCCCGGCCGGTACCCGATGCAGATCGGTCGGCTGGCGCACCAGCCCGAGCCCGTTCGAGCCGACCAGCGTAAGCGCGCGCAGCCGGTCGCCGAGCTGCGCGGCAACGTGTCCGCCGAGCACCCCGCCGAACGAAAACCCGGCAATGTGCGGGGAGGTGTCCTTCGGCAGCACGATCTCGATCCCTCGCACGACGATCGCCGCCAGGCCCTCGGCGGTGTGCGGCTCGGGCGGGGTCGCCGACTCACCGAGCCCCGGCAGATCGGCCGCAATCACGGTGAACCGGCGCGCCAGAGGCAGCACATTGCGGATCCAATGAGTCCAAGAGCCGTAGCCACCGTGCAACAGAACCAGCGGCGGGCCGCTGCCCCAGACCTGCCATACCATGCCGCCGTCACCGCAAGGCGTTTTGACCCGCCGTGCCTCGGCCGCGACGCCTTCGACGAATGCGACGGTTTTCTCGCTAATCAGAGCCACCACCAACCCCACTGATGCCGCGCACAGGCTGATAGCCGGTTTCGCGCCGGTCGCCTAGCGTTGGATGTGGTCTGGCCCGGGATGAAGTGGGGGCTTTCCCTGACGGCGATTGCGTTACTATATCAGCGGGAGCGGGGAGGCGCAGATGCCGAAGCAGCTGGAAGCGTTGATGTGGGAACAGGCCTGCGACGCGATGGAACGCGCCGAGCGCCTGTACCGGCAGTTTTTTCATCGCAGCCGCGCGAGCGCCGCTTGGGAGGCGCCTTGCGACATCTTCGAGAGCGATGAAGCGCTGACGATCCTGATCGCCCTGCCAGGCGTGGAGCTCGACCAGATCCAGGTGACGTTGAGCGCTGGCGTGCTGATCGTCAGCGGCGAGGCCCCTTTGCCGCGCGAAGTTAGGGATGCCAGAATCCATCGCCTCGAGATACCGCACGGGCACTTCCAGCGCCGGATCGAGCTGCCGCCCGCCAGGTTTGAGATATCCGGCCGACACTTGGCGAACGGCTGCCTGAAGCTGCAGCTCCACAAGGTCTGACGGCCCGGCGCCGTGCTCTATCGAGCCATTTTCAAGGATCTTTCCCATGCCCCTCGAGGACCATAACCTGCGCAGCGCGGAAAGCGCGCCGGGGGCCCCGCCGCCTGGTGCCATCGAGACGGCATTGGCCGGTATTCAGGCGCTGCCCGAAGACACGCTAATCATGATCCCGACCCGCAACCTGGTGCTGTTTCCCGGGACGGTGCTGCCGATTACGCTCGGCCGCCAGCGCACGATCGCAGCCGCACAGGCGGCGATCCGGCTGAGCCGGCCGGTCGGACTGGTGCTACAGCGCGACCCTGCCACCGATGACCCGATCCCTGTCGACCTGCACCGCGTGGGGACCGAGGCGACCTTACTGCGCTACGTGACGAGCCCCGACGGCACCCACCATGCGATCTGCCAGGGGGAGCGGCGTGTTCGTATCCTCGATTTTGTCGAGGGTTACCCGTTTCTCGCCGCCCGGGTCGAACGGGTGCCCGAGGTCGAGTCGACCAGCAAGGATATCGCGGCGCGCCTGCTCAATTTGCGCAACCAGGCGATCGAGGTGCTGGAACTGTTGCCGCAGGTCCCGGCAGAGCTCGTCAATGCGGTGCAATCCGTAACCTCCGCACCGGCACTTGCCGATCTGATCGGCAGCTTTATGGACATAACCTCCGCCGAGAAACAGGAAATCCTCGAGACCATCGATGTCGAGCATCGGCTCGACCGGGTATCGGCGATGCTCGCCTATCGAATCGAGGTGCTTCGCCTGTCCCGGCAGATCAGCGAGCAGACCAAGGGAAAGATCGACGATCGCCAGCGCGAGTTCCTGTTGCGCGAACAGATCAAGACGATTCAGAAGGAGCTCGGCGAGGGCGAGGACGCCAAGGCTCAGGAGATCGCCGAGCTCGCCAAGAAGATCGCCGAGGCCAAGATGCCGTCCGAGGTCGAGGAGCACGCCAAACGCGAGCTCGCCCGGCTCGAGCGGATGCCGGAGGCCGCCGGCGAGTATTCTATGGCGCGAACCTACCTTGAATGGCTGACCGAGCTGCCTTGGTCGGTCGAGTCGGGAAAGGCGATCGACATCGCCGAGGCGCGCCGCATCCTCGACGCCGACCATTACGGACTAGCGAAGATCAAGCGGCGCATCCTCGAATATTTGGCGATCCAGCAGCTTAACCCGGGCGGCCGAAGCCCAATCCTGTGCTTTGTCGGCCCGCCCGGTGTTGGCAAGACCTCGCTCGGGCAGAGCATCGCACGCGCGACCGGCCGGAAATTCGTCCGGGTTAGCCTCGGTGGAACGCATGACGAAGCCGAGATCCGCGGGCATCGCCGCACCTATATTGGCGCGCTGCCGGGAAACATTATTCAGGGGATCCGCCGGGCCGGCAGCCGCGATTGTGTGATGATGCTCGACGAGGTCGATAAGCTCGGCCGCGGTATTCAGGGCGACCCATCCTCGGCGCTGCTCGAGGTGCTCGACCCCGAGCAGAACTCGACTTTCCGCGACAATTATCTCGGCGTGCCGTTCGACCTCTCGCGGGTCATGTTCATCACCACGGCAAACGTTCTCGATACGGTGCCCGGCCCGCTACGCGACCGCATGGAGGTCATCGACCTTCCGGGCTACGTCGAGGACGAGAAATTCGAGATCGCCCGCCGCTATCTCGTCGACCGCCAGCTCAAGGCCAACGGATTGTCCGGAGAGCAGGCCGAGGTCACCGATGCGGCGGTGCGTGCGATCATCCGCGACTACACCCGCGAAGCCGGCGTGCGCCAGCTCGAGCGGGAGATCGGCGCGGTGTTGCGCAGTGCCGCGATGCGCGTCGCCGAGGGGACCGCGCCGCACGTCCGGATCGAGACGGGCGACCTGGCCGAGATTCTCGGCCCGCCGCGGTTTGAGGGCGAGGTCGCGATGCGCACCAGTGTCCCGGGCGTGGCTACGGGTCTCGCCTGGACCCCGGTCGGCGGCGACATCCTGTTTGTCGAGGCGACCCGTATCCCCGGCGACGGGCGATTGATCCTGACCGGCCAGCTCGGCGAGGTCATGAAAGAGAGCGCACAAGCGGCGCTGAGCCTCGTCAAAGCGAAAGCGTCCGGGCTCGGGCTCGACCCGGCGATGTTCGTCAAGAGCGACATCCACATCCATGTTCCGGCCGGTGCCATCCCTAAGGATGGGCCGAGCGCCGGGGTCGCGATGTTCACCGCCCTCGTCTCGCTGTTGACCAATCGGACGGTGCGCAGCGACACCGCGATGACCGGCGAGATCAGCTTGCGTGGCCTGGTGCTGCCGGTCGGCGGCATCAAGGAAAAGGTTGTCGCCGCCGCTCGCGCCGGCCTTACGACCGTCATCCTGCCGGCGCGCAACCGCAAGGATTACGAGGAGGTCCCGGAGGCAGCCCGCAACGAGCTGCGCTTTTTGTGGGCCGAGCGGGTCGAGGACGTGATCGAGGCGGCACTCGAGCCCGCGACGGAGCCAGCCCCCGCGGTGGCCGCCTGAAAGCCGTCTCCGCAGGCGCCTTCCACCGGTTCTGGCGGCTTCGTTCTTAAATATTCATCGCCTCGCGGCCAGCACCTCCTTAGGACGGGTCTCACAGCGTTGAGGCAGCGTGAACTGAAAAGCAGCGCCCTGCGGTAGGTTTGGTGTGGCCCACACGCGTCCGCCATGCGCCTCGATGATCGAACGGCATATAGACAGTCCCATACCCAGGCCGTCGGGCTTGGTCGTGTAGAAGGCGTCGAAGAGCCGGTCCAAGCTCTCCGGCTTCAGGCCTGGGCCGGAATCCTGTACTGCGACAAGCACGCCACCCGGACCATCTTGCTCGGTTCTGATCAGCAGCTCCCGCTGCGTCTCTCTCGGTCCGCGCATCGCTTCCACGGCGTTGAGGATCAGGTTGAGCATCACTTGTTGAAGCTGGATCCGATCTCCTGCAATGACCGGCAGGCCGTCAGCCAGCTGTGTCTGCAGCGAGGTTCCACTTCTGCGCAGTTCGCTGCGCGTCAGCTCGATGACCTCGAGCATTACCTCGTTGATGTCCAGCTGGTCGGTCAGCGGCGGCGCCTTCCTGACGAGCGCGCGAATCCGGCCGATGATGTCGCTGGCGCGTCTGCCGTCCCTGATGATCCGGCCAAGGGCCTGCCCGACCTCCTCCAGATCGGGCGGCTCGGCGCCCAGCCACCGCCAAGCTGCATTGGCGTTGGTGAGCGCCGCGGAGATGGGCTGGCTGACCTCATGGGCAATCGAAGCCGCCAACTGGCCCGTCGTCGTCACGCGATTGGCGTGGGCGAGCTCCATCTGCGCATCACGCAAATGGGCCTCGCGCCGACGCAATTCCTCCTCGGCCCGCCGCAAATCCTCGATGTCGGTGCTTGCGGCGTACCATTCGACGATGCTACCCCGTTCGTCGCGCAGCGGGACAAAGCGCAACAGAAACCGGCGATATTCTCCGTCGGACTGTCGCAGACGCGCCTCCTTTTCGAACGGCATTCCAGGCGCGAGCGCAGCGCTCCAATCGTCCATGCTGCGGTCGTCGGGATGTAGTGCATTCATCCAGGGACGATGCAGTGCATCCATCCGGGCCCAGTCGCGTATGTCCTCCAAGGAGAGCCCAGTATAGTCGCGGAATCGTCTATTTAAAAAGTCGGACGAGCCGTCGGGCGAAATACTCCAGACCATTGCTGGAATTGTGTCGATGATGACTTGAAGCCGATCTTTCAGCGCGACCGTTTCGCCCGACCTGCGTGCTCTTCCGACAAGGATAGCGACGGTCACGGCGGTCAGCGCGAAGGCGGTCACCGCCACTATATCTTCCACAGCGTTGACTTGGAAACTGAAGCGCGGCTCGGTGAAAAAGTAGTTCAAGCAAAGGGTGGCGATGATCGCCAAGCCGATCCCGGTCGCGATATTCCCTGTCATCGACAGCAGAACGATGACGATCATGTAAAGCAGGGCACCCGTTGCCGGATGACTGAAATCGAACGCGACGCCGATCCAGGTCAGCAGTGCCAAAGCTGCGCAGCCGGCCAACAGCGCAGCTGCGGTACGCCACAATATACCAATATTTATAGGCTTCATCGACATTTCGAGCAGCGCGCCTGTCTTCAGCCGTCCGGCGCATCAATCATCAATCGGCGCGAAATCTCTCATACCTGCAGGGCGTTTTCCAGTCGCGCGTGCCCCAATTACGCGCCGCTTCGTCCCGCGAGTGTCGCTGCGGGCGAATGGCTGCCGGCCAAGGCGAACCGTCAGGCCGGCGTGTTATGGGGCGTCGACGGGGAGCGACGAGCGGATACAAGCGAGCAGGTCGTTCTCGTCGAATGGCTTGCTCAGGTAACAAACGACCCCATCCCCTAACGCGCGGTCTCGCGCGCTGTCGTCAGGGTACGCCGTGATCAGAATGGTCGGTATGGTCTTTCCCGAAGCCATCAGGTGACGATGCAACTCAAGCCCCGTCATCCCGGGCATCTGCACGTCCGCGATCAAACAAGATGTGCGGGGGACCTGGCGGGAGCTCAAGAACTCTTCTGCAGACGCGAAAGCTTCGGCCGTATATCCCAACGATTTCATGAGCCCCCTGACCGCCTCGCGCATCGACTCATCATCGTCGACGACCGAGATCAGGGGCTTGGTTTTCGGCACTTTAACTCCTTCATCTGGGCGTCCGAAAGTATGAACGCGTTGCGATCCGGGCCATTTTGGTGCCGGATATTCGACAACGCTTTGGGAAGATAAGGCAAAAACCAAGCGATCCGCGATTATACTTTGGTGTAATTAGAATTGCCGCAAACACGAATGTGGTTGGGCGTCCGTGAATCATGGCTAGGTGAAGAAAAGCCTTTTTCCTGCGATCCTGCGATTTTAGGATGTTCCGGTTGTGGGATTGCTGCTGCCGTGAGCCTTGCGGTTCCTCGATTGCGAGCGCGATGAATGACTGCGCAGCCAACCGTCATTATCGTCGATGACGACCCGGGAATCCGTGAGTCGGTCGAAAGCTTGCTTCGTTCGGTGGGGCTGCAAGTCAAGGCGTTAGCTTCGGTGCCCGAATTCCTGAAAGAAGGGCGCCCGGAAGGACCCGCTTGCTTGGTGCTCGATGTCAGGCTGCCGGGCCGGAGCGGTCTCGATTTTCAGCGCGAGCTCGCAGCGGCAAACATTCACGTACCGATCATTTTCATCACCGGATACGGCGACATCCCGATGACCGTCCAGGCGATAAAGGGAGGAGCGATCGAGTTCCTGACCAAGCCGTTCCGCGATCAGGATCTGCTGGACGCGATTCAGCTGGGCCTTGCGCGAGATCGTGCATGGCTGGAGAACGAACGAGCAATCGCCGCCCTGAGGGCGCGCTTCGAGACGCTCACGCCCCGCGAACGCGAGGTGATGGCCATGGTGGTGACCGGCCGTCTGAACAAGCAGATCGCATTCGATATCGGCATCAGCGAGATCACTGTAAAAGTCCATCGCGGCCAGGTCATGCGAAAGATGGAGGCGGCCTCTCTGCCGGACCTGGCCCGGATGGCGGACAAACTGAACATTACGACGGAAAAGTCCGGGAACCGCCAAACTCGCGTATAGGTCCGGCCTGCCCGCTGGGTGGTTTCTCTTTCCGCCTGTTGAACCACGACGGGTTTCGGTCCCGACGCCAGCCCATCATAGCGGCTGTGTGCCTGACGCTTCCTTAGAGCTGCCCTAAACTAAAGTTTAATACGGGTGATTCTCAGGCGGCATCCATGCATCCGCATGTGCAATGGCACGGTCTGAAGGGCCCTGTTAGCGTCAATCCAGCGTTCTACTGAAGGAACCTGGACATGGGCAAGGCGATACTCTCGAAAACACTGGTATGGAAAGCCGCGGCTCTCGTCGGGGGGCTCGGCCTCGGCGTACTCTCCTACCCGGTCCATGCCGCGCCGGCGAGCGGGGGCGATACCGTGCAGGGCCTCTACGACGCTCTGCTCAACACGATGAAGAACGGCCGGACACTGGGGCAAAGCGGGCGCTTCACGCAGCTGGCTCCGGTCATTCGCCGCAGCTTCGACATCGCCTCGATGGCACGGCTATCGATCGGACCCTCCTGGACCGGTATGAGCGAGGCCCAACGCCAGCAGGCCACAGAGAGCTTCGGGCGTTATATCTCGGCGATCTATGCCGACCGCTTCGACAGCTATAACGGACAGAAGCTCGAGGTGACCAGCGAACAGCCCGCCCCGTCCGGGGTGATGGTGCGCAGCCAAATCATCAAAGCCAATGGTGAGCCGGTCAAGGTCGACTACATGATGCGCCGCAGCGGCGAGACTTGGCTGATCTCCGACATCTACCTCGACGGCGCGATCAGTGAAGTGGCGACCCGCCGCTCGGAATTCGCCACCATCCTAAAGAATGACGGCGTCGACGGCTTGATCGCGGCGCTCAACCGCAAGGCTGACATCCTGACCGGGACCTCGGCTAGAGCATCTTAGAACCGGCGCCAACCAAGTCGAATTACGTCAAGTTTTTGCGCGGGTCGGAGGATAGCTACAAAACCGATCTGCGTCAAAACGGGCCGATCGGCTCTCGTTCCTACCGGGCTTTGGCCGCGCGGTGGGCACAAGGAGGCTAGATGGCGTCCAACCTGTTAATCTTGGCGAGCGGCGTGGCGTTAGTCGCGGCAACCGCCACTCTCTGGGTACAAGGGTGGCGGCGGGTTGATCGCCGTTTATTCGCTGGTCTCATCTCAATCGCAGTCACCTCGATCTTGTTTTCGGTCGTCGCCTGGGCCGCGACGGCGATCGCACCACTGTCTCTTACCTGGGTTCTTGTCGGCACGCTCGCTCTCCTCTTCGCATTGCGATTGTATCGACAGTTACAGGTGCCGCTGCCGGGCGAAACTAATGGCAATAGCAGATGAGCCGACTGTCGCCTCGAGCCCTAAATTGGCCGGCTAGGACAAGTTTCATGGTTGCCTGCCGCATGATACGAGCATTTTGACTGCCGAGAGTGACCATGTGCCGCGCGGTTCATCCAATGCACTGGAAGGGGGCGGCCTGAAGACGCGACCAAAAGGGCGCGCCGAGTGCTCGGCTGAGATCGATCGCCGCATTCCAAGGGAAGGCGAGCCCCACGAGAAAGTCGCGCGAGTTCGCCTCGGCTCGTACGAGTTCAAAAAGAAGGGCGTTTCGCGCTTCGATCTGCGCGATCCCTACCATCTCGCCGTTGCCCTGACCTGGCCGCAATTCCTCGCGGCCTTGCTCGCACTTTATTTGTCGGTGAATGTCGTCTTCGCCACGCTCTTCTGGCTGGTTCCCGGTTCAGTGGCGAACGCTCGGTCGGGTAGCTTCGCGGACGCCTTCTTCTTCAGCGTCGAGACGGTGGCGACGGTCGGCTATGGCGAGATGTATCCAGCGACATTGTACGGCCATGTGGTCGCGACGATCGAGATCGTGTGCGGGCTCGCGTTCACGGCGATCCTGACCGGCCTTACCTTCGTGCGGTTCTCGCGGCCGCGGGCCAAGCTGGTCTTCGCTGCCAATCCGGTGGTGGCGATGCATAACGGGAAACCGACTTTGATGGTGCAGATCGGCAATGGGCGCGCAGCTGTGTTGGCGGACGCGAGGGCGCAGCTGAACGTGCTGCTCAATGAGACCACCGCCGACGGCAACGTGTTCCACCGCGCGCAGGAGCTACGGCTCGAGCGGGCGCACATACCTATCTTTCCTCTCTTCTGGACCCTGATGCACGTATTGGACGAGCGGAGCCCATTGCATGGCTACGATGCGGCGCGAGCGGTCAAAGCAAACGCGCAGGTTTTCGTAACGATTGAAGCGCGTGACCCGACGCTCGCGACGACGGTGCACGACATCCGCAACTACCCGGCGAAGGATATGCGCTTCGGCATGCGTTATGCCGATGCCTTGACCACGGCAGATGACGGCACTCCGGTCTTGGATTTGACCAGGATCGGAGCGCTAGAGCCCGATGTGGGCGACCGTCCGGAACAGGGGTGGACAGAGCGGGAAGAACACGAATAGCCGCCTCGTCCTCTCAGTGCACCGGTTCCGTGCTAGGAGCTATACGCCGAGAAAAGTCCGGTACCCTTTGCCAATTGGGAGGTGTTGCTAGGGAGGTCGGAGAGAGAAACGGCGGCTCGCGGCAGCTCTCGGGAAGTCCGGAGATTTTAGGTTGGCATCTTCCGCGACCGGCAGAGGGACCTAAGTTATAACCGCGAAGGCTCGGTAGGGGGCGCTTTGGAGGACAGCATGGAGTATCGGCCGTTCATGAAGCTCGTCCCCCTATCCCTGATCTTCGCCGTGCTCCCTGTCGCCGCCGGCGCGCAGCCGGCACCGGGCGGGCCGCCGGCGGTCGGGGTCGTGCGTGCAGAGAAGCAGCAGATCACGGAGTCAAACGAGTTCGTCGGTCGCATCCAGTCGGTCGGACGGGTATCGTTGGTGGCGCGGGTCGGCGCGTTTCTCGAAAAGCGGGAGTTTGTCGAAGGCCAGGAAGTCAAGAAGGGCGACCTCCTCTATCTCCTCGAACAGCCGCCCTACCAGGCCCAGGTCGATTTCAACAAGGCCAACGTCGCCCAGCTCGAAGCTCAGCACACCTTTGCCCAGCAGCAGCTGGCGCGCGCGGAGTACCTGTTGAAAACCCCCGCGGGCCAGCAACAGAACGTCGACCAAACCATCTCGAATGAACGCTCGTTGGCGGCGCAGGTCGCATCGGCAAAGGCGCAGCTGGAAACAGCCCAGATCAATCTCGGCTACACCGAAATCCGCGCGCCGATTGACGGCAAGATCAGCGCCACGGATGTTACCGAAGGCAATGTTGTCTCGCCGAGCAGCGGCACGCTCGCGACGCTGGTGAGCCAGGACCCGATGTACGTGATCTTCCCGGTTGCGCAACGCACCGCACTGCAACTGCGCGAGCGCTACGTGCCGAGGGGCGGGTTTCAAGCAGTCGTGATCCGGGTGCGGCTGCCGAACGGAAAGGTTTACGAGAAGGTCGGCCACCTCGACTACATCGCCCCGACAGTCGACCAAAATACCGATACGATCACCTTGCGCGGGGTGATCCCGAACCCGCTGATTGCGTCAGCAAAGGACGGGACGCCGCCGATCCGCCAGCTCACGGATAAGGAATTTGTCACTGTACTGCTGGAAGGGGTGCAGCCGGTCTCGGTGCTTGGCATCCCGCGCTCGGCGGTCTTGACCGACCAGCAGGGGGACTACGTCTACGTCGTCGACGGGCAGAACCGGGCGGAGGTACGGCGCATCCATCTCGGCCAATCGACGCCGCAGAGGGCGGTCGTGACCAGCGGCCTCAACGAAGGTGAGCTGGTCATTTCCGAAGGAGTGCAGCGGGTCCGCCCGGGCGAGGTCGTCTCGCCTGGGCCGGCGAGCCCGCCACCAGCGGCGGCCGGGGGGTAGCCCATGATCTCGGCGATCTTTGTCGATCGCCCGCGGCTTGCGGTCGTCATCGCCCTCGTCATTACGATCGCAGGGTTGATCGCGCTGACCCGCATCCCGGTCGCGCAATTCCCGGATATTGTCCCGCCGCAAGTCCAGGTCACCGCCACCTATCCGGGCGCTTCCGCCGCCGATGTCGAAGCCAGCGTCGCGCAGCCGATCGAGGCGCAGGTCGTCGGCGTCGACAAGATGATCTACATGAAATCGACGAGCGGCAACGACGGCAGCTACAACCTTATCGTCAGTTTCCAGTTGGGCAGCGACCCCGACATCGACACCGTCAACGTCAACAACCGCGTTCAGACCGCGTTGTCCCAATTGCCGCAGGAAGTGCAGCTCGAAGGGCTAGTCGTCCAAAAGAAATCCTCGGCGGTTCTGCAATTCGTCGTCCTCTACAGCGAGACCGGCAAACAGGACCCGCTGTTCATCACCAATTACGCGGTCATTAATATCCTTGATGTGCTGTCGCGCACGCCGGGCGTCGGGCAGGCGCACATCTTTGGTGCGCTTAATTACTCGATGCGGATCTGGTTCGACACCCAGCGCCTCGACAACTTGCAACTGACGCCGTCCGATGTGATTGCAGCGATCCAGGCGCAAAACGTGATTGCGCCAGTCGGCCGCATCGGCGCGCGGCCGATCTCGAACGACCAGCAATTCCAGCTCAACATCCAGACGCAGGGACGGCTCACCACGCCCGAGCAGTTCGGCAACATAGTATTGCGTGCCAATCCCGACGGCTCGCTGTTGCGGATCAAGGACGTCGCTCGGGTCGAACTCGGCGCGCAGAACCAGGATATCGAGGCCCGCTTCAACGACAAACCTGCCGTCGCGATCGGCATTTATCTGACGCCCGGCGCCAATGCCGTCACGACCGCAAATCTGGTGCGCGCCAATATGGCGCGTTTGAGCCAGCGGTTCCCGTCCGGCCTCAAATACATTGTCAATTATGACACGACGACGTTTGTCTTCGACACAATCCACGACGTCCTGATAACGCTGCTGATAGCGTTTATCCTCGTCGTCATCGTTGTATTTCTGTTTCTCGGCTCTTTGCGCGCGACCCTGATCCCGGCGATTGCGGTGCCGGTCAGCGTCATCGGCAGCTTCGCGGTCTTGCTGGGGATGGGCTACTCGGCCAATACGATCTCGTTGCTGGCCATGGTGTTGGCGATCGGTATCCTTGTCGACGACGCGATCGTTGTCGTCGAGAACGTCGAACGCGTCATTGAGGAAAATCCGCAACTGTCGCCAGGGGAAGCAACAAAAAAGGCGATGACCGAGATCACCGGGCCGATCATCGCGATCACGCTGGTATTGTTTTCGGTGTTTGTGCCGATCGCTTTTATCCCCGGCGTGTCGGGAACCTTGTTCCGGCAGTTCGCGGTCACAATCAGCGTCGCGATGGCGATCTCGGCATTGAATGCGTTGACCTTGTCGCCGGCGCTGTGCGCGGTCTTTCTGCGGCATGGCGGGCCGAAGCGCGGCATCATGCGCTGGGTGCTGCGGTGCATCGACAATGTCCGCGACGGCTATGCCGCGATCGTTCAGCGTGTCGTGCGCGTCTCATTCCTGGGTGTGGTCGCGATCCTCGGCGCGGCGGCGGCGATTTACGCATTGCAGGCGCGCGTCCCGACCGGTTTTCTGCCGGAAGAGGACCAGGAGGCATTCTTTATCTCGGTGCAGTTGCCGGACGGCGCCTCGGTCACCCGCAGCAGCGAGGCGGCAAAACCGATCGAGGCATTGCTGCACTCGATGCCGCAGATCGAGAACGTCGTTACGATTGTTGGTTTCTCGATCATTGACGGCGTCAACGAACCAAACGCTGCTTTTATTGTGCCGACTTTGAAGCCATTTGCCGACCGCGTCGGCGCGGCGAATTCTGCACAGGCGCTGATCGGGCGCGTTTTCGCGGCCGGGCAGGAGCTTCGGGCCGCCACCGTGATCCCGTTCAACCTGCCGCCGATCATCGGCCTGTCGACGACCGGGGGCTTCGAATACGAGCTCGAAGGTCTCGAAGGCCAGGAGCCCGCGGCGATGAACAGCGTCATGCAGGGGCTCCTCGCGACCGCGAACCAGGATCCGCGGCTCACGCGCGTATTTTCGACCTACACCGCCAGCAACCCGTCAATCTTCTTGAACATCGACCGGCAGAAGGCGCAGGCGGTAGGATTGTCGATGAGCGACGTGTTCACGACACTGCAGGCCACCCTCGGCAGCTATTATGTCAACAACTTCAATCTGTTCGGTCGGGTCTGGCAGGTCAACATAGAGGGCGAGCCGGCGAACCGGCAGGACATTTCGTCACTGTGGCAGATCTATATCCGTAACAAATACGGCACCGATGTGCCGCTCGCCTCGATCGCCCATGCCGGTATTATCCTCGGCCCCCAAGTCATCACCCGCTACAATAATTACCGTGCGATCCCGATCCAGGGCAGCCCGGCCCCCGGCGTTTCGTCCGGCACCGCGCTTGCGGCCATGGCCGAGGTATCGGCCAAAACATTGCCGGCCGGCTATGCCTATGAATGGTCTGGCACCGCTTATCAGGAGCAGGCGGCCGCCGGTCAGACCGGGGCGATCCTTGGGCTCGCGATCCTGTTCGCGTTTCTGTTTCTGGTCGGCCTCTACGAAAGCTGGATGATCCCGGTGCCGGTATTGCTGTCGGTGCCGGTCGGCGTGCTGGGTGCCTTTATCGGCATCCTAGTGTTCCGCGTGTCGCTCGACCTTTATGCCGAGATCGGGCTCGTGGTGCTGATCGCGATGGCCGCCAAAAACGGCATCCTGATCGTCGCGTTTGCTAAGGACCAGCGCGAAGCGGGCAAGGACATCCGCGAGGCGGCGGTGCTGGGCGCCAGGATGCGGTTTCGCGCGGTGATGATGACGTCGTTCGCGTTCATCCTCGGGGTCTACCCGCTGGTCGTGGCGCAAGGTGCCGCCGAGCTCAGCCGCCATGCGGTCGGCACCCCGGTCTTCGCCGGCATGATCGCCGCCAGCGCCATCGGCCTCTTTGTGATCCCGATGCTCTACGTCACGTTCCAGACCATCCGCGAGCGCAGCAGCGAGCGCTTAGGGCGTTTGAGGCCACGCCCCGCCGAAACCGACTAGGCGATCATTGGGTCTGTGCGGGGACGCATTCGAGACTGCGGCTGCGCAGGTGGCAACGAGCGAGGATGGTATCGTCGCTGCTGTAAAGTGTGCCGTCCCATCCGCCGTCGCTCGCCTCCATGATGAAACAGCCGAAGCGCTTCAGCGCAAAGCCGCTCGCTACCCGCATTCCGTCGATCTCAGCACCGGTCAGCGGGGTGTTGCTGAGCGCCAGCAACGTGTCGCCGCTGTCGCCGACGATCAGCTGCGCCGGACGACGGGGTCCGAATTCATAGCTGGTGAAATCGTGGAGGTGGCCCGACAGAATGAGATCGAGGCCGGACGGAACCTGCCCTTCGATCGCTCTTTGCTCGGTGACATTCGTGTTTGCGCCAGCGAGGCTGCCCTGCGCCAGTGCCCAAATCGGCCGATGGGTTAGGAGCCAGGCGTGAGGCGGGACCGCCGCCAACAGGCCCGCGAGCTGCGCGGCATAGGTCGATACCTTCGTGGCCGACGCCGAGAATTCGTCGGCATCTGCTCCATCGAACCACAAGAGGTCGAGCCCGCCGATGTGAAGCCGGAACGGGTCGGTCCGATCCGCGCATTCGAGCGGTGCCGGATGCGGGTCGAGCAGGCGAAACCAGCCGTGGCCGCCACGGCGGCACAGCTCGTGATTGCCGCGGACCATGATCCAGGGTGCGGCGGCCAGCAGCGGGGCCGCCGGCTCGAAGAAATCCGCCTCCCAAGTATCCCAGTTATCGCCGTGCGAGCTGTCGGCGCATCCCTTTCGATCGGCCGGACACGCGCTCTCACGGTAATAGTAATCGCCGACATGGATGACCAGATCGGGCTTGTGCTCCGCCGCACGCTGCGCAATAGCCGCAAACGGCCAAGCCTCCGTGTCGTTGCAGTCCTGGATGGCGTGTCCTTCGAGCCGACAACCGGTGTCGCCGATGACGGCGATCCGTCGCACCTCGGGCGGCAGGACCGGAGCGGGCGCGTCCCCGACGATCAGTTGGCGAGTCGCGGCTGGCGCTCGCGCCTCGCACACCGCAACAGGAAAGCCGTCATCGGCTCGGGTGCGAAGAGTCGTGAGGAGATCGGCCCCATCCGCCGTTGCCTTTGGACAAGCTGTGCCGGCGGTCACGGCGATGCGAGCAGAGAGTGTGCCGTCGGACGCCAATTCTGTCCATGGACCGGGCCAATCCGCGGCCCAGGCCTTCGCCGTGAAGACGAATGCGGCTATGACCCACAGCGCCGATCGAAGACTCATCCGGCGCGGAACAAAATTCTCAGGTTTTAGCTGTCTGCGGCTTGGCAGCGGCTCGTTTGGCGGCCGCCTTCTTATTCTGCTTCGGCTTCTTGGCTTCCCGGCTCGACCGCTTCTGTTCCTTGTTCGCCACGGTTCTCTCCCTTCGCGTTAATCGCAGGCGAATATGCTGTCGATACGTACCGATTCAACGGTTGAATTTTTCCGTGGGGTGTCAGGGCCTCCCTCGCCACTTTAAGGCGATGCAGCACCCGGTCAATGGCTTTGACTGAGAAATCTCTATCGCGGCGCTGGAGTGTCGGCTTCCCAGCATGAACAGCACGTCCTCTATCATGCGGCGGTCTCAAGTCACGGTAACGAGGTTGATCAGGCTGTCACCGCGTGCGAAACGATTAATATTGTCTGCGATCTCGTTCCAGCGACGCTCGACCATGCCGCTGGTCCACCCTGAATTGTGCGGCGTCGCGATCACATTCGGCAATTCGTGAAACGGGTGCCGCGAGCCGCGGCGCTCGGGATCGGCCGCGTTCGGATATTGCCACCACACGTCGAGCGCGGCGCCCCCAATCCTCCGGCCGCGTAGCGCTGAATAGAGCGCGTCCTCGTCGACGACATGGCCGCGGGCGATGTTGATCAGGAACGCGTTCGAC
>Ga0310913_10000267_pt1 | contig 22950 bp, 14 predicted proteins | sample GREbulkMGOX082_FD_203447 | JGI IMG/M metagenome (GOLD analysis project Ga0310913, IMG submission 203447) | Lab enrichment of tropical soil microbial communities from Luquillo Experimental Forest, Puerto Rico - GRE.bulkMG.OX082 | ecosystem: Environmental > Terrestrial > Soil > Tropical forest >...
CTTAGGACCATCCCGAAAATGTTGAGGTGTTGCTGTTAGCTGGAAATGCAGCCTTTGAGCCCAAACAGTATGAAGATGCCTTTCAGTCTTTCCTCACGGCAATCGGCAATCTAGCTTGGAAACGCAGCGCTGAAATATAGCGAAATGAATAAAACCGCGACACGCCCCGTCATTCCTCTCGCAGCGCCACCATGGGATCCACACTCGTGGCCCGCCATGCGGGTATCGCCGTCGAGGCAAGAGCCACGATGATTAGCAAGACCGGGACCACAGCGAAAGTAACGGCGTCAGTCGTACTCGTGCCGAATAGCAAGCTGGCCATCACGCGGGTCAACGCCGCCGCACCTACCAGACCCAGCACGACTCCAATCCCCGCCAGCGCCATCCCTTGCCGCACGACGAGACCGACAATGTTCCCTGGCTGAGCGCCCAGCGTCACCAGCACACCGATGTCGTGCGTGCCCTGACTCACCAAATGCGACATTACACCGTAGAGTCCAACTGCCGCCAGCAATAGCGCGAACGCGGAGAATGCTCCCAGCATGGTGCTCGAAAAGCGCTGCCGCGCCAGCGAATCATGCAGCCGTTCTTGCATCGTCCGGATTCCGTAGACCACCACATCGGGGTCGACGGCATGGATCTGGCTTACGACCCCGGACGTCAGTCCTGCTGCTTCCGATGAAGTGCGCACCGCCAGAAACATGCGGTCACCACCCCACTGCGCTTGCGGGAAATACGCCGCGACCTTGCCATCCGTCTCGAGACCGTATTGTTTGACCACACCCACCACACCCACAATTGTGAACGGTTTTTTCGGGTCGCGCCACAAATGCTTCCCAATCGCGTCGCCGCCGGGCCAGAACCGTTGCGCGAACTTCTCGTCTATGATTACCGTCTGCGGCTTATCCGCCGTGTCATCCTCGTTAAAGAATCGGCCCTTACGGAGGGGAATTTCCATCGTTCGAAAATAATCCGTGCTCGCCACGCGCAGATCCACTTGTAGTTCCTGCCCCGGCGGCGGCGTGTAACCCTCAACGTCGATGCCTCCCCAGCCCACCTCCCCGCTCAGCGGCAGTCCGGAAACCGTGCCCTCAGCCACGACACCCGGCAGATGCGCCACACGGCTTTCAACTTCCTTGTAAAAACTCACCTCCGGCTTCTTGTCCCGGTACTTCGGGCCAGTGGCGGCAACTTCCATCGTCAGTACATGATCGGTCGTGAATCCCGGCGGCACGTTTTGCAAACGCACGAAACTGCGAATCAGCAGTCCAGCTCCAATCAACAGCATCAGTGAAATGGTCAGCTCAGAAACGACCAGCAGCCCTCGCAAGCTATGGCGGTTGAGGTGCAGGCCTCCGTCGCTTTGCCCACTGCGCCCGCCCGCTTTCAGAGAAGTGTTCAAGTCCACTTTGATCGCTCGCCATACCGGCGCAACGCCAAACAGAATGCCTGTAATCACCGAAACACCGAGCGTGAAAGCGAGAACCGCGGCGTTGATGGTGATGTCCTGAAGTCTCGGGATATTTCCCGGATTCATCGTCCTCACCACATACAAGCTTAGTTGAGCTACCAAAAGCCCAGTGCCTCCGCCAAGAAGCCCCAGGAGAACGCTCTCCGTAAGCAGTTGCCCGGCCAGCCGCTGCCAAGCTGCCCCCAAAGCCGTTCGGATGGCCACTTCTTTCTCGCGGCTGGCGGCACGCGTGAGCAACAGGTTTGCCACGTTGGCGCACGCGATCAGCAGTACCAACCCCACTGATCCGAGCACCACCAGCAATGCCTGGCGTACGTCCCCGACCACCTGCTCTTGCAGCCCTATCACGTGCATGCCAAAGCTAGCATCACGTTTATCTTTCTCGCGGATACGGCTGGCGATAACGTCAAGGTCAGCCTGCGCCTGCCGCACAGAAACGCCCGGCTTCAGCCGGACCATGATGTTGTAGTTTTCGTCGCCCCGGTTTTTCGCGGCATCTGCCCCGAGGGGCAGCGGCGCAAGGATGTCCATTTTGTCCATCGGCGTTTCGGTAGGCATCACTTCGGCGTTGAGCATGAAACTGCGCTGGAGGACTCCCGCCACGATGAACGGGTTGCCATTCAGCACGATGGTCTTGCCCACAATAGCCGGGTCCGAATTGAACAGCCGTCTCCAGACTCGCTCGGTCAGAATTGCCACATCCGGTTTGCCGGGCTTGTCATCTTCCGGCAATAACAAACGGCCAAGCAAAGGCTTTGCGCCCAGCATCTCCAACAGGCTGGATTGCGTACGCGCTCCAAAAATTCGCTCCGGCTGCTCTCGACCCGTCAACACGAACACGCGGCCCTGCGCCAGTGCCATTTGCTCGAACGAATGGTTCTCCTTCTGGATGTCGATGTACTCGCCCGGAGACGGCCAGTCGCGCAAGATGCCGAGAGAAGGAGAATGCAGCCACACCGCAGCCAGCCGATCTGGTTCCGGATAGGGAAGGGGACGGAGCAAGAGCGCATCCACCACGCTGAAAATCGCTGAATTGGCACCGATTCCGATGGCTAGGGACACAGCGATCACCGAGGTCATCATCAGGTTCTTGCGAAGCGTGCGTAAGGCGTACCGAAGGTCTTGGAGCAAAGCGTTCAAAGTGTGTCATTCCTCCCGAGTGAATGAATGATTGTAGGACCTGCCTGGCCCTCCGGCTAAGACGATTCGGAAACAATTCTACATGCCAGGGTTAGTCTTCTTACCGTACTGAAATCTACTTTCCCGGTAACCCGTGTCCGTGAACCGCTGGATTTTTGAGTAGCGCAGTACGCTTGGGCATGGTGTGAAGAGTGTGTCAGGGTCGTTGCTTTTGTCTGGCATTGCCCGGCGCAGCCTTGCCGGCTGCGACGAGGCGTTCCAGATGCTTCTTGAAATCCGGTAGCAACGGGTCACCGGTCTGAGTCGCGACCTCGACCGCCTTCAGAACGTTCTCCATCGCCCCGTCGGGTCTGCCCGCAGCTTCGAGACAATCGGCAAGGCTGTCGTAAACATTTGCCGACCGGGGATAGAGTTCCACATTGCGCTTAAAAGCAGTCATTGCATCGTCGATCCTCTTGGCTCCCAGCAGTCTGTAGCCGAGTGAGTTAATCGCCTGTTCGCCGGAAACTTTGAATCCAAAGCGTTCTGAAAGCTCACGGTAATGTTGCTCGACACCTTCAAGACCACCGATGGGAAGGTCTGTCTTCGGGTCGCGGGGCACCGGCCAGCCTGCGAAGATTACTCGCAGGGCGGCATAGTGCGTCAGCAGTTCGGTCGAGCTGTGGGTCTCCTCTCGATAGCGCGCCGACTCCACGACAAAGCCTCTCGGGCGGTCAGCGCTCAGCGTCTTCTGCAGCCGCTCAAATGCCTCGTTCATCTGGCCGTGCTCGTCCCCCAGCGAGAAGAACAGCGTTTTCTTGAATTCTTTTTGCTTGGCGAGGAATTCCTGGGCCTCGCGCACGGTGCGGGCGTCGTCCCACCAGAGACTCGGGCTTGAAGCAATGCAGGCATTGAAGAGGTCTGGACGAGCGATCAGGGCGTGGATAGCAAACAAGCCACCGAGTGAGTGCCCTGCTAAAACCCGATACGGGTGCGTCGCGTAACGCTTCTCGATCTCCGGGATCAACTCCGTCTGGATGGAGTCGAGGAATTTCTCGGCACCACCACTCGTGGGCACCGGTTCGACGGTGCCGTCGGAATGTTTTACGCCGGCATGGCTTGGCGTCAAATCGCGGTTGCGGTCTGTGTTGGTGATGCCGACGACGATCAGCGGTGGAATGAAATTGTTGTCCGCGAGGAAATCGATGATGCTGCCAATTTCGTTAACATTCGTGCCGCCGTCCGTCATATACAGCACGGGGTAGCTTTCTTTCTTCCCCCGAGATGCAGCGGGCATCCGCACCCAAATCACACGATCTTCATTCAGAACATTGGAGTGAACGACCAGGCGCTGTGGCGAGGGCGGTGCCAAATCCTGGGCCAATGAAGCAATGGAGGCGATGGAGCTACAAAGAAAACAGAGGAGCGTGCGACGTCGCATTCCACCCTCCGCGGTCGGTGAGGTCAGATAATATTCCATGTTTGCGGCGCCGCGCTAGCCTTGTGCCCCACGTTCGCGAGCGATTTTGCGTGCCAACCTGAGACGACAATATCGCGAAGCGCGAGGTCGGTCAGTGCCCGGAAGACGTTTCCCGTCGTCTCTGCGGCTTACCGGCGCTCGCGGGAACATAGGACCGGACGGCGGGGATTGCAGCAACCGGCGTCAAAGCGAGTTCTGTATCCCTTCTTCTCCCTAGATTTGCTCGAGAACCTCGAGAGCAGGCCAAGTACAAGGAAAGTGTCATTGGTCAGGGAAAAATGGGAAGAGTTTACGAATCTCTTCCTCGCTCGGTTGATGTCCGTATTCGGTGATCTCAAAAGCCTCGGCATGCTGAATGCGAGCCGCTTGTGCGCCATACCGTTTCTCTAACGACTCCCGCCACTCCGGTTGCAGTTTTCTTGTTGCCAGCGGACCCTTCGCCAGCCAGTGCTTCCGCTCTGCCGGATCCTTCGGCACTTGCTCGAGCAGTCCTTCGGTCCACGGCAGCCACTCGTAGAACTGCGATACATGCGCGTCCAGCATATCGATCTTTTTCTCGAACACATCGTCAATCGACACTACAATGTCCCCGCGAAAAGGCTCCGGACGCGTGAACCGGTCGCTGTAGTACAGGAAGACGGGATTGCGCTTCAGCGCCGGCGTATCCATCACCAAATCCGGCACGATCACCATGTAGGACGCGTCCTGTACCAAGACGCCCGTGTACCGATGGTCCGGATGATAGTCATTCGGGCGGGGGGCAATGACCATGTCCGCGTTCCACTGGCGGATCTCGCGGATGACCTGCTCGCGCACTTCCAGCGTGGGCAGCAGCTTGCCGTCGTGATTGTCAAGCACTTCGTACTCAATGCCGATGCGTCGCCCAGCCTCCCGTGCTTCGGCGCGCCGGCGCTTGGCGAGCTCCTCGCCGCGCAGTGACTGGTGCCCGGCATCGCCATTGGTTAGCGACACGAACTTCACTTTGTCGCCCCGCGCGGCATACTTGGCCGCGATGCCTCCAGCGCCGAGGTCGCAATCGTCAGGATGCGCCCCGAAGGCGATGACGCGCACAGGTTGCTTCTGCGCCCGCCCAGGCAAAGCCAACAGCGACACTACCGTAAGTAGGCACGCGAGCCAGGGACGGTAGCACGCAAAGATTTTGGAAGGCATGGAACCCACCGAGTGCCGCCCGCTCATTTGCACGGGACCGATTATATATCCGTCATTTCCGCGCGCTGCGCTATTTTGGGGCTCCGTCGAGGATCGCTTCCGTCTTCGCATCCCAGCAAATTCTCTTCCCGGACCAAAAGGCACGCGTGGCCATCATGCAAGCCACCGACTGAGCAAATCCGTGGTTCACCGTCGCGTTGGGTTGCTTGCGGGTGCGCAAGCAGTCGAGCCAGTTGGTCATGTGCGAGGGATCCTCATCGCCAATCCCCGTAGGGGGTAGCGCCGTGTCTCCGGGAAGCAGGACGTCTTTGACGGCCCGGTGGGAGTCAACCGTCAAATCATCCTCGTGATTGCCCTTCTCCTCCACGATCTGCCAGCGCGGGCTGCCCTCTCCCCCGGTGTTAATCATCGTAGCCTTTTTCCCCATGATCCGAGTAAAGCTAGGCGAGTCGTTGCCAAAACTGGTCGAATAGCTCACCAGGAAACCGTTCGTGTAGGTGAAAAGCGCCTGAAAGGTATCCGGATTCTCCCTGCCGTCATGCCAGGCAAAGATGCCGCCGTTTGCGACGACAGAGTAGGGATAGTCGACGTCCATGAAGAAGTGGCATAGGTCAATGCCATGGCTCATCCACTGGTCGGCAATACCGCTTGAAAACTCCTTGTAGAGGCGAAACTCGAAATAGAGCTGCGGATCAAATGGTCTGAGAGGTTTGGTCATCAGCCAGGCGCGCCAGTCGGCATCCTGCTCGCGAATCATCTTCACTTCGGGACGCCCGCGCCAGCGAGGCCCGTGATAGTTCCACTCGATCTCATACTTGCTGACTTCTCCGAGGGCGCCGGAGCGAATCAGCTCACGAGCGGCAATCTGATAGGGTTCGCTGCGGTGTTGCGTGCCGACCTGCACGATGAGATTCCGCCCAAGAACGGCATCGCGCGCGGCCTTGACCTCTTCGAGAACGTTACCCATGGGCTTTTCGCAGTAGGCATCTTTGCCCGCTTCGGCTGTCAGTTTCAGAATCGGAGAATGAGAATGTTCAGGTGTGGATATCATTACCGCGTCGACGTCCCTGAGGGCCAGCAACTCCTGGGGATGCCTAAGGGCCCGCGGCGCCTTGCCGTAATATTTTTGATTGGCGGCGACGGCGCGCTCGAGATTATGAGTCCACAGGTCGCAAACCGTCGAGACCTCCACATTTTTTGTGTCTTTGAGCAACGCCACAATTCCGTCCAATTCCTGGCCACGGCTTCCGATGCCGATGTGTCCCAGCGAGATCCGGTCGTTCGCTCCGGCAATGCGCGAGTAGGAAAGTGCCGTGGTGTTCAGTGCCGCACTTCCCGCCGCCACTCGGGCGCCTTTCTGCAGGAACTCTCTCCGGTTAAGCTTGCTGGTGTCCATAGGCTTCATCCTTTACTTGGGCGGCGCGTACCGCAGGAAAACTGTAACGCAACACACGCGAATTCGCTGCTTTCTTTCTTCAGAAAGCTCGCCCGGGCGAATCATCGGCGGTTCGCCTAAATCCGGCGGACCAGTCCCTGTTCCGTTGCCCGGGTATTGCGGACGAGAACCAATACGAGAATCATTGCGACGAAAGGAACCAGACCGGCAACGATCACGATCGGGTCAAAGGAATGCGCGGCGGCCGCTTGGCGCGCATCGGAGAAGTACCCGATCAGTTCGAACGCGATGATCGTCCCCACCCCCGCGCCGGTTCCGCTCATACCGCTCACCGAGGCAACCGACTCGCTGAAAAAAAGATCCGAAGGCAACACGTTGGCAATGGTCGAAAACGCAGCGTAGGAAAACGTGGCAAGCGAGAAGAGCACGACAATCGCCCACAAATTGAAAGCGAATACCGTGGGAATGAGCAGAAGCACGCCGAAGCCGCCAAATACCACGAGAGCCTTTCGCGCGGCTCCAAGGGACCATCCGCGCTTAATCAGATAGCCGGAAGCGGCGCCACCGAAAAAATTTCCTAAATCGCTCGAGATAAAGGGAACCCATATGGCCAGGAGGCTGCTCTTCAAAGGAATGCCTTTAGCCACCAGATAGATGGGAAACCAATCCGTGACGAAAAACCACACAGGATCCGTCAGCGCCTTGGCGACAATCGTTCCCCAGGTCTGAGGCAGCGTCAGCAGCTCGGCCCATCCCGGCTTCGGCCCGCTGGTTTTCGCATCGGGGGCATAGACATCATCAAGAATCATCTGGCCCTCGGTGTCGCTGATGCGCGGATGTTGCTGCGGCGTGTTATACGCGCGCCGCCAGACGATAAGCCAAAGCAAACCGAGCAATCCCGGAAGGACGAACGCCGGACGCCATCCCCAGCGAAAGTACACGGGCAACACAAGAAACGGCGCGACGGCGCTCCCGATCGACGATCCGCTATCAAACAGCGCGGTAGCCAACGCTCGCTCACGCTTCGGAAACCATTCGGAAACCGCTTTCGTGGCACCCGGCCAATTGGCCGACTCCCCGGCTCCCAGAAGGAAACGAAACGACGCGAAGCTATAGAAGCCCCTGGCTAGCGGAGTGAGAATCGAAACGAGGGAGTACCACAGCACGGAAAGAGTCAGCCCGCGCCTGGTGCCGATGCGATCCATCAACCTTCCGCAAAGTGTCTGACCGATGGAGTAGGCCACCCGGAAGGCGATCACCAGGTTGGCGTAGTCGGTATTGGTCCAGTGGTAGTCTTGCTTGAGATACGGCGCGAGCAAAGAAAGCGTCTGCCGATCAATGTAATTGATGACCGTGGAGGCAAACAACAGCGCTGCAATCCACCAGCGCAAGTGCCGAAGGGGCCGCCGCTTGGTGGTCTTATCACCGATCATGCCGTGTCGACCGCGCTGGTCCTTCCTTCCGTGCCACGGCTCTCAGGGCGAACCGCGGCTTAAAGCTGTTGCCTCGTGTAGGTGCCTAAGCGAAGGCCTTTCTCTTTTCCGGGCTCAACAGCGCGGCCGAATCTTTGTCGAGGAAAACCATCGTGTGCGCGTGGGTGCGGAGGATGGACGCGGGTGCCAGCGGGCTGACTTCGCCTTCGAAGCAGGACTTTACGGCCTGCGCCTTTCGTGCCTCGGGAACGACCGCAAGGATTGCCTTCGACTTCAAGATCTGGCGCACGGACATGGAGATCGCCCTCTTGGGGACCTCCGATAGATCCGCGAACCAGGATTCGCCCACTTGCTGGCGTCGGCAGGCTTCATCCAGGTCAACGAGGAGATACGGTTCTTCGGTTTGGAAATCCGCGGGCGGGTCATTGAACGCCAGGTGGCCATTCTCGCCGATGCCGACAAAGGCGAGGTCAATCGGAGCTGCCATCAGCTCCGCCGCGACCCTGCGAACCATCTTCGGAACATCTCCGTCACCCTCGAGAAAGTGATACTTGCTAATGCCAGTCCTCTGAATCAAACGCTCGAGAAGGTATTTGCGGAAGCTCGCGGGATGAGACGCCGGCAGCCCGACGTATTCATCCAGATGAAACATCTCCACGCGCGGCCAATCGATGCCGGGCATAGCGGTCAGGGCGTCGAGGAACTCGAACTGCGAGGCGCCCGTCGCGGCAATGATTCGCGCCTGACCGCTTTCCTGTATTGCCTTGCAAAGTGAAACCGCGGCCTGCTCCGCGGCAGCCCGCCCGAGGGCGGTCTTGTCTTCATAAATCTTAATGACCATCGGTGAGCCTCAGCATCTTGGCCAACGTTCCGCCCATGATCATTTTGCGCGTGTGTTCTGGGACCGCGCACGCAACAAACATCGCGTGGTATTGCTTCACCACCGACTCGATCCCACCCAGACCGTTGTCCGAACCGAAAACGATTTTCACAAACGCGCTGGGGTCGCTGTCTGCGGGTTTTACTTCCCACTCTGGGCTCTGCCATCCCGTGTTCGACCACCAGAAAATCCTCTGGAAGTCCGCGAGGCGCGCCTGCATTTTCGTGAGCGTGGAGCCGCTCAGATCGAAAAACACATTGGGATTCCACCTCGCGATTTCCGCGGCCCACTCGTATTCGGGATTACCACAGTGCGCGCCCAGCACGGTGATTTTCGGAAAGCGGCGGGCAATTTCTTCCAGGTAAATCGGCCGCATGCGGCCGGAGGCCACGTCTTCCGGCTCGTCAAATTTTCTCCGCAGTACGATGCCGGTATGGAATACAACGATCCAGCCATACCGGTTTGCCTGTTCGTACACCGGGAAATACGACGGGTCGTTGTACGGCTTCTTCACAAACTCTAGCTCACCGAGACCGCGGTAACCCATCGCGTGCAGTTCTTCCACTTGCTTGACCACGTCCGGAGCGTCCAGGTCCACCGAGCCGAAGGGGATGATCTCGGCCGGATGCTGTCTCGCCGCATCGAGAACCACTTTCCGGTAAGGAAAAGGCGTCAGCACACACGCGGTGAGATTCAGCCGGTCGGAGAGCTTCAGCAGGTCGTCGAGGAAATTGGGGTTTTTCTCGTCAAAATGCACATGCATGTCCACGATGCGGTCTCGCATTTCTGGGGAAGCCAACACGCCTTCCCGTAGTGGAAGCGAGTTGTACGGGGCTGCTCGCAACAGCGCAGACCAGCTCGCGACTAGGCCGGCGTGACCGACAAACTTTCTGCGCGATAAAGGATTACTCACTGGATTTCTCCTTTCCTGGCGTTCGCAGGTCTTTCCCTCTGTGGACAAGTGTGAGCTGCCGCTGCTCTCCTTCTTCAAGCAGGAGCATCTTGATGGAACCAGCCAAGTCCTTGGCGACGAGATTTTAGCACCGAGCGTCGCCGTGGTGGTGCCAGCTGCAGGTAATGCCTCAGGGATCCGACGGAAAACCAAACGGATTGCCTGAAAAGGACTCGTCCCCCGGTAAATACCTGTACGCAGAATGGGGTTTTTCCGTCGTCATCCCCAGGGGCTTGCTGTTCCCTTGTCCTTTAGAAAGAGTTTCGTTCCTATGACGGCAACCGAGCGGCGGCTAGCTACGCGATTCAACTTCAAACTCCCCCTCCGCGTTCGGATTTCGAAATCTGCCACGCCGGAGCGAGCCGCGGAATCTTTGAATGTCTCAGCGCGGGGAGTGTATTTTGCGACAGATTTACCGCTACAAAAGGGCACACCCGTGCAACTCGTTTTTGCGATGCCGGAGGAAGTCAGCCACAAACCTACAGCGGAATGGCACTGCACAGGTCATGTTGTTCATGTTCAGCCGAGCCGTTCACCCCAGGGCGCAATCTGTGTAGGAGTGGCGTTTGACTGTTATGAGGTTTTGCCTTTCGCTCGAGATCGTGCTTCGAACGCATGCTGACTAGGACAAAAAGGAAAGGCGGGCGATCGGGCTCATCCCGCCTTGCGTCACTCCGGGCGCATTTGACCTGTTCCCATAAATATGGGGGACGTGGCTCCTGGGAAAACAACGTTTGAGATCCCGGATACTGTTTTTCGCCGTGCCGAGTCGGTCGCGGCACACCGCGGGATTCCAATTATTGACTTTGTGACCCCGTTTCGAGTTTGCCTAGGAGTGGTAGGTCTGGATGCTTGCGCGTCGGCCTATACCTCCCCGGGCGTTGGCTGCACCGACTACCTCGCGTATGGCCGACCACTGGTTGAAAACCGCAGGGTCCAACGCGCTTTCTCGGCAAGTACGAGAGCCGCAAGCCATCAAGATAGGTGCGTTTTTCACTTGACAAAGATTCTTTTAAGAGCGTAAAGACTTTCGAAGCTTGAGGCCCAGTCAGCCTTCCGAGAACACCTCGTCCCGGTGCGTACCAGACCAGGCGTCCTAGGAGTCTCAGTCTCTTGCCTGTCTACTGCCCTCTGAGCAAGAGTCCCAATGAAGGGTGCTCTTAGGGCGCTACATTCATGGAGGCGCTCCCATGTACATCTGCCCACGGCGTATCCTGTCTCTTGGAATACTCGCTGCGCTGGTGCCCGTTTTCACCGAACCAGCGGCCGCTCAAGTTCAAGCCCCGACTCCCGGGCAAAACGTAAACATGGTTTCAGGGACCCAGTGGCCAGGAGGAGATCCTTTCCTCCAGCGGCAGAATGAACCTTCGATTGCGGTATCTTCGCGGAATCCGCTGCATCTGCTAGCCGGGGCTAATGATTACCGTACCGTGGATTTGAACTTCTTCGCCACAAGAGAAACCGGAGACGCGTGGCTGGGAGTTTTCAAATCGTTTGATGGTGGCGCGACTTGGCAAAGCACATTGCTACCCGGCTATCCGCTGGACCAAACGCCAGAGGGACTTTCGTCACCGCTAAAGACGCCCATGCAATTTCAAGCGGCATCCGACCCGGTGGTGCGCGCCGGCACAAATGGACTGTTCTTCTACAGCGGCATTGCTTTCAACCGCAACGAAGATAACGGGGTGGTCTTCGTCTCTCGATTCATTGACCTGAACAACAAAGAGAACGGAAACGCGACCACCACGACAACCAACACCGATACCGACCCCATTCGGTACATCGGCACGGCAGTCCTGGACCGCGGCGACGCCGGGCAATTCCTGGATAAACCGTGGATCGCCGTGGACATCCCGCGCGGCTCGGCGGTTTGCACGATCACCGTGCCGGAACCTGGAGCGCCGGGTGGCATGGTCACGCAAAAGATTCCCGCCGGAAACGTGTACATGGCCTGGAGCGACTTTGTCGGCAACAAGCTCCTTCGCACGAAAGTTTATTTCTCGAGATCGACGGACTGCGGCGCCACTTGGAGTTCCCCAAAAAAGTTGAGCGAGGCGTATCCATTGAATCAAGGCGTGGCGATCGCCGTTGATCCCTCGACGGGAAACGTATACGTGGCCTGGCGAACCGTGGCCGCAGCGAACACGCCGGACGGCATTACGGTCGCCAAATCGACCAATGGGGGACAAACATTTACCAAAGGCGTGCTGGCGGTGACTCTGCCTCCCTTTAATTCAAGTAGCCCGTCCGCCACTCCCTCATTCTTTGACGAAAGCACCCTACCCACGACCGGCGGCGGACCGGAGATGCGCACGACAGCATTTCCCGCGCTCGCCATCGACGGATGCGGGCAGATTTATCTGGCATGGTCCCAGCGGGACCCGCTGTCGATGGGGGATGCCAGAGTTATGATGTCGACCTCGTTGGACGGCGTGAACTGGACCACGCCGATACGAGTCGATAATGACCCGGTCACCGACGACCTCTCAGACAGTTTCACCCGCGGCAATCAGTTCATGCCCGCGCTGACGTTTGCCGGCGGGAAGCTCATGGTCCTTTACTACGACCTGCATCTCGACCACACTCTGGGATCCTTCTCGCCCGCCTACCCGTCCGCATATACATTCAACGCCGATGGGTTTCCCGTTCCCGACGCGCAGGGCCGATTGGTTCTCGAGCAGCGTGTTAATGTCCCGGAGCCAGTCACACCCATATTTGGTCCTTTTGTGAACGACGCCGGTCTGACCGCCATGCGTCATTTGCTGGATGTGCGCGTGGCGCAGTTCACTCCAACAGGTACATGCCCAACGGGAGCACCGAGCTTCACCACCGCTCGCGTGTCCCAATATCGCTTTGGGACTACGGGATTGACGTCGAGCGTAAGCGCTCCAGTGCAACAGCTAGAAGTAAATCCTCCCAACCTGCCCATCTTTGAAGGCGGCACTGCGCCTTTTCTTGGCGACTATGTAGACATCGCGGGTCCGGTGTTTCGAACCAATGGCAATTCCTGGACGTTTGATACAGCCCCCGAGCCCGCTCCTGTGCACGTTGCAACTTGGACCGACAACCGTGACGTCCAGGCGCCGACAAGCGGCGATTGGACCAAATACACGCCCATATTCGCTGGTCAGAGTTTCTTTGATCCCACGCAAACTCGCCCTCCTTGCGACGCAACTGCCACAGCCAGTCGAAATCAGAACATTTACAGCACCCGCATTACGCAGGGTTTGGCCGTTTCATCGCCGCAGACCTCGAAGCCGTTGAGCACCACACTCCAGCGCGCCTTCGTCGTTCTGGTGCAGAACTTCGCGCCCGTTGAAAAAAGCTTCCGGCTAACGATCGGAAACCAACCGCAACTCGCAAACGGCTCCCCGGATCCCAGCGGTTTTGCTTCGTTTGTTGCGACCAGCAATCCGCCGGCCTCTCCGCTTCCCGCGGCGACAACTCAGCTCGACGTCGCTGTCGGACCGCATAACGGTATCACGCGCCCGGTGTTTGCTCTTTCCGGCAATCCGACAGCAAGCATCACCATCAACGTGCAGGAGATTACCGCGCCCGGGGGCAGCCTGGTCTCGAACGGACTTAATGGCTTCCTGGTGTTGAACGCTGACGGCACGGTGCCGGGATTAATCGATCCTGACGGTGCACCAGCAGGGACTAAGATTGTCGGAGTAGAAGTCTACAACCCGAATGTCTCCAGCCCGAACGTTTCCAGCCCCAACGTCTCCAGTCCCAACGTTTCCAGCCCAAATGTTTCCAGTCCAAATGTTTCGAGCCCGAACGTCTCGAGCCCGAACGTCTCGAGCCAATCCTTTACTAATGCGCCCACTGCAGGGGGACTGGCGGTGCCGAACGTCTCTAGCCCGAATGTTTCCAGCCCCAACGTCTCCAGTCCCAACGTTTCTAGCCCGAACGTTTCCAGCCCCAATGTCTCCAGCCCGAATGTTTCTTCGACGGCACTCACGACCAATGCGCCCGTATCGGACGCCAATTACACCGTCACCAATAGCGGCAACACGTCTGCGTCCTACCACGTCCAACTCGTGAGCGCTCAGCCAGTGACGAGCCCCCTGCAGCTCCTTCTAAACAAGATTTATGCTAACCCGGTCGCCGTCGGATGCTCTCTCGGTTTGCAACAATCCAACGTGCTGCTGGCTGCCGTCAGCAATCCTCCCATCCAGTCCGCCGCCACCTTCAACGCTACGGATACAGCAACCGACCCCACACTCACAAAGAACTCCGCGGTGACGAATACCACCTTCTCACTAGCCCCGGGTGAGCAAGCGTTCCTTACCCTGCGCGGACCGATCACCGCCGACGCGATGAAGGCCATCAGTGAGGGCCTCCTTGCGCCAGTCGTCACTTCACAAGCCGCTAACACCGACACCAATACGGTTCCGTTCAGCTTTCCGGGGGGCTCCTTTCCGGGCGGCGGAATCTTCATTCTGCAAGGACTGCCCAACGCCATAACGGGAACGGCTTACAGCGGCCAAATACAGGCTTTCGGCGGAACTGCACCATTCACCTGGGGCATCACCAGCGGTAGCTTGCCGCCCACATCAGCGGCCGGAGGCGGAACCTTGACGCTCAATCCCGCCACCGGGTTGATTTCTGGTACTCCTGGATGTGCCCCGGAAGCCTTCTGCATCTTCCCCGCGACCTTTCCATTCACAGTTCAAGTCACGGACTCGGCGGTGCCTCCGCATACGGCATCGCAGCAACTCAGCATTCGAGTAGCGGCTCAACTTACCGTCAACACCGCTAACTTGCCTCCGGGCGTTCAAAACTCGCCCTACAGCAATGTTCTGTCCTCCCTCGGCGGAATTCCGGCCATTAACTGGAGTATTAGCGGCCTACCGCCGGGACTCACTCCGAGCAGCAACGGGTTAATCAGCGGCGCTGCCACGACTCCTGGAACGTTTAACCTCCAAGTGCAGGCGACGGATTCGTCGTTCCCTCCACAAATCACTCCGACGAGTGTTGTGCCGCTCACGGTGTTTGCCAACACCGGACTCATTTCGTTTGTGCAACAACCCACACAGACGGCGGCGGGCGCCATAATCGCGCCCTCCGTGTCGGTTCTAGTTACCGACTCGACTGGGGCTGCAGTGCCGGAAGCCACGGTCGCAATCGCCATTGGGGACAACCCCACCGGTGGGACTCTGTCCGGAAGCACAATCGGGACAACGGGGGCGAACGGCGTTGTGACGTTCCCGAATCTCAGCATCGGCACGCCAGGAACTGGCTACACACTCGTTGCTTCGGCTGCTGGCGCCGGAGGCGTAGCATCGATTCCATTCAGCATCTTTCTTGCGCCGCCTGGTGCGCCCACCGCAGCTGTCGCTTCGCCGGGTTCGCTAGCTTTGAACTGTGGAATCCAAGCTTCTCACAGGCCGCGGTCGCAGGTTACAACGTCTATCGCGGGACGGTGTCCGGTGGGCTGTACACGCGGCTGTCGACAGTGGAAGTACTCACTTTCACTGACACAACCGTCGCCAACGGGTAACCACACTTCCGCAAGTCTTTTCATCAGTGTTAAGTCCAACGAAGTGGTAGCCGTGTTTCGTAAACAAGCGAGGCGGGAAGTCGCGTAGCGTTCAGTTTGCTCATCTGGACGCGAGCTCTTGGAGATCGGCCAAGGTCACTGCGATCGAACGCGGCGCCGCGCATCAACAACCAGTGGGTCCTTGTCCGCGCCAGACTTCAAACTCAGAAACGTCTTGTAAGATTCTGCTGCCGCGGTGCTGTTCAACCCTTCTTGCGCACGGCCGAGGTAGTAGTACACAGACGGAAGCAAATAATACGTCGGCGACTCATCAAGAAAGAGTGCTGTGGCCTCCCCGCGGCGCTTCAAGCAAGCTTCCAGTTCGACTTGAGCCTCGGCGAAATGGTTTAGCTCGATGTACGCCCGGGCCAAATCGAAGTGCCCCATCCAGGTGTCCGCCAGCTTTTTTGCGTCCTCAAAAAACTGCAGCGCGCTGCGCGCTTGATTGCGCGCCAGCTCTCTTTCCCCTTCAATGAGCTTGGCGTAAGCCTGACTATCTGTTTCGAGGCTTGCCTTGAGCTCCTTCGCTAACGCCAAGGCTTGCTGCGGACGGCCCGCCTCCAGATAAACGTGTGCCGACAGATATTTCACGCCGTCATCGCTGCTGGTCTTCAGGGCCCGGTCGGCCGCCGCGAGCGCTTGTGGTGTACGGCCGGCGAGCCATTGCGCTTGGCCCAAAATTGCAAGTTTCAGCCTGGCGCTTTCGGAAAATTTGTTGTTCAGGTCGGACGATATCCCGTTTTCGAGAAAGCCGACGGCGTCACCCAAGCGTCCCTGAAACAGTGCAATGTCCGCCAAACCAGCAGCGGCGAACGAAGCGCCGACCGCGCTCACGCTTTGCAGATGGTTATAGGTCTCAACGGCCTGACCCGGCTGTCCCTCGGCAAGCTGCGACAGCGCGAGGCCCACATAGGCGCGTTCGAAGGACGAGTTGAGCTCCAGCACGTTGCGCTGTTCTTTGATTGCGGTCGCAAAGTCCCCTGCGTACATTGCGTAGAGGCCTAGGTTGTTCCTTTGCGGCACATTCTTGGGATTGATGTCTAGGGCCCGCTGGCCATACTCAAGCGCCTTGGGCATATCGCGAAGGAGAAAATACGCGAACGCGAGGTTCGCTGCCCCCGCCGAATCGGCTGGATAGAGTTCCACGAGTTTCTTGAACTGCTCTAGGGCTCTTTCCGGCTCCTTGGCGTGCAGATAATAGGCGCCGCGCGTCCGGTATTTTTCCCGGTCGCTCATCTTGTCGATCTTTGCCAGGGCTTGTTTGTAGTAGTCCTGGCCTTCCTGCCGTCGCCCCAGATTGCTCAAGATCACTGCCACCCCCACATAAGCGCGAGCCATGTCGGGGTCTAGTTCAATCGTGCGCTTGAACGCTTCGACGGCTTCCTCGTATTTCCCGGCCCACTGCAGATTCATCGCTGCGGAATACTGGTGAACCGCTTCGAGGGAGCTCGAGGTGAAAGTTTCCGCTTGTGCCAGTTGCGCCCATTCGGGTGTGGTGTCGCCCAGGGAAACTCGAACGCGGGCGGCCAATTCGTCCACCGCCCGCAGAACCGTTTCCTTGTCCCGCGCCTCCGCTTCGCTCATGATCATGGATTTTCCCGTCATGGGGTCAAGCGTTCTGCAAGAAACGGTGTAGTGATTGCCGTGGCGCGCGATCGAGCCGGCGACAACAACCCCAACACCTTCCCGCACGCCCACCAGCCGGGCCAGCTTTTCATCGAGGCGCGTTTCACTCGGTTGCACTTGTCGAGCGACCTTTCGGGCGTCGCCGCGGTTGTAAAGACTGATGAAAGGTGCTCCTTCCAACGCAATCCCTAGCATCGGTTCAAGCGTGCCATCAAAGATGGGATCAGCAGTCTCGTTCGTGAAATCGGCGATGAGTACGGAAACCCTGCCCTGCTTCATGGCTGGACGGATCGCAAGCCTGTTGTGCAGGACAAGCCCGCCACCTGCGGCAAGGGCCACAACCGCTGCGACGCCAATCCATTTCAGTGGAAGGCGCTTTGGCTTCGCCGCGACGGGTGCGGCAACCGTGCTGGCTGGCCGCAATGCGGAGGGGCCAAGGCTCCCCGATCCGAGACCGGAAACCATCTCGCGCTTAAGGCGCTGCAGATCCGTGCGGGTCTCAGCGGCGCTTTGATAACGCAGCCTGCGGTCTTTCTCAAGTGACTTGGCAATGATTTCTTCCAGCCGCGCCGGAAGTTGCGAGTTCATCACCGTCGGCGCCGCTGGCGCACGGTTTAGAATCGCTTCCATGATGACGCCTGATGTCCGACCAGGAAAAGTCATTTGCCCTGTGGTCATTTCATAAAGGACTGAGCCAAACGAAAAGAGGTCGCTCCGGTTGTCAAGCTCTTCGCCGCGCACCTGTTCGGGTGACATGTAGGAAAAGGTTCCTACCGTGTCCCCCGGTGTGGTCAGCGACGCTTGCCCGCTCAGAGTCGGCATTGCGGACGCACCCACTCCTTCTGCTACGAGAGCTGTTTGCGCCAACTTGGCCAAACCGAAGTCCAGGATTTTCGCTTGGCCGCGCTTAGTCACAAAGATGTTGGCGGGCTTGATATCGCGATGAATGATTCCGGCAGTGTGGGCGGCGTCCAGGGCATCAGCAATTTGAATGGCCAGGTCCAACACCTCCTCGGTCGGCAGGGCTCGGCCTTCCATGTGATGCCTCAGCGTCCGGCCATCCATGAACTCCATCACAATGAAATGCTCATCCGCTTCTTCGCCGATGTCATAGATGGTGCAGATGTTGGAGTGATTGAGGGCCGATGCGGCTTCTGCCTCCCGCTTAAACCGCTCCACGGCTGCCGGATTCCGCTCCATCTCGGGAGGAAGAAGCTTAATGGCTACCAAACGTTTCAGACGGGTATCTTCCGCCTTGTACACCACGCCCATGCCGCCGCCGCCCAACTTCTCGACGATGCGGTAATGCGAGATGATACGTTCGAGCATTGCCGTGAGCTGTCTTTCTGCGCATGTTAGGTCACGCACCTAGGCAAGTCAATGAGATCGGCGCACCTACGCGCAACACATACTTTGGCGGGGAAATGACAGAGGAGCAGCTCTTTTACTTTCCTGAAGGACGAGCGTCCGCCACCAGGACCGCATAACCACGAGCGGTGAGATGGCAGGCCCCGATGATGACAGGCCCGCCTAAGGCTGACAAGCTCAGTTTTGAGAGCTATGGAAGACGACCTAGTCGGTCCCCGCAGGCGCATCGGTCAAACACTCCGGGAAATCGCGAGGCGAAAAATCTCCGCCAAGATGGCGCGGCCCACCGGGAGCAATCGCTGCTATAATCGCGTTCCCCGTTCCTGCGACGCAATTCGAACATGGCGGGTGTTCCATGGACTGGCTAAAAACCCATGAGTTCATGGCGATTTGGCTGGCAGGAATCGCACTGATCCTCATCTTCGTCTGGGACAGACTGAACAGTCGGAAACAGCACAGAGAAACATCAGCTCAGTTAAGCATTTCCCAAAAACAAGTCGAGGCATCACAGCATAATGCGGCTGCTGCCAAAGCAGCCGCGGAGTATCTTATTCGCACCGAGCGTGCTTGGGTGATGGCAGAGCTCGGCTGGTCGGAGAAGTCGGTGTTGCATGTAGTGCAGAGCTCCTCTAAGAGTGAAGCCGAAGGCACGGTCGAACGCGTGACCGCAAATGTGAAGTTGATTTGCAGAAATGAGGGCAGAAGTCCCGGCTGGGTGGACAACGTATATGGTCATCTAGAGATTCTCCCTGCAGGTTCAGTGTTAGGCAGTCCAAATAGAAGCGATGGCCGAAATTTTGGACCTATCGGGCCGCTCGGTGTGGGCAAAGAGCAGTCTAGGAGTTTTGATCTGACTTGCTTGGGCAGCGTGAGGCGCGGCGAGTTTCTGAGCGCCTACATCGTTATTGAGTATCACGACATTTACGGATTCAAAAGGGAAACATTCCTCGGCTATAAAATTGACCCATCTAGTGGTGGAATTGATCGCCAAGATGATTCGCCCGAACGCAACAGAAATACTTAGACCTATGACCGCATAATCCATCCACCTGTCCGGGCCACAAACTCTATGCCGAGGGCAAAGGTGTTGGCTGGAAGCGCCTGACAATAGACGACTTTCGCGCGCCCCCAAAGTTCTCCCTCGGAAGACTGCACAATCAGGTGAGTATCTCGCTTCCAGAGGCGGTGTGTTCGGACTCGCATGCCATGAGAGCTGACATTGTCGGTCGAGGCAGACTCGGTCAGCAACGGCTCCGCCATTTCGGAGAGGAGCACTTGAAGCTTCTCGGGATTACGCTTTTCTTTCCGGATCTCATGCATGGCGGGCCAACTTCGCTCGGATCGCAGAGGCAGGAAGCATTGTACACGCCCCTCCACCTGCCGATGAAACCAATAACCGATGACTGGGCTGGCACAACCGTCTCTGCTAATATCATTGGCCCCGGATCGCTAAAGGTTAAGGCCCCTCACGATGAATCCTCGGCAACAACAGATTTTGGTTTACGGTGCATTCCTTGGTCCCTGTTCATCTCCTGTCGAACTCACATGGTCGAGAGTTTTGCAAGCGAGGATGCGGAAGAGCCAAACTTTCCTGGGCGCGAGCGAACACTCGCGCAGGCCAGCCAAGATGGGAAAGGAGAACTGCAATGAAGAGACATGGGGCGACGCTGGCGCTCGTTCTTATTCTCGGTGGGTCAGCGCTGATCGTGTCTTGTACAAAACCCTATCACGAGGAAAACGAACGCTATGTCTTCGTGGCCACGAATATCAACTTATCGTATTGGCTGAACGCGGAAGCCGGTTTCCTGGACGCCGCCAAGGCGTTGGGCGTAAAGGCTGAACTGACGGGCCCGCCGGGGTACCAGCCGAACGCCGAACTCGGAGTGTTCCGGCGGGTGTTAGAGGAGAACCCCACAGGAATCTGCCTTTCCGCTGGGAAACCCGAAATTTTCAAAGCAGAGATCGACAAAGCGATTGCCCAAGGCATCCCAGTCATCTGCGTGGATGCGGATGTGCCGGGTTCGAGAAGAGTTCTGTATATCGGAACAGATAATGTCAAGGCAGGACGAGAAAGTTTACAGCGGATGGCGGCGCTGCTTTCGGATAAGGGGAGCGTTGCGGTGATCACGATTCAGGGACAGCATAACCTGGACGATCGAGTGGCCGGAGTCGCCGACGCGCTGAGGAATTTCCCTGCTCTCAAGTTGACAAAGATCCTGGATGACAAGGGCGACGCGCGAAGCGCATTTGACCAGGTGTCCGAATTGCTGCAGAAGAAAGAAAAAGTCGACGGAATCATTTGTCTCGAAGCAACCGGGGGTTCCGGCGCCGCGGAAGCGCTACACCGCCTAAACATGGAAGGTAAGCTGCCCATCGTGGCGTTCGACGATGATCCTGAGACACTGGAATGGATTGAGCGCGGCGCCATTGCCGCCACCATCGCGCAAAAGCCATACGTCATGAGTTATTACGGGTTAAAATTCCTCGACGATCTGCACCATAACGCCGTGCGCCAGTTTAAAGATTGGCGGACTGCCCTGGCAGCGCCGATGCCTACGTTCGTGGACACCGGCACGGTCGTAGTGGATAAGAATAATCTCAAGATCTATCGCGAAGGCCTGCCCGTCCACGCCAAGGCCAGGTAGCGGTGCACCACTTCACAACGGGGAGCACTTACCTCCTAGCGAGGATCGCGTAGCGGCGTCATCGGACGACGGACGCGGCTTTAATCCCGGGGTCATTGGCCAGATTCGCATGATTGGACGGCTACCGCCGAGGATAACTGCTTGGCCACAAGCCCAGTTGTATGCTCTAGCGGCCTACCCACCAACACGCGTATGTATATAGACTCAAGCAACGCCGAGCCTTCTTACGGGACTGATCTCATGGAATCCTTGAGTGGATTTATATCGCAGCACATCCCCTGGTTCTGGGGCGTTCTGGCGTGGTCGGTGGCCATTCTCGGACTGGTCGCGATTGCCGCTATTCCCGCCTATTTCCTGTTCTATCCGATAATTACAAATGTGCGGCGAGGAGTTGCGTCCTATCTGTCTCGCTTAGTTTCCAGGCAGTCGGCTGCCCGCGAACGTCGGCGGCGGGCGCTTGAAGCGCTCATTGAGGACTTCAGGGACAATGCCGGGATTACCTACGTGTCTGAGCGTCTTACGCGCCTGGAGGCAGCACTGGCGTCGTTTTCCGAGATCACCAAGACGCTAAAGCCCCAGCTCGCCCGAGTTTCTGATCTAGAGCGCGCTTTTGAGCGAGTCAGCAATAACCTGACGGATTCTGCGCTGAAAACCGCTCCTGCTTTTCCGAACCTGCCAACCACGGACCAACTACCTGCACAGCACGGGAGTCTGCGAACCGCAAAGGTCCGTTTGTTCGTATCGAGCATGATTTTGATCGCGTTGATCTCTGTCAATACCGGAATGCTCGGTCAGATTCTGCGGGATTTGGGATTCATCCCCCATGACCTTACCTATTTTGGTATTCCGCTGTACCTCGTTTTCGCCTTCATGCTTACGCTTGTCGAGGCTGGATTGGGCTATGTACACACGGCCGGCCGGCCGACGCCGGACGAGGCTTCACGCTTTGCGCTTTGGCCGGTCATTGCTGCCGGTTTCGCTGTCGTGATGGCCTGCGTGGAAGGTTTCTTTTATTCCCAGGTTGCTCCGAGCCGGAGCTCCCTCGTTGACTTGCCGATTGGCTCACAAATCAAGCAGGGAACATTATTCTTCCTTTGGGGGGCGACTCTTGTACTTGTGCTTTTCGGCCTGGGAGCAATCTGGTCGGCATCGCTAGAGCGAATTGCAAAGTCTGCGGATCACCTACCCGCGCTCATACGACGCTTGTGGCGGTATCGCGAAAAATTTGATGCTGCCTGCGCTGGTGCAGGAAGAGGCGCTGGCCGCCTGAGAGACGAAGTTGAGGCTATCAGGAAAGACCTCCAGGCTGCAGCCCAGGAAACCACGTCGCTCGTTGCTTCGGTGTCGGAACTGAGAGACGGAGCGGGTTCAGGCAATTCTGGGGATGCTCTAGCACCCAGACAGCTAACCACGGCCGAAGCCCATCACTTTGCTTCCTTGGCCGGGATGTGGCTCATATTGACTCTGCTGAGTTTGTTCATCGTCACCGCGAGCGGCCTTTATGCGTTCTTTCCCTACATCGGACTAAGGGCCGCGTTGCTCGTCTCGGTTGGCTTAGCTGCCTGCTTTTTGATCTTGGGATTGTTGCTGCCGCGGGGCGAACTGCTTCTTGATGGAACGCGAAATCGGCGGCTCATTGTTTCCGGGTCGTTCTGGAAGAGAAAGACTGCTGTCACATTGGCGGTGATTGTTCTCATCGCCTTTGGCATACTTCTTTGGCGCGTTGGCGTGACTCGCTACCAGGCTGCCTTCTGCATTCTCATCCTTGTCCTTTGTGGTGCCCTGAGTGCTGCTGCAAGTCAGGCAAGCGCGACGGGCAAGGGCCTGCACATATGGCTTCGTTCCTGTGTCGGCGTGCTATTTGC
>Ga0310913_10000270_pt1 | contig 22833 bp, 20 predicted proteins | sample GREbulkMGOX082_FD_203447 | JGI IMG/M metagenome (GOLD analysis project Ga0310913, IMG submission 203447) | Lab enrichment of tropical soil microbial communities from Luquillo Experimental Forest, Puerto Rico - GRE.bulkMG.OX082 | ecosystem: Environmental > Terrestrial > Soil > Tropical forest >...
ATCTTTCTGAGCGCCTGCGGTTTCATGCTAGTCGCCGCGGTTGCGACCGCATTACTGAGGTTTCGCGGCGAACGCGTCCACGGCCTCGCGGCAACGGAGGTCGTGCCATGAAGGTCCTTGTCTTCTCGTCTCCTCCAGCGGTGAGTCAGGCGAACTTCCGTAGAGGCTTTTCCGGGCGCCACGATATACCACTCCCGGATCGTGCGCCTTATCCTGCATGACCGCGTCCATCGCGGTGATCCAGCCTTGCTCTGTCCCCCTCCTTCATCTCTCGTACAGTTGCGCGCCGCAGATAACTCATACGGCGCTCGTGACACACGACCCTTTGCGGCTTTGGGACATCCTGTGCAGATTTTTTACCAATCCAGAACGGTCCCGCAGACTGTCGGCTTGGACGGAAGGCGATTCCGTCTCAGCCGTTGGTTTGCGTGTTGGCGGTATCGTGACCTTCTGCTGCTCCTTGTCCCGATTAGCGGCAGTCCAAGGAGTTTCTCTCCCTCGATTTGTTCGTCGTGTCGAGCGACCGGAGTATAGCATGCGGCGGGAAGGGAACGCGGGGCTGTCCCCTGACGACAAAAAGCCCGCCAGCGCGCTGGTGCTCGGGCCGCTCTCGATCCCGGCCGTTCTCGGCGTTGGCTGGCACTGTCTCTGACAGGTTGAAGACGTACCCTGCCCTGTTGCGTGTTGGATGGCGCCTGTGCGCCGGAAGCCCACGCTCACGCTGGCAGCATCCCGAGTTCGACCGAAACCGGTCGTCCGCAGCAGATCCGAGCAGCATGCGCGCGCCCGCGAGTTCCTGCGCTGGGTGCATGCGATCCCGGCGGCATAGAGATAGCGCATTCGCATCGGCGCTGGGCTCTTCGCGCATTGCCGCACTGATCGGCAGCAGTTGTGCATTTCGCAGGCGGCTGATGATCAGCGGACGGGCGGCGGAAAAGTAGCTGAGTCATCGCAAACCCGGTTGGCCCGGTTCTTGCGATAGGTATCGCGGGACGCGTCACCAATGCGCGTCCAAGCGAAAGTATCTGGGCGGGAGGTCGGCTTTGCCGAAACAGTTTCACCTTGCCTGGTTCACCAATTTCACCGCTGGCAACTGGGACGGCACCTTCTCCCACGGCGGATCGCCGTGGGACGGTCGGTTCTTTGTCGACATGGCGCAGGCCCTAGAGCGCGCCTGCTTCGACTACGTCATCTATGAAGACAAGTTGCTGGTGCCGGAGGCGCATCGCGGCTCGACCGAAACGACGCTGAAATACGCTCAGCAAGTGCCGAAGCACGATCCGGTGCCGCTCGCCACCATGGTCGCGGCGATGACTTCGCATATCGGGGTCGTCCCTACGATGTCGACGCTGGCCTGGCCGCCCTTCATGCTCGCCCGTGTCTCGGCGACAATCGACCATATCGCAGGCGGCCGCTTCGGCTGGAATATCGTCACCAGCGGCGAGGACCTGGCGGCGCAGAATTTCGGCATGGATAAGCTGCCGCCGCGCGAGGTCCGCTACGCGATGGCAGACGAATACATGGACCTCGTCAACCGGCTGTTCGATTGCTGGGAGCCGGATGCAGTGATGAAGGACCGCGCGCGCGGCGTCTACGCGGACCACACCAAGGTCCACCCCGTTTATTTCAAGGGCGAATTCTTCCGGTGCCGCGGCCCGCTCAACACCGCGCCCTCGCCGCAGGGCCGGCCGACCTATGTCCAGGCCGGCGGCTCGCCGCGCGGTCGCGACTTCGCGGCGAAGCACGCTGACGCAATCATCGCCACCGCCAACGGCATAAGCGGGATGAGGAAATTCCGCGAAGATATCCGTGCCCGCGCCGCAAAGATCGGCCGCAACCCCGACAATATAAAGGTGATGTACCTGGTTTATCCGTTCCTCGGCGAGACCCGCGAGGAAGCGTTCGAGCAGCGCCGGCGCCTGGTCAGCAACCCGGCTTATATCGAGGCTGCGATCGCCGGAATCGGCCAGATTACCGACATCGACTTCTCGCAGTTCGATCTCGACAAGCCGCTGCCAAAACTCACCACCAACGGCGAGTCGGGTGCGCTCGATAAGTTCCAGCAATGGGGCAGCGGCAAGACGCTGCGGCAGCTCGCGGCCGAACGCTACGACAACGGCCTCAACCTGATCGGCACGCCGGGCGATGTCTCAGCGCGGATGGGGGAGGCGATCGATGAAATCGGCGGTGACGGCTTTCTAATCAGCACGCCGCTGCAGCGCATCAGCCGCCGCTACATCAACGAGGTATGCGAAGGGCTGATCCCGGCGCTGCAGCGCCGCGGCCGGGTACGCGAGACGTACACGCAGCCCACGCTGCGGCAGACCTTGCGCGAATTCTAGGCGATAGCAAAAGGGAGACTGAACATGCCGAAGCGCTTTCATCTCGGCTGGTTCGTCAACTTCACACCGGGCGCCTGGCAATCTGTCTTCAACCATGGCGGCGCGCAGTGGGACGGCAGGTTCTATGTCGAGTTCGCGCAGGCGCTGGAGCGGGCCTGCTTCGACTACATCATGCTGGAAGACACGTTAATGGTGTCCGAGGCTTATCGCGGCACCGCCGAAGCGACGCTGAAATATGCGCTGCAGGTGCCGAAGCACGATCCGGTGCCGCTCGCCGCGATGATCGCCGCGGCCACATCGAGGCTCGGCGTCGTCGCGACGATGTCCACGCTGGCCTGGCCGCCTTTCATGCTGGCGCGCGTCTGCACGACGATCGACCACATCGCCGGCGGCCGTTTCGGCTGGAACATTGTCACCAGCGGCGAGGACATCGCGGCGCAGAATTTCGGGCTCGACAAGCTGCCGCCGCGCGAGCAGCGCTACAGGATGGCCGACGAGTACATGGAGGTCGTGTACCAGCTGTTGGATTCATGGGAGCGCGATGCGGTGGTGATGGACCGCGCGACCGGCACCTACGCGGATTGGCGCAAGGTCCACCCGATCCATTTCGAGGGGCAGTATTTCAAGGTGCGCGGACCGCTAAATACCGTGCCATCGCCGCAGGGACGTCCGACCTTTGTGCAGGCTGGCGGCTCGCCGCGTGGCCGCGCCTTCGCCGCCAGACACGCCGATTCGGTGATCGCGCCAACCAGCACGCTCAAAGGCGTAAAGGAATACCGCGACGACGTGCGTGCGCATGCGGAGAAATGCGGGCGGAACCCGGACGACATCAAGATCCTGTTCCTGGTTTATCCAACCCTTGCCGAAACGACTGCAGAGGCCCGTGAGAAGCATCACCGCATGGTCAACGAGCCCTGGTTCATCGAGGCGGCGCTGGCCTCTGCCGGCACGACATCGGACATCGACTTCTCGGAGTTCAGCCTCGACGAGCCGCTGCACTGCAAGCTGACGACCAACGGCGAACAGGGCTCGCTCGACCGCTTCCAGCAATGGGGCAGCGGCAAGACGTTGCGCCAGCTCGCATCCGAGCGCTTCGACAACGAGCTCGACCTGATCGGCACGCCGGAGGAGGTGGCCGACAAGATGGCAGCGGTCATGGACTATGTCGGTGGTGACGGTTTTCTGATCAGCACGCCATTCCAGCGCACCAGCCGTCGCTTTATCAACGAGATCTGCGAAGGGCTCGTGCCGGCTCTGCAGCGTCGTGATCTGGTGCGCGAGGTATACACCCAACCGACTCTGCGCCAGACCTTGCGCGAATTCTGAGCCCGACACGCACACCGGCGCACACCCGCGGCCGAGTCGTCGGCGCGCTGTTCCGGAATCTCTTCCCGGGCGCCATGATCGGCCCCACGCCACGGTTCTTCGAGAGGAGTTTCCTAAATGGCCGATGGTCCGAGACTGCTGATGCTTGTCGGCGCCGCTACGCCGCCCGGCCGGCTTGCCGGCGCGATCGCAGTGGCGGCGGCAGTCGCACAGACTGGCGGCCGCGATGTCGCCGTCGAAATCCTCAACCTGGCCGAAACACCCGTCGATATCTGCGACGGCCGCCCGCTCGACGGCTACAGCGAGACGACCCGCGAGGCCGTCGCGCGCATCGGCGCAGCGGATGCTGTTCTAATCGGCGCGCCGGTTTACCGGGCCAGCTATCCAGGTGTATTAAAAAACCTGCTCGACATCGTCCCGGTCGAAGCATTGCAAAACAAGCCGCTCGGCATTGTCGCAATGGGCGGCTCACCCCATCACTATCTCGCCGTCGATACGCAGCTGCGGCAGGTGCTGGCTTGGTTCGGCGCCCTCGTTGCGCCGACCAGCGTGTACGTGACCGGCAGCGATTTCCGCGATGGTAAGCTAGCCTCCGAACCCGCCCGCAAGGATCTCGTGGCTTTGACCAGCACGCTGATCACGCTAGCGCGCCAGCTCGAGCCCGCCTCGCTCGGGCCAGTTCCGCTCGCCGCAAGATTTACGTGACGCCACCAATCTCGCAAAAATCTCTGTGCTACGTGCTGGCCCTCAAAACTCCGCAAATAGCTAGCGAAACTAGAACTCCAAAGGATCGTTGTCAGTCAGGGAAGTGCGCCAGTTTGGCAGCAACGCGCCTTGCGTTAATCGGCGCGACTAGCGGCCTGTTCAGTCATCCCTCGGGTGCCACCGAACGGATTTCGCGTCAAGCAACCCGGACAAATCCGACTGGCATGGCTGATGCACCGATTTCGGCAGCCTCATAGGAGGACGCGATGGTCGCTCGTTCCCCCCTGTCCTTTACCCTGGGTAACATTCTCGATCAAGTTGGCCTTATTTCGCCGGCTCAGCGAACCCGTCTTACCCGCGGGATCCGTTTAAACCGCTGGCAAAGGCTGTTTGCGGTGCTCGGATATTGGTGCTGGGCAGACTCGAATGTCGCATGGCGCAACGAAATTCCGTTGCACGACCGACCCGAGCGCTTTCTTCACTTCTGCCGCGATTGCGGAGAGGAGACCCGGCATGAGGGCTTTGATGAGTTCGGGTCCGGCTGGTATGCCCAGATATGCCGTTGCCGATATTGCGGGGGGCAAGGCATGAGGGTTTGGCCTCTCGCCTGGTGGTGAACCTGCTAAGGAGCCTCTGCAAAAGCCACGCCCAGTGATCGTGATATAATGAGCAGCAAGGTGGATTGGCGCGCGTAGGTTGGGGCAATGAAGCAGCTGACGCTGGCGAGAGCGGGGTTTGAACGTTACGGCAACACGACGCGGCGGGCGGTATTTCTGGCTGAGATGGAGCGAGTGGTTCCGTGGTCGGCGCTGTGGGGGCTTATCGAGCCGGTCTACCCCAAGCCTGGCAATGGCCGCCCGCCGATCGGGGTCGAGCGGATGCTGCGCATCTATTTCCTGCAGCAATGGTTCAACCTGTCGGACCCGGCGGTGGAGGAAGCGGTCTATGATTTGGCAGCGATGCGCGATTTTGTCGGCGTCGATCTCGGCCGCGAGCCGGTGCCGGACGAGACGACAGTGTGCCGCTTCCGTCATCTGCTGGAACAGCATGATCTGGGCCGGCAGTTGTTTGATGAAGTGCAGCGGCATCTAGCGGCGAAGGGACTGAAGGTGGCACCGGCACGATCGTCGATGCCACGATCATCAACGCGCCCTCTTCGACCAAGAACGCCAAGAAGGCGCGCGATCCCGAGATGCATCAGACCAAGAAGGGCAACCAGTGGTACTTCGGCATGAAGGCGCATCTTGGCGTCGACAGCCGCACCAAGCTGATCCACGCGGTGGCCGCCACCCCGGCCAATGCCGCCGACAGCACGGTGCTGCCCAATCTATTGCATGGCGAGGAGACCCGGGTGTGGGGCGATCAGGCCTATCGCGGCCAGCGGGCGGTGATCCGGCAGCACGCGCCAAAAGCCCAAGATTTCACCAATCGGCGTTACCGCCACTGCGGCGTCGTGGATGAGATCGAGCGGGCCAAAAATCGTACCAAGTCGAAGGTCCGGGCCAGGGTCGAACATTCGATCGGGATCATCAAGCGGGTCTTCGGCTTCGCCAAGGTGCGCTATCGCGGGCTCAACAAGAGCACCCCCCGTCTGCTGGTGACCTGTGCTTTGGCCAATTTGTTCATGGCGCGCCGGCATCTATTGCGCTGCTCGGCGGCGTAGACTGCCCGCGATGCGCCAAATACCCTCACATCAACAACCAAATCCGCCCACGACAGCGTGCCGTCACCACCCCGTCACAAGCCTTGACGAATTTTCTATGTCCTTTCTCCTCGCGCCAGCCCTTGTTCAGACGTTCCCTAAGTGGCCCCTTCCCTGCGTCTCGGCGGTCGTACTCACCGCCCTCAAGAACTAGTGCCCGCACGGGCTTACCTAGTATCGCTACGCGGCGCCGGCGCTAGAACGAAGCTTCCGCCAGCGACGGTGCAAGAGGGGCCGCTATGCGCAACTTAGTTCAGAGTCGTTTGGCGCGTAGGCGCGATGTCTCCGCCTCGTCGACGGCGCCGAGCGAGGTCAGCACGACGCTATAATCCCGGCGTGCCGCGTCGGCCGACAGGAGGTCGTCAGCAACGTCCTCGCGGATCCGCTCGGGCGTTCGCGCGAACGGATCACCATAACCTCCGCCAGCCGGCCCGATACAAACAAACCGCTCACCGGCGTGGATCTGCATATGTGGAACTTTCGATGGCAGCAGCTCGCCGGTCCCGTCGCGCCGGATGAGCATTAGCTCGGCCGGTTTTCCCGGCTTGCCCCCGGCAAACCCCCAGGGTGGGAAGTCATGCCCCTCACCTTCGACCGAGGCACCGCCATCGCTCAGATAGACGAACTCGCGCACCGAACCGAGGCCGCCACGCCATTCCCCGGCCCCGCTGGCGCCCTCGCGCAGCTCGTAACGCGCGACACGCAGCGGCAAGTGGCTTTCAATATCCTCGATCGGGTTGTTTCGCGTATTTGCATAGAGGGTATCGACGGCATCCATTCCGTCAAGCCCGGCGCGCCCGCCGTAGCTGCCCTCGAAGATCTCCATGTGGACCCAATGCTTGCCCATCCGCATACCCGAGAAGGCAATGACTTTGAGATTGCCAATCCCGGCGGAGACCTGCTCGGGAACGGTTTGCGCCAACGCCTTCATCACGGTGTCGGCGAGCTGGTTGCCGGGACAGAAGCGAGCAATCGTCGGCGCCGGAAATATCGGGTTGGCGAGCGAGCCGAGCGGTGCTGTGATCTTGATCGGACGCAGCAACCCGTCATTCACCGGGACATGGCCGCGCACGGCGGTATCGAGCAGCACCGAGCGCACCGTCAACCACACGGCGACATCGACGGTACCCTGGAACGGCATGTTGATTGGTCGATCGGCGACCTGGTCGGCGGTGCCAGTCAGGTCGACCTCTATTTCGTCGCCGCGAACCCGCACCGTGGCGATAATCGGCAAATGCCGCTTCTGCGGGTCTGGGCTGTCGACAAATCCGTCGATCATCGTGCGGGCGGTATAGTCGCCATCGGGCAGTGCCGCGATGGCCTGCCGCATGAGACGCTCGGCGTAATCCATCACTGCATCGCAAGACGCGGTAAACCGTTCATACCCGTAATGCTCGATCAGTGCGGCAAGCCGCTCAGCGCCGATCCGCGCGGCCGCGATTTGCGCCTCCATGTCGCCGACTACGAGGTCGGAGACGCGGATATTGTCACGCAGAAGCTGCCACACCGCGTCGTTGCGGATGCCGCGGTCATAGACCTTGATGGCTTTGAACTGGAGCCCTTCGGCATAGGCGTCAATGGCATCGACGATGCCGCAGCTGCCCGGGCTCAGCGCGCCGATATCGAGGTGGTGAGCGGTCGTCGCCGCGAACGCGACAAGCCGACCGTCGTGAAATACCGGCACCGCGAATGCGACGTCCGGTCCATGGCTGGCGCCGCCATAGGCGTCGTTGTGCATGATCACGTCGCCGGGCCGGACAGCATCCCTACGCTCTCGCAGTGCTTTCAGTATGCCGCGGATATAACCGGGAATGGGCCCCGACTGCAGCGGTGTCGACTGCGCCGACTCGGCGAGCCCGCGGCCCTCGGCATCGACCAATGCCGCGCCAAAATCTTCGGATTCGCGGATGATCGACGAATAGGACATCCGCATCAGCTTGTAGCCCATCTCGACCGCGATGTTCTCGAGCGCACCTTGCACGACGCTCGCGGTGATGCAGTCGGTGGCCAGCGGCTCTTTCATCGATGCCTCCCGTCGCGCTACTGGTTTATTCCAAGAATTAGATTGCCGCCCGCCTCGGCGATCAGGGTGGTACCCGGCAGCACGACCGTCGTCGAATCGGTTTGCAGCACGATTGCCGGCCCGACAATCGGTTGCTCTAGCGGGAGATCGCTGCGCCGGTAGAACGGCGTGGCCATCGTTTCGAGCGCGCCGTCGCACCGAAACACGCAGTGCGCAGTCTTGACCAACGCTTTGGCGAGACTGCCGCCGGTGGCCACACGCGGCGCCGCGATCTTTGGCATACGGCCGATGCCGGTGACACGGATATTGACAATCTCGATAGGGCTCTCTTCGAACACATGCCCATACTCCACACGATGCAGCTCGGCAAAGCGCGCGAAAATTTGTGAGAGCGCAGCCTCTTCCAATTGCCTGTCCGGAAATGGGACACGCAGCTCATAACCTTGTCCGACATAACGCAGATCGCCCGAGCGCTCAAATGTGGCATCGCCAGACGCGATCCCGTCCTCGAGAAGTTGGCGCGCGAGCTCGCTCTGCATGGCCGCCAGATCGGCATCGAGTCGGCCGAGATCGACTGTGTCGCCGGCCTGGAATTCGGTGCGAACGGCATCGTATTTGAGGTCGGTGGTCAACAGCCCGACTGCGGAGGTGATGCCGGGATAGGCCGGCACGATGACCCGGGGGATGCCGAGTGCATGGGCAACCTCGGCGCCGTGGAGCGGTCCGGCGCCGCCAAAGGCGACGAGCGCAAAATCGCGCGGATCGAGCCCTTTTTGCACCGTGCGCGAGCTGATCGCATTCGCCATGTTGGCGTTGACGATTGTGAGAATGCCCTCGGCCGCTTCATCGAGACCGAGGCCGAGCCGCGCGGCCAGACCGCCGATGGCATGCCGCGCGGCGGCGCGGTCGAGCCACATTGCCCCGCCCAAAAAATTGTCGGGATCCAGTCGGCCGAGCACGAGATTGGCATCGGTCACGGTCGGCTCGATGCCGCCCTGGGCGTAGGCCGCCGGCCCGGGATGGGCCCCGGCGCTGCGTGGGCCGACGCGGAAGGCGCCGGCGCTGTCAACATGGGCGATTGATCCCCCGCCGGCGCCGATCGTGTGGATGTCGATCATCGGCGCCAGCACCGGGTAACCTCCGATCCAGGTGTCGCGGGCGGTCGCCTCGGCAAAGCGGCCATCGATGACGATACCGATATCGGCCGATGTGCCGCCGACGTCGAAGGTGATCATCCGATCGTGCCCCGACAACGCGCCGCTCCAGGCACCCCCGAGAACGCCGGCAGCCGGTCCCGAGAGGAGGGTCGATACCGGGGTCTTCGCCACTGTCGCCGGCGTCGCCACGCCGCCATTCGAGCACATCACATGAAGATCGGAAGCGAAGCCCTCAATGCTCAGGCTGCGCTCGATCCGTCGGATATAAGCGCGCAGCCGCGGTCCGACGAAGGCATTGAGCAGAGCAGTCGTAAACCGCTCGAATTCGCGGAATTGCGGCGCAACCTCAGCCGAGGTGCAGATAAAGCAATCCGGGTATTCTTCCTCCACAATCTCGCGTGCACGCGACTCGTGCGCAGCGTTCAGATAGGAGAACAGGAAGCAGATTGCGATCGCCTCGACCCCCTCGGCGCGCAGCGCCCGAGCCGCATCGCGCACCGCTTCCTCGTCGAGTGGAACCAATTCTTCCCCGCGCGGCGGCGTCAGGCGCTCGGATACCGTCAGGCGGTGACGACGTCGGACCAGCGGCCGATCTTGCCAGGGAATTTCCTGGCGGATCGAATAATGCTGCGGGCGCTGGTGGCGGCCGATATGGACGATGTCGCGATAGCCGGCAGTGGTGATCATGCCGGTCAACGCTCCATCGTGCTCCAACACCGCATTGGTGCCGATCGTGGTGCCGTGCAGCACATGGTCGATTGCCGGGCGCGGCAGGTCGAAACGCGCACACAGCTCGCCGATTCCGGCGACCACGCCGCGCGACGGGTCGTCTCGTGTCGTTGGAGTTTTGTGGATCAAGGTCCGGCCAGATTCCGTGTCGGCAAACACGACGTCCGTGAAGGTGCCGCCGACATCGACGCCGATCAGGTACATATTGCCCTCATACAGCCTTGCCCGCGTCCGAGCCGAACCTGTCGCGACTTCGGCGCACTGCCATGACACCCAGCAAACACGCACTAATCACAAAGAGGGACAACCCTGTCGTCGTCGCACCCAAGGCGTAGATCACCGGGGTTGTGGCATTCGTTTGCATCGCTTCGAGTTCGAGCGGCAGCGTGTTCAGCGCGCCGACCGACTGCGAGGTTCGCGCAATCTCGTCGTACGACAGGGTAAAGCCGAAAAGCGCGACGCCGACCAGGCTCGGTGCGATAATTGGCACAACGATGTACCGAACAGTCTGCCAGCCTCGTGCACCCAAGTCGCGAGCCGCTTCTTCATATGCCGGGTTGAAACGGTTGAACACCGCCAGCATAATCAGCAGGCCAAACGGCAAGGTCCAGGTGAGATGGGCGCCCAGTGCCGAGCTGTACCAGGTCCGCTCGATCCCGAGCATCTCGAACATCGACCCAATGCCGAGGCTGACCACGACAGACGGCATCACCAAGCTGGCGATGACGATGTAGAACAAGGTGGTGGCGCCGGGAAAACGCCTGCGGTAGGCGAGGCCTCCAAGGAGGGAGAACAGCACCGTCGCTACCATCACCATTGCGCCGAGAGCGATCGAACGATCGAAACTTCCCCAGATGTCGCCGATCGACTGCGGCCGAAACAGCTCAGCGAACCAATGCAGCGATACACCATTCATCGGAAATACGAGCCCGCCCTCCGGCCCCTGAAAGGCGAGCACCACGACGGTCGCGATCGGGCCGTAAAGGAACACGACAAAGAGCCCGAAGAGAGCCGAGAGCCCGTAGAAGATCGGCGGACGAGCGGCGCCGTGCATCCTCACAGCTCCTTGCGGATGTCGACGACACTCACCAGGATGGCAATCATGGCGATCACCGCCAGCAGCAGCACAATCGCATTTGCAGCCGCCGGGGGAAATTGGAGATATGAAAGCTCGGTAGCGATCTGCTTGCCAACCGATGGGACCTGCCCGCCGCCGAGCACGTCGACTGTAACAAAGTCGCCCATCACCATGGCGATCACGAATATCGAGCCGATTGCGATCCCTGATTTCGACAGCGGCAGGATAACGGTCCACAGCACCTGTAGTGTACTGGCGCCGGCGTCGGTGGCGGCCTCCACCAGGGCGCGGTCGATCCGCATCATTGAGTTGAAGATCGGCACGATCATCATTAGCGTGTAAAGATGGACATAGCCGATAATGACGGCGAACTCGGAGTAGAGCAGCCATTCCTGGGGCCCATCTACGATGCCCATTCCCAGCAGCCCGCGGTTGACGAGGCCATTGCGCCCGAGAAGCGGGATCCAGGCGATCATGCGAATCACGATCGAGGTCCAGAACGGTATCGAGCAGATGAGGAGAAGCACTGTCTGCGAGACTCGACTCCGCAGCTGAAAGGCGAGAAAGTAAGCGATGAAGAAGCCGAGTATAGCCGTAATCACCCACACGATGGCGCAGAATTTCACGGTGGTCAGATAGGTGCGGTAGGTGACCGATTCCGAAAAGACGTCCCGGAAATTGTCGAGAGTGAAGGCGGGGATCAAGATCCGATAGGTTTCGTAGCCGAAGAAACTGACCACGACGACCATTGCGATCGGCACAACGAAAAACAGAAGGAACACCAATGTGAGCGGCAACGCCTCGAGATACGCAACGATCGGTAGTTTGCGGCGCACAGCGGCCGCTTCACTAGACCGAGCGTTCGAACTCGAATTCTTACCGCAATCTGCAGCGCAATGGCCGATGTCGGAGGCAGGAGGTCGGACAGTGATTGTCACGCAGCGATGAACTCGTTCCACTTGCGGACCATATAGCGGTCCTCGTCCATGACCGTGTTCCACACGCTGACCCGGCCCATGCGATCCCAGAACGAGCCACCGTCACGCACCGTACCGGCGCTTTCGATCTTTTCGCCGGTCGGGCTGAGGATCTCGCCTTTGGCCGGCTTGCCTTCCATCCAGAAGTCCCACTCGTCTGCGCTCATCTGTTGCTTTGCAGTATCGAGCACGGCTGTATAATAGCCCTGTCGATTGAGAAAGGCGCCGACCCATCCGGACAGGTACCAGTTAATGAATTCATACGCGGCGTCGAGCATCGGCCCTTGCAAGTGAGTCGGCATGCCGAGCCCGGCGGCCCAAGCGCGATATCCTTCCTTGAGCGGCTGGTAGACACAGGGAATGCCCATCTGCCGCACTTTGGTGACCGCCGGCGACCACATCGATTGGATCACCACCTCGCCCGAGGCCATCAAGTTTACGCTCTCGTTGAATTCCTTCCAGAAGGCGCGGAACTGGCCCGCCTTCTTGGCGTCGGTCAACACCGCTATGGTCTTGTCGATCTCCGCCGTCGTCATATTGCCTTTGTCGCCATAGCTGACCAGACCCTTGGACTCGCAGACCATCGCTGCATCCATAATGCCAATCGACGGAATGTTCAGGATCGAGGACTTGCCCTTGAATTCGGGATTGAGCAGCTCCCCCCAAGACTCGATTGGGTGTTTGATCAGGTCGGGTCGGATGCCCAAGGTGTCCGCGTTGTAGACGGTCGGAATCACCGTCATCCACTGCGACGGCTCGGGAGCGAAGTCCTTGGTATTTTCCGCGTTCAAATAAGCAACTTTGATCGGCGAGATACCTTGCATCGCCACCTTTTTGCCGTTCGGCAACTCCCCCTTGGTGAAGATCGGCACGATCTCGTCGTAGTATTTGATCTTCGTGACATCGATGCCGCGCAGATTACCGGATGGGACGATTTTTTTCAGCATCCAGTACTCTGAGTCGAGCAGATCGAAAGAGCTCGGTTGGGTGACGGCGCGTTTCACCACGTCGTCGGAGACCAGCGACGTGTATTGGACCGTGAATCCCAGATCTTCTTTGCACTTGTCGGCGAGTTCTTTGAACTGATTGACGCCGGTGCCTGCAATTCGCAAGGTGACCCCCTCAGCCGCGCGAAGAAACGGGAATCCGGTGATTGCACCCGCACTAAGCGCCCAACCTGCAGTCGCTGCCGTACCCCTTAGAAACCGGCGTCGAGACGTTCTCTTATGCATGCCATACTCCCCTGATTCGTCTCAGTTCATCACGTGCGCATCAACATCGTTCCAGCCTATCGCCACAGCGTCGCCCTCAGCTAAAGCAGCCGTGTCAAAGGATTGGTCGGAAAGGGTCATCGTCAGCTCGTCAGCCCAATCCGTCTCGAGGCGCAGCTTGACCACGGAGCCATGGTACTCGACGGACGCGACGCGCGACTGGAGCCCCTGATGCGACGGCGCCTGGCCGTTGCCTGAGCCGACGGCTTGCAGACGCCTTCCTGCCTGTTTTATGTGCATTTGGTCTGCTCGGATCGCGACATGAACAATCCGGCCTGCTTCCAAGCCGGGGCTTGCCGTTACAATCACAACCCCCTGTGGACCCCGGAGGCGAGCCCCCTTCGCGTCGACGGTCTCGACAGTGCAACGTAGAACGTTGTGTCCGCCGATGAAGCGCGCGACGAACGTGGTTTCGGGTTTGTCGAACACCATGCGCGCCGACGCCGCCTGCTCGATACGGCCGTCATTCATTACGACGACAAGGTCGGCGAGAGCCAAAGCCTCGTCTTGACTGTGCGTCACGTGCAGGAAGCTGATCCCGAACTGGCGCTGGAAGCGTTTCAACTCTTCGCGCATGCGCTCGCGGAGGAAGGGGTCGAGCGCCGACAGCGGTTCGTCGAGCAGCAGCACGCTGGGATTGGTGACGAGCGCGCGCGCCAGCGCGACACGCTGTTGCTGCCCACCCGACAGCTGAGCCGGCAACCGCTCCCCGTGCTCCTCCATGTCGACGATGCGTAGCATGTCGCACGCCTTGGCTCGGCGTTCGACCTTCGGCACGCCGCGCACGCGCAGGCTGAAGGCGACGTTATCGACGCAGTTCAGATGGGGAAAGAGGGCGTAGCTCTGAAACATCATCGAAGTGCGCCGGCGCGCCGGCGGCAGGTCGGTCACGCGGACACCGCCGACGGTGATGTCGCCGCTCGTCGGAACCTCATGACCGGCGATCATGCGTAACGTCGTTGTCTTGCCGCAGCCCGAGGGACCGAGCAGGCAGCAATAACTGCCACCCGGAATCTCGGCCGAAATCGCGTCGACCGCCACCGTCCGGCCGAACGTCTTGGTAAGGGCGATAAGCCTCACTTCGGACGACGATGTCATCGCAGGTCAGCCGAAGCAATTCTCGGACCAATGGGCGGGCTTTTCAGCGGCGACGAGCGATTACTGCGATGGGTCCGCCACCGTCGGGTCCCTGGTGCTCGGCACCGCCCGAGACAAATAAATCGGTGCGACCGATGATTCCTGCGAGCACGCCGCCAACGAATGCACGAGCATGGCGGCTGGCCTGGATGTCGCTGTCATCCCCCATAATGTGGCGCGCCCCGCGGATCATCCCGCTGCGCGATGCCTCGGCTTTGGCAAACACCGCTCGAATCCGTGGGACCGCTGCTTCGTCCAACTGGCCCGCGAGGGTGAAATCCAGCCCACTTAGGACATCGATCAGGCTCGGGAGATCGATTGAGTCGCGCATTACGCTATGGGCGATGATGTTATCGCCCGACCATCCGCTGCTGTTGCCGAGCACGATGACCTGGTTGTGCATTAGCTCGACGCCGGCCGAGGCGCTGGCACAGGATGACCACAGACCAAAATCGCGGCCTATCGCCTGGTCATCGAGCCTCGCGGAGTCGACCTCGCCTAGGGCGACTGCCACCCCCAACGCCGCGGCTGCGCGTGACAAGGCCATGGACGAATAAGGATCATCCGTCGTAGTGATCTCGCCGCGCGACCGGGCCTCGACTATGCGCTCCTTGGTCAGCAGAGGACACTTGACCTGGACCCAATGGACATCGGCATCATCGGCGATTGCTGCTCGCTTGATCGCCTCGCGCACGGCGGTCGCCGTCGCGTCCACCTGAGACATGCGGCCGATTTGCTCGGGCAAGAGCGCCGGTGTTGACGCTCTGCCGATCGCCAAGGATTTGAGGTTTCCGGGCGTTACATCGCGTTCGCGAACGGCAAACACCAGGAAATGCGGCGACAATCCGCCCTCGGTGCCGCCTGACATCACCATTGCGACGCGCGAGGGCACCTCGTCGGCGGAGATACCAAGATACTTCGCCAAGGCGACCGACACGGCCACCGTCGCGTAGCCGCGGGTGAAGTCGTTGACGCAGCCATTGCCTTCGGTCTTGCCGAAGACTGCAACGATTTCGTGCGGCGAGATTAGCCCTTCGTCGATCAACCGCAGAATCGCGGAGGCGTCGCCGGGATCGCGCATCGGCACACGGTGAAGGAGGCATTCCATCGGCTGGTCTCCCCTTACAAGCGCGGCCTTACACCCTGGAGCGAGGTTTTCGCGGGCGCGCATCGGCGCTGGCTGCGTTTTGGCAACATAAGGTGTGCCAGGCAATCCCTCTCTGGTCACAGGAAACCAAGCACGCAACGGCCGCCAGCCATAAAGATCATACGCCGGCGCCGGGATGGCACGCTTTCTGCGAGCCTTCTCGTCGCACAGCCGCTGGTGGAGAGGTCATGAACATCGAAGGCCGATTGTCGCGCCGCCGATTTCTTGGCGGTACGGGCGCAGCCGCTCTGGGCGCCGCCAGCGGAATCGCCCGTCCGCGTCTCGTCTTCGCCCAGAGCAAGAAATCGATCCAATTCACATTGCCGTGGGTCGCCGAGGGCAGCAATCTGTTCACCTTTGTTGCCAAGGGCATGGGGTTCTGGGAAAAGCACGGGCTCGATGTCGATATCGCGCGTGGGTCTGGGTCGGTCGCCGCGGTGCAAGCGATCGGCGAAGGCCGGTTCGATTTCGGCATGTGCACTCCGTCCATCGCGATCCTCCAGACCATCAGAGGGCTGCCGACGGTGGCGCTCGCCGCTTGCGCATATGACGCAACGATGGGCATCGGCGTGTTGAACAACGGACCGATCAAGACCCCCAAGGATCTCGAGGGGCGGACGATGGCCTCGGTGGTGACCTCCGGCGATTACCCCTTTCTGCCGCTGTTTGCCGAAAAGGCCGGCTTCGACTTGTCGAAAGTCACGCGAATCCAGGTCGACAATAAGGTGCGTGACCGGCTGCTACCCGAAGGCAAGGTAGACGCGATCTCGGGTTTTGCCAGCAGCGCGATGCCGAGCTACGCCGCCACCGGTGTGAATGCCCATTTCATGCTGTTCAGCGACTACGGCATCCTCAATTACGGCACCACCGTCATGACGCAGTCGGCGCGCGTCGCCCAGGAGCCCGAATTGTGCGCGGCTTTTGTCGATGGGATCCTGCAAGGCTTAAAGGCGACAATTCTTGATCCTGGCGAGGCGATGAAGGTGTTTTTCAAGCAGGTGCCGGAAATGGCACTCGCCGCGCAGGCGCGCGAGCAGATCCGGGTCGGCACCGGCATCCTGATCTATGTCGCCGCCCGCGAGATCATCAAGATGAACGGGATGGGCTACATGGAACCCAATGATTACGAGGCGATGACGGATCTGGTGATGAAATACCTGGCGCATGAAGGCGACCGGCGGCCGGAAATCGCCACTATGATGACCAATCGCTTTGTCGGTGGCCTCAAATTGTCATCGGCGGAATGGGATCAAGCGCAAAAGAACGCGCAGGAATTCCGTCCCTACGTCAGCTGACCCGGCAAGGCGAAACTCTCGGCACATCGCTGGCACGTCGCTTGCGAGGATGCGGGCGGAAGGAGCGAGCCATGCCGGTCGTCGAGCGCGAACGGTACGTCGAGGTTGCCGAGGTCAGCAAGGTCTTCCGCGCCGGCACGGCCGGGGCGATCGAGGCAGTGAGTTCTGTCAGTTTCACCCTGCCGCGTGGGCAGTTCGTCGCGGTCCTCGGGCCCTCAGGTTGCGGCAAGAGCACCTTGTTGATGATGCTCGGCGGCCTGGAAGCGGTGACATCGGGCCATATCGCTGTCGGCGGCGCGCCGATGACCGGGCCGCGCACCAGCATCGGCATTATGTTCCAGGACCCGACGCTGCTACCGTGGAAGAGCGCGCTCGACAACGTGCTGTTCCCGCTCCGTGTCCTGAAGCGGCCGCTGGATACCTATCGCTCTGGTGCGCAGCTGCTGCTGGAGCGGGTCGGCCTCGACGGCTTCATGCACAAGAAGCCGCACGAACTGTCGGGTGGGATGCGCCAGCGCGTCGCGATCTGCCGCACGCTCGTGTACGATCCCGAACTTCTGCTGATGGACGAGCCGTTCAGCGCGCTCGATGCGATCACCCGCGACGAGATGAATGAGCTGCTGCTGGATCTTTGGCAGCAATATACGAAGACAGCACTGTTCGTGACGCATAGCATCCGCGAGGCGGTGTTTCTTGCCGACCGCGTCCTGGTCATGACACGGCGGCCCTCGACGATCGTCGAGGATTTGACAATCCCGTTCGCGCGGCCGCGCTCGATGGTGCTCGGGGAAAGCCGTGAGTTCAACGAGATCTGTGGCCATCTGCGCGGGCGGATTGAGCAAAGCCATAATCGCCCGAACGGGCATCGCGCCGAGACAACTCTCGCACGCCCGGAGCTGGTCGGATGACTGCCGTATACCCCGTCGCCCCGCGGATTGGCATCGCACCCGCTCTGCTGGCCGGCAAAGCGGTGCTGACCGGGCCGCGCTTACGACAGCTGCGGCCCGTCATTTTGCCGCTAGCGACAGCCGCCGCGGTGCTCCTCGTCTGGCAGATTGTCGTCACGGGCCTCCGCGTACCGGCCGTGATTCTGCCACCGCCGATCGCGATCGGGCACGAGCTGTGGCGCGTCTTGCCGGTGCTGCTGCATCACGCGGTGCCGACCACGCTCGACACGCTGATGGCATTTTTTACGGCATCGGCACTCGGGGTCGGCCTCGCCATCGCGATCGCCTATTCGCCGTTCCTGCGCGACATGATCTATCCCAATCTAGTCCTTTTCCAGCTGATCCCGAAGGTCGCGCTTGCGCCGTTGTTCGTCGTGTGGCTTGGCATCGGCAGCGGGTCGCGCGTCGCTTTTGCCGCCTTTGTCAGCTTTTTTCCGGTGGTGATCTCGGCCGTGGTCGGCTTCGCCAATATCGAAGCCTCGGCGTTGCGGCTGTGCCGTTCGCTAACCGGCTCCGAATGGCAATGCTTCGCGATGGTGCGCTTTCCGTTCGCGCTGCCGGCAATCTTCAGCGGCATGAAGATCGCTATGACCATGGCGGTCATCGGCGTGATCATCAGCGAATTCATCTCCGCGCAGGCAGGGCTTGGCTTCTACATCCTGTACGCCAGCTCGCGAATGGAAACTGCGCTCATTTTCGCGGCGCTCTTAGTGCTGTGCGTGATCGGCGTAGCATTGTTCGGCGCAGTAGCACTCGCCGAGGAGTTGGTGCATCGGTCTTATGGCAGGCGATGACGCCGGGGACGGGTCAGATGACAATGAGACGCGGAATATCGCGGCGGGGCTTTCTTACCTGGACGGCGGCGAGCGCCGCCTTGCTGCCGATGCCGGCCGTTGCTGAACCTCGCAGCGTTAAATTCACCCTGGCCTGGCTGGCGCAAGGCAACTTTGTTTACGTCTTCGTCGCGCACGCGAAGACGATGAAGCCGCGCGGGATCGACCTCGAAATCACGCGGGGCTTCGGCTCGATGGCGTCGGCGCAGGGCATCGCGACCGGCCAGTTCGACTTCGGAATTGTCGCGGTCCCGCCATTGATCCTGTCCGTGGCCAAGGACCTGCCGCTGATCGCACTGGCCACTTGCGATTATGATTCGACGATGGGAGTGGGGGTGCTCGATGACTCGCCGATCCTGAAGCCTCAGGATCTTGCGGGCAAGAAGATTGCCTCGGTGCCGACCTCCGGGGAATTCCCGTTCTTCCCCGCCTATGCCGACAAGGTTGGGCTTGACGCTAATTCGATCGAGTTCGTCCATGTCGACAACAAGGTGCTCGAGCGCGTGCTGATGGAGAAGCAAGTCGACGCGATCACTTCCTTCGCCCTGGGCAGCGGGTCGATGATGTTGTCGAAAAGCGTGCCGAGCCGCTGGATGCTGTATAGCGCGGCCGGCATCCGCAATCACGGTCAGACGATCGCGACCCAGAGAAGGACGCTCGAAACCGATCCCGCGCTGTGTGAGGCGATTACCGACGGCCTGCTCGAAGCGCTCGCCTATACTCTGACCAATCCGCAGGACTCGCTGGAGCTGTTCCGGAAGGAAGTGCCCGAGATGGCGCTCAACCCCAGCTCCAAGGAATTCGCCCGCATTGGGCTCGGCATGTGGCAGCACGGCATCGACCGGCCGGAGGCGCACGAGAACGGGCTGGGGTGGTCAGACCCGGCCGCCTACGCGGAGACGACCGATCTCGTCATGCGCTACCTGATGGAGCCCGGAGCCAAGCGGCCCGATCCCGACGCCATTTTCACGAACCGCTTCGCAGGCAAGATCAAGCTCGGCGCGCCCCAATGGACCGATGTCCGCGCCCGGGTCTCCGAATTCGACAAATATCTGAGCTGACCGACGCCTATTCTTGATCCTGGACTGGAGGAGCCCTCGACATGACCTCTCAGATGGAAAACGAATTACTGACGCGTGTTGGCCCCGGCACCCCAATGGGCGCGCTAATGCGGCAATACTGGGTGCCGGCCTGCCTATCGTCGGAACTAGCAGCCGACGGCGACCCGGTGCGCCTGATGCTGCTGGGCGAGCGATTGATTGCCTTTCGCGACAGCGCAGGGCGCGTCGGCGTGCTCGATCACCGCTGCCCGCATCGCTGTGCCTCGCTGTTCTTTGGGCGCAACGAGGAAGGCGGCCTGCGCTGCATCTATCACGGCTGGAAATACGACGTCGCCGGCAATTGCCTCGATATGCCTAATCTGCCGGCAGACCAGGACTTTCGGCAAAAGGTCAAGGCGAAGGCCTACAAGGTGGCCGAGCGCGGCGGACTGGTCTACGTCTATATGGGCGAACGCGAGGTGGCGCCGCCGCTGCCCGCACTCGAGGCAATGCTGTGCCCGCCCGGCGAGACCAACCTCTGGGCCCGGCAGCGGGAGTGCAATTGGCTGCAGGCGCTGGAAGGCGACATCGACACCTCGCATTTCAGCTTTTTGCATACCGGCAAGGTCACGATCGACGACATCGACCCAGATCACCTGGAACGGTTTCAATTCACCGATCGCGCCCCGCGCTACCACGCGCAGCCGACCGAGTGGGGCACGATGTATGCGGCCTATCGCCCGGCCCAACCGGGCCACGTCTATTATCGCTTTGCCCATTTTGCGTTTCCGTTCTGGACATTGTTCCCGAACGGTCCATTGGCCGACAACGTGCTCGCCCAAGGCTGGGTCCCAATGGACGACACCCACACGATGGCGTTCACCTTCAGCTGGACCCGCAAAACCCCGGTGCTCAGTTCCAACAAGAGAGGCGAGCCGCTGCCGCTGCTTGACCGGGTAAGTCCGACATTGCCGAACACCGCCGACTGGTTCGGTCGGTGGCGCGCGGTTGCCAACCAAGCCAACGACTATCTGATTGACCGGGAGGCGCAACGCACGATCAGCTACACCGGCATTGACGGCGTGTTTCCGCAGGACTCGGCAGTTACCGAGAGCATGGGCGACATATCCGATCGCACGCTGGAAAATCTAGCTCCCAGCGACCGGATGATCGTCATGACGCGGCGCCGCCTGATGGACGCCGTCCGGGCATTACAGGACAAGGGGACGGTCCCGTCCGGCGTCGACGATCCCGATGTCAGCGGCGGCGCACGGTCGGGCGACCTGATCGCGCCCGAGGGTCAGCCATGGCTCGAGGCCTACGAGCAGACGCTCGCGCAAGCGCTGCACCCGGTCATGGCACTTGCCGCCGAGTGAGCCCCGGCTCCGCGGTACCTCCTCGGAAACCCGCCAAGTAGGCGGGCTGACTTCGCCGGATGGCCATTTTCCAGGAGACCACCAGCTCCCCGGTCGAGGTCGACGGCCGGGGTGCCGGCGGCTGGCAATATCGCCTGGGCCGGCTTGTCTTGTTGCCGCTCGGCTGTGCGCTGACGGTTCTAATAGCCTGGGAATTCTTTTGCCGTGCGAGCCGGATTTCGCCCGCGCTGTTGCCTCCGCCATCGGCGGTCTGGTCGGTCCTGTCGAATAATTGGAAGATCCTGTTTCAGCAGTCCGTGCCGACGACCCTGGAAACCATCATCAGCTTCGTCGTCGCCACCTTGCTCGGGGTCGCTCTCGCGGTCGCGATCACCTTCTCTGCCTGGGTGCGCGAGGCGTTTTATCCAAATGTTGTCATGTTTCAGCTGATCCCGAAAATCGCGCTGGCGCCGCTCTTCATCGTGTGGTTGGGCGTCGGCAGCAAGTCCTGCATCGTCGTTGCGGTCTTCATCGCATTCTTCCCGGTCGTGATCTCGACCGCAACCGGGCTGGTCAGCGCCAAGCCCGAGGTATTGCAGCTATGCCGCTCGCTGACGGCCAGCGAGTGGCAAATGTTCCGCCTGGCGCGGTTCCCCTATGCAACGCCGTTTGTCTTCGCCGGGATGAAGGTCGGAGTGACGATGGCGATGATCGGCGTCATCGTCGGCGAGTTCATCACCGCTCAGGCTGGGCTCGGCTATATCATCATGTTCGCCTCCTCAGCGGGCGAGACGGCAACAGTCCTGGCCGCGATTGTTCTGCTCTGCGGGATCGGTCTTGCGCTATTCGGCCTCGTCGCGCTAGGCGAAATGGCGGTGCAACGGTGGTATGGCGGCGAAATGCCGGTCGGGGGCGTGATATGATGCCGCTCGCCGCGGCGACTTCCCTTGCGGTGCACCGTTCGCGCAAGCTGATCGCGGAATTTCGGTTGCACCGGCCGCGTAGCGGGGCAGAAGCGGTGGCTCTGAAGGCAGCGGCCGGTTCTGGCGCCGTATTCATGGCCGGCGGCATCGATGTGGTAAACCGGATGAAGTTTGGCGTCTCGGTTACCGAGGTGATCCATTTGGGCCGTATCGACGGTCTCGATCGCATCGAGGAACAGGATGGAGGACTGCAGCTCGGCGCACTGGTGACCCACGACCAGCTCGCGAACTCGCCGCAGGTTCGGACGCGACTGCCCTCGCTGGCGCAGACATGGCCCGATGTCGCCAATATCCGGATCCGCTGCAAGGGCACCATCGGCGGCAACATCATGGCCGGCGATCCGACCTACGATTTCGCATTGGCGGCGATGGCCGCCGAGGCCCAGATGCATTTCCTCGCTCTCGACGGCAGCACAATCGTGGTTGCGGCGGCCGACGGCGTCGCCAGCCATGTCGGGCTACTGACTACGATCGTCTTTCGATCCGGCAGCACGGTTCGGCTTCTTTTCGACCGCTCGCTGCGCCCGATCGTCAGCTTGGCGCTCGGCCTCGACTTTGCCGATGGCCGCATCACCGGCGGCCGGGCGGCGATCGGCTGCGCCTATCCCGTGCCGATCGCTGCAAAGCTGCCCTTCGACGCGCCGTTGCTGCCGGCCGAGATGGCGCACTGCGCCGCGCCGCTCGCGCAGGCTGTTGCCGTTGGCCTGCCTGAACCGCTCGGCGACCACCATGGCAGTTCGGGCTACCGACGGCGGATGATCGAGGTTCTGTTGCGCCGCAACCTGT
>Ga0310913_10000279_pt1 | contig 22531 bp, 19 predicted proteins | sample GREbulkMGOX082_FD_203447 | JGI IMG/M metagenome (GOLD analysis project Ga0310913, IMG submission 203447) | Lab enrichment of tropical soil microbial communities from Luquillo Experimental Forest, Puerto Rico - GRE.bulkMG.OX082 | ecosystem: Environmental > Terrestrial > Soil > Tropical forest >...
CTCCACGTTATTTCGGAAAGCACCGCCCTCGCTCTGGCCGGGTGCATCGCGGGCGCTTCCATTTCGTGGCCAATTTCGCGATTTTTTCTCCGGACGGCAGGCTTGACGTTTGTCTTTAGCAGGGGCGCTGTCCTGGTCGCCTTTGCAGCAGCGGCGGTGCTGAATATAGCTTTCGCACTCTGGCCTTCGCGAAGAGCAGCGACCCTCGATCCGACCGAGGCATTGCGTTATGAATGAAGAGCGTTTGCCCAACGCTCAGGCGTTTCACGTGCATGGCCAGCTCAGAGATCGTAGTGCGCGCCTGATGACTGGCAAGCCTTTGCCACGGCCAGTCGGGAGTCGGCATCTTTACCGACCGCAGAGGCAGCGCGTTCGGCTGGGAACCGAATGCTCTGCAAATTTCCAATATTTTTTGCCCGAAACCATTGGGTTTTCACACAATTCGTATTGACCTTCTGCGTGAAAAGCCGGGAACATGTACTACGTTTTGAATGAGGAAAAAACCGCCGTCCGCAAGTAACTGAATCAAAGGGATTTGGCTCCCCGGGCTAGATTCGAACTAGCAGCCCTTCGGTTAACAGCCAGCGTAGTGATTTCACCAGAAGTTGTCGGAGCTGAGCTAAACCGAAGCAAGCTGACGAGTTGGAGCGAAATCCGATGAGCCACTTTCTTCTTCCGCTTTCTTCCTTTATTCGCTTTCGTCATCTTTTGCCGCGATTGATACTACGTTCTTACTACAGACGTCGTCGAGGCGTCTTTCAGCGTGGGAATTGCGAACTGCCGAAAAAGCTCGTTCATTTCCTCAACCGACCCCCGTGTTTTTCCCTCAAGCCACGACAGCAACAGTCCGAAGAGCCCTCCTGCGATGAACTGGACCAGAGCCTCTGTTGGCGGCGAGTGGGCAGAGCCGCGGGGAAGCGTCGCCTTCACATCCTCGCGCACTAGGTCGACGACCAGCTTGTAGACTAGATGCTGGACCAGCGCGCCGCTGCGCTTGCCAACCATCGCCCGGAACACGACGCGGTACTCGTCGACGTGCGAGAGCAACTCCCGACTAAAAGCGAATGCACGCTCCTCAATACTGCTTCCCCTGCGTGAAAGTGATTCCTGTTGGCTTCGCTTGAGCGCCGCTCGCAGCTCGTCAAATCCGCTCACCAGTAGATCATCCTTGTTGTCGAAGTGTGCGTAAAAGGTCGCACGCCCAACATTTGCGCGGTCTATGATTTCTTGAACGGACAGCCCTTCGAACCCTTTTTCCCGAATGAGCGAAACCAGCGCTTCTCGAAGCAATCTCTCCGTCCGTTGCACCCGTCGATCCACTTTTCTTCTCAAGTTCTGCGCTTTTTCGAACAGTCGACGGTTATTTGTTCCATAAATGACAATCCGGTGGGCATTGTGCTGCACCGCACTGCGGAATGCTTGAATCTTATAGCTGTAAATGAACTTATGTCCAGTATGGAACAATGTGTTCGAAAGGAGTCGATCTAATGCAAAACGTTCAAAGAACCTACCTTCCCGCAGCCGGCAGCGACTGGGCCTTGCCGTTCTACGACCCATTCGTGAAGTTGCTTGGAGGGGATGGCGTGAGGAGAACGCTCCTCAAGCAAGCTGACCTTCGCCCTGGCCATCGCGTTCTCGACATTGGCTGCGGGACGGGGACCTTAGTCACGCTGATTAAGCGGGTCAATCCCGATGTCTCCGTCGTGGGACTGGATCCCGATCCGAAGGCACTGACGCGAGCCAGGGGGAAGGCAGCGCAAGCAGGAGTTTCCATCCAGTTCGACCAAGGCTTTTCAGATGAGTTGCCCTATTCCGAAGGGTCCTTCGATCGCGTGTTCTCTTCGTTCATGTTTCATCACGTCAGCGCAGACCAAAGGGAAAAGATGCTTCATGAAGTGTGGAGGGTTCTCAGCCCTATTGGCTCTCTTCACTTGCTTGATTTTGACTTTTCGGAGGGCCACCCGCAGGGAGTGCTGGCCCGCTGGCTTCATTCGAGTCACCGTCTGAAAGACAACTCCGGAAGCCCCATCCTCCAATTGATGAAAGTCGCTGGGTTCGCGAACTCGAAAAAGGTCGGGGGCGGTGCTTTTCTCTTTGGCCACCTCCGATTTTCTTACTACGAGGGATCTCGTGAAGAACCGACCACCAATTCATGACGAACGCTGACGACACGGCTATTTGAAGCCGCATGACTGCGCGCCACGAATGCAATACCGACCAGCACACCAATGGCGGCCGCGCCTAAGTGCCGCTCGTCCTGGCAGGACCTTATGGCGGCCCTTGCCGGTTTGGACCCTGGGAAGGCTGTAGCCGCCGAAGTCTCAGCACTATCATAGGATTCCTGTGCGGCGTTCCCAGTGTTCGCGATGAGGAATTCGCACCGTTTTCGCATCGGATGACGTTTTGACGATGGACAGGTGCGCCTTTTGGAAGGAGCCGGGTTGAGGGTGGAATTGTGGCCGTCGGCGTAAAACAGGCACTTCGCCGGTTTATCGCTAATCAGGATTCACGAAACTCTTGCTGCGGGAATTTGGTCCGGCGACGGTACATCGACAAAGAAAGGCTCTTTTTCAAGAACCCATGACCCTTTGCGCTGCTTCACGGTCAAGGTCACGCACGACCAATCGATCACGGATTGCAGCTGTTCTCTAAGTAAGGTGGACGCGGCCTCGACCGATAAACCGGCGACTCTTGCATCTCTGTGCCACGGCACACTGATCTCGCCATTCGCCCCAACCACAACCGTGGTGGACCATTCTGGATGTTGGTACACCGAAATCTGCAGAACATCGCCAGTGCCGATGTGATAGACGAGGTGCGATTTGGCCTTCTGTATTTCTTGTCCGCCCAGAACTCCACACCAGAGGAATGCGCATAGCAGCAAAACCATGCATCCGAAGAACCCAAATCGACAGGTCCTCGCTGCAAGCATCTGAACCTCCGACCCATTGCGATATGGCCCGATAATACACCTGAAAGCCCCGAAACTCCCGCAAATCGCAAATGTGGAGGCTAGGACTTCGGCGGTAAGCGTTAATCGGGCGCTAGTCGATTGGGAGGATAATGCGTTTCCCAACCTTTGGTTTCGCTACTACGAGGAGTACAATGGTGCTCAAATCGCGTCCTTATATTCCGTCTTGCTTGGGAGCTCAGCGATTATCACCCCAGCCGAACGCGAGGCAATGTTCGTCCGCTTCTCAGAAACCCGCGATCTCGTCCATCGCACCGCTTACGGACTCACGCCCCAGCAACTTCAATATCGCCCGGCCGCGAGCCGCTGGTCGGTAGCAGAAAACCTCGAGCACATCACGATCGTGGAGCAGAACATCCTTGCCGGCCTGGCAGGGACGCTTCAGAAGCCGCCCGCCCCCGAAAAGAAATCTGCTGTGACCGACGAACAGCTACTGGCAAATTTTGGTCGCGTAGTCCAGCCACTCACCGCGCCCGAACGCCTGCTCCCCACTTCGCGTTGGCCGCTCGCCAATCTTCTAAACGAATTCGACGCCGCCCGCCAGCGCACCATCGAATTCGCCACCACTGCGGCTGATACCAAGGAGTTGCGTCTCTATTTCATGCTCCATCCCTTCTTCGGCGAACTCGATTGCTACCAATGGTTCATCCTTGCCGCCGGCCACTCCGCGCGCCACTGCAATCAATGCGCCGCCATAAAGGAGTCCGCCGGCTTTCCCCGCTAGCGGCGTTCCTGTCCGGCTAGTTCGTATCATCGGAAATCAGGCTTGGCAGATGCCCGGAAGGGGTCGCCGGATGGATGTTGTGAAATCCGATTAGTAACGACGCGCCAACTCCCGATTAGTCCTAGTGCTGTATCGGAAGCGCGAAGAGCAAGGCGCGAGCATGAGCATGGTGTGTTGGCGCGCTTTCGATGCAGCGACTTGAAGGAAGGCGTCTGCGACTGCGGCGGACGCGTGCGTTATGGCAATTCAATTGTGGGGAGGAGCGGTGCCGAGGTGTGCAAAGACTGTGCCGCGAAGCGCGAGCACATGACGCCATGCACCGATAACTTGGCTACCGCGAAAAGTAGCTCGAAGAGCGTGATGCCGTTAACTGCGAGAGCGGGTTGGAGGAAACGGCAAACCAAAATGCGACATAGATTTCCTTGCGTTGGGCTGTTCACCGGGGCGCGCTTTGAGCAGCAGGCGTTCGCTGGTCTCAGGCTTCTCAGGACCACCTTCGCTTGCTTGAGGCAGTCTGGCAAGTGTAATGTTGCGTTTGCAAGATGACTCAGTTTTTCAGAAACTTGCAGCGCTTCCCGATTCGTGGCGATCGGAAACACCGAAGTTATGGTTGGCGCGCCTGGAGACCGGTTGGGGCGAGCTGCCTTTGTTGTTTCGGCCAGTGGATGTTCGCGAGAGCCCTTGTGATACCTCCCAATAGATTAGGTCGAGGTAGAGCCGTCCTTCTCATTTTATGGATTTGCATTTGCTTGAATGGTTGTCGTTCAGGACAAAGCGATTTCAAACCTTCAATCGAGTTCACCAAAATTCCTGCGGCCGACGTGGGCGGTCCAGAGAAAATGGATATGATCGAAGGTCGCGTAAACGGAGTACGCGCAGGCCAGCAGATTGTCCTGTACGCGAAGGGGACCGACGGCCTTTGGTGGGTGCAGCCTTTCACAGAGCGCCCATTCACTAAAATACAGGCCGACTCAAAGTGGAAAACCACAATCCATCTAGGTTCGGACTACGCAGCTCTGCTCGTGGACCCAGGGTACACGCCACCGGACACTGCGGAGGTTCTGCCCTCCGTAGGCACCGGGATTGTGGCGTTCGCAGTTGTCAAAGGTAAAGGGCCTGCACCTCAACAAGTGTCATTCAAGACCCTGCGCTTTAGTGGTTACGACTGGATGGCACGCAGCGCAGCGACCTTCCGTGGAGGCTCACCAAACTCGTTTGATTCCGCGAACGCTTGGACGGATGAAAACGGCGCTCTCCATCTGCGGATCGCTAAGAACCAAGACAAATGGACCTGCGCAGAGGTTAAGCTTACTCGCAGCCTGGGATACGGAACATACCTATTCACTGTTCGCGACGTTTCTCATCTGGAACCCTCTGCTGTTTTAACTCTTTTTACTTGGGACGATACCGGCACGGAGCAGAAGCGCAACGAACTGGATATTGAGATCAGCCGTTGGGGCTACCGTCGAAACGATAACGCTCAGTACGTTGTTCAACCGTACTATATCCCGACCAACGTCTTTCCATTTACCGTACCGAGTGGGGTTGCTACGTATTCGATTCGTTGGACGCCAGGAGAGGTAACGTTCTCAACTAACTTGGGATCCGGTAACACGGGCACACCTGTTGTGAGCAAACATGTATTCACTTCGGGGGTGCCTTCGGCAGGTGGGGACGCGGTGCACATAAACTTGTATGTTTTTGGCACGGGCGAGATCCCCCTCACGAAGGAAACAGAAGTTGTTGTTGAGAAGTTTGTGTATTTGCCATGAATCGCACACACAAATTGTGTCGATGGGTCCTGGCCCCACTGGCCTTGGTGTGGTTCTCTTCGACAGCGAGCGCACTCGATCCGAACCGCGTCATGTCGCAGTATGTCCGCGAGCAATGGACCACCGACAGAGGCATTCCGAGGGGACATGTCCTCGCGATTGCTCAGACGGGGGACGGTTACCTCTGGATAGGCACCGACAGCGGCCTCGTCCGTTTCGATGGATTCAGTTTCCACGCTGTCTCATTTTTTCCAATTGGATTGCCTTCCAATGCCCCCGTTCTAGGCTTGATCACGGATGCCGACGGAAGCCTGGTGGTGCGCCTGCCCGGAGCAGTTGTGCTCCTCAAGAGCGACGGGAAATTCGTGAGCCTTAGCTCAGAACTTGGCCTGCCAGTTTCTCACGTCACCGCAATCTGGAAGGAAGAGCACGGCCAAGTGCTTTTCTCCGATCTCGTAAGTGGGACAGTTCGTTTTCAGGATAAAAGGGCTGAGGTTCTTGCACTGCCAAGTCGTCTACCGGGGGCGCCCCTGGTGACCTCATTGGCGGAAACGCCCGACGGAAAAATTTGGATGGGCACGCTCGGGGCGGGTCTTTTCTACGTGACACAGCGCCAGGTCACAAAGGTCACCTTTGGACTACCGGAGAGAAAAATAAATTGCATGCTATCTGTGGCCAACAACGAGTTATGGGTCGGCACTGACAGAGGATTGTTCTATTGGAATGGAAAAGTACTAACGCGGGGCGGGTTACCAGCTCGCCTCGGCACCCTTCAGGTGTTGACGATGTTGCAAGATCGCGAGTCGAATGTTTGGGTCGGCACGGCGCGAGGCCTTCTGCGCATCAACGCTAAAGGCATCTCGTTCTCGGATGAGAGCTCTCTTGGCGGAAATGGCGCAGTCAACGCGCTGTTTGAAGACCGCGAAGGAAATCTCTGGGTAGGAGGCACAAACGGGCTGGAGCGTATCCGCGACAGCGCATTTGTGACTTACTCTCAGACGGCCGGGTTGCCATCAGAACGCAACGGGCCGGTTTACGCGGATACGGAAAACCGAATTTGGTCAGCCTCCACGGATGGGGGACTTTACTGGTTTAGAAATGGCCACGCGGAGACAGTCCAAGAAGCGGGCCTGGCAAGGGATGAGGTGTATGCGATTGCGGGCAAGAACGGTGACATTTGGGTTGGCCGACAGCGCGGAGGGCTAACCCGACTTAGACATTCCAACTCTGGAATAACATCGCAAACCTATACGACGCGAAGCGGGCTCGTTCAAAATAGCGTTTACGCAGTCTATGAAAGCCATGACGGTGCAGTGTGGGCCGGGACCCTAAGCGGGGGCGTCAGCCGATTTAAGGACGGACAATTCAGTGCTTATACAACCTCGAACGGTATTACTTCGAATACAGTCAATTCGATCTTGGAAACTGATAACGAAACGATGTGGTTTGCCACTTCAAACGGCATCAGCTCGTTGTCCAATGGGAAGTGGAAAAGTCTTACTGCGTCCGACGGCTTGCCTTCCAACAACGTGAACTGCCTATTTGAAGATTCGGCAGGCACTCTGTGGATTGGAACATCGGAAGGCCTTGCTCTTCTCAGCGGGGGACACGTTCAAATTCCTGACAGGCTCCCGGAATCGTTGCGCGGACAAATATTCGGTATGGCGGAAGACAAGAATGGATGGTTCTGGATCGCGACTGCAAATCATGTGCTGCGCGTGCGCCGTGACACGCTAATTTCCGGGGAAGTCAGACAATCCGATCTCCGCGAATATGGAAGCGAAGACGGATTGCTTAGCAGCGAGGGAGTGAAACGAAACCAGTCGGTCGTTTCGGATCCGTCGGGGAGAATATGGTTCTCTCTGAGCCGCGGTCTGTCGGTTGCTGACCCCAGTCACCTCACAGAGAATTCGGCACCAGCAATACCACACGTTGAGGGGATTTCCGTTGATGGCAGTCCTTTGGACGCCAAAGACTCGATTCGTGTCCCTGCCTCTCAGAAAAGAATCACGTTCAGATACACCGGACTGAGTCTTGCGGCGCCGGAACGGATTCGCTTTCGATATTTTCTCGAAGGATTCGACCGCACATGGAGTGAGCCCATCGCAGAGCGCGAAGCCGTCTATACGAACCTGAACGCCGGACCATATCGCTTCCGCTTAATGGCATGCAACAGCGATGGACTCTGGAACGGGGCAGAGGCCTCACTGCAATTCGAAATCGAGCCAGTATTCTGGAAAACCCGGTGGTTCGTTATATCGTTTTTGGTCGCATTTCTTGTCTTGCTCTCCGGACTCTATCAAATCCGCCTTCGGCAATTGCACAGACAGTTCAACATAGGACTGGAAGCGCGCGTTGATGAGCGTATCCGCATTGCGCGAGAACTGCACGACACTCTGCTCCAGAGCTTACATGGGCTGATGTTTCAATTTCAGGCAGCCCGCAATATGTTGCCTCAGCGGACTGATGAAGCGATTCAGACGCTAGATGGTGCGATAACTGCGACGGAGCAGGCGATTGCCGAGGGCAGAGGTGCGATTCGCGACCTGCGCGTGGCGCCGGTTGGTCAGAGCGATTTAACGGAATTGCTGAGTACCACAGGTCAGGAGCTTGCAAACTCTCAGGATAAGGACCATCCCTCTCCGGCTTTCAAGTTGATTGTCGAGGGCGAGCGGCAGACCTTGCCGGCAGTTGTTCAGGACGAAGTCTACCGGATCGCCCGCGAGATCTTACGGAATGCTTTTCAGCACGCTCAGGCTGATCAGATTGAAACGGAGATTCGATATGATGATCACGCGCTTCGTTTACGTATTCGCGATGACGGAAAGGGAATCGATCCGAAAGTCTTGAACGAAGGCGGAAGCTCGGGCCATTGGGGCCTGCGCGGTATCCGCGAGCGCGCGCAGCGTATCGGGGCGCGACTGGATTTTTGGAGCGAGACAGGAGCTGGCACAGAAGTTGAGTTGATGGTTCCGGGCAAGATTGCTTACGAGAAGCTGCGTGATGACAGTCGCTTCACGCTATTCCGCAAGGCAGGAAGTCATGAGCAGCGCTCCTAACCTGATTCGAATCCTTGCCGTGGACGACCACGCTCTTCTCCGCAAAGGGATCGCAGCGCTCGTTAACGCGGAACCGGATATGAAATTGGTTGCGGAGGCGTCCAGCGGCCAGGAGGCCATCGAGAAGTTCCGACAGCACCGTCCGGATGTGACGTTAATGGATCTTCAGATGGCGGATTTGAATGGCGCCGAAGCAATTTCCCGAATTCAAAGCGAATTCCCTGACGCCCGCATCGTAGTGCTAACGACGTACACTGGAGATGCTCAAGTACTGAGGGCACTTCGGGCGGGTGCGCGCGGCTACATCTTGAAAGGGCACGTGCATCGAGAACTCCTGGAGACCATTCGGGCTGTCCATGCCGGACAGAAACGGATACCTCCCGACATCGCTGCGGAACTAGCTGAACACGCAGCGGATGACGCCTTGAGCCCGCGAGAAATCGATGTACTGCGGCTAATCGCTGCCGGCAACTCGAACAAGCTGATTGCCGATCAACTGTCGATCGGCGAAGCAACCGTCAAAAGCCATGTTACCAACATACTCTCCAAACTTGGCGCTAACGACCGAGCCCATGCGGTCACAATTGGGCTGAAGCGCGGAATCATCGAGCTATAGCCCCCCCAAAAGTAGGATTGCCTAGCCCGTCTTTTGGGCGTTTCCGCCGTCATTGCGACTACCTTAACGTACGCGTGGAGAGTTTTACGTGGAGGTGTTTCTGCAGCGCCTATTTTCGACGTTCGCCAACGGCTGGCCCGGCATCGGCCTCTTCCTGCAGCGGTTGCTAACCGCCGCGGCCCTGGTGTATTGCGGTGTTGCCCAATTTAGAGCGACATCGCAGTTTGCATCAAACGCCTCGCACGTGTCGCAAATAATCGGGGCTGGCGCGGGGATACTTCTCCTTGTCGGCTTGTGGACCCCCGTCGTCGGGGCAGTAGTTGCAGGCGTCGAGGTTTGGATTGCTTTCTCCGGCGCCGGCGATCCTTGGAAGGCTCTCATTTTGGCAACGCTCGGAGCTACTTTGGCAATGATTGGACCCGGTGCTTGGTCCATCGATGCCCGCCTTTTCGGTAGGAAACATATAGAAACTTGAATGCGGTAGAGTTTCTGTCCCCCTTTAGATGTAGCACTGATTCTGACCAAGTATTGATCCTACAAGCCAACCATTGGGGGTTTTCTTCAGGGCCCAATCCAACCCACAATCCGCTTGAAAAGCATGGAGCTCTCGAATCTTTTTTTGGAGCGGAGCAGAGTCCGATTTAGCCCAGCAGACGGACTAGCTTGAGAGGCACAACCATGAAACGGCAATCCATCCTGAAGTGGTATCGCATCTTGCGGGGGCATTATCAGTGGCCAGTGTTTCAGGCGATTCGCTATGCCTTGTGGCTTGCACGCTAATCTGAGCCGACTGCAAGAGTGGTCTGTATGTGAACGATCAACGGCTGCAACTGAGGGGGAGGATATGAGTACAGCAACAATTTCTTTGGGATACGCCGCTGGTTCGGCTCGGGTATTTGGGCGTGAACTTAAGTCGTCCTTGGTGTCGAACGCCACGCCAATTGTTTTTGTTCTCGATGAGGACGCTTCCGTACGCGAATCACTGGAACTGTTGATCCGTCGCGAAGGCTGGCAATCCGAGACATTCGCGTCCGCGCAAGAATTTCTCGCCTGCCCACGAGCCGTCGTTCCGAACTGCCTGGTTCTTGACGCTTCCCTTCCAGGCCCCAACGCCCTTGACCTGCAGAAGCGCGTGGCTATCGACCAACCAGGCACGTCAATAATATTCATCGCAGGCAGTTGCGATGTAGCCACGACCGTCAAAGCTATGAAGGCGGGTGCTGTTGAGTTTTTCACGAAGCCATTTCCCGAGGACGCGCTCTTGACCTCCATCCGGGAAGCCCTCGAACGCAGCCGTGTTAGTCTTGCACACGAGGCGGAGATGCGGGTTCTCCGGGATTGTTACGCCTCACTCACCCCGCGCGAGCGGGAGGTTATGGCATTGGTGGTCTCCGGGCTGCTCAACAAACAGGTTGGCGGGAAACTCGGTATCAGCGAGATCACGGTGAAAGCCCACCGTGGCCAAGTGATGCAGAAAATGAAGGCCAACTCGCTTGCTGACTTGGTCAAAATGGCCGGCAAGCTCTACCTTGCCCCTGCAGCTAACAACTAACACAGAAATTTTGTAGGAGAAATAGTTCTAACCGAAGGTAAAATCCAGTGCGTGAACGCCAGGATCGAGGAATTCGATCTCAAAGGTGCGGTCTTCGATTGGACCCTTTTGGCGTATGAGCTGATAAAGCCGAGGCTCGCGAACCTCACCAATACCATCGGGGGCGGCATCGGATCCACAATTGTCACCTGGCGCGGCGCCGTCCAACGTCACCTTGAATCGAACGGGTTTACCGCCCTTGGTCGGACCCAACACGAGATTTAAATCACGGCTGTGGAAGCGAAATACAATCTTCCCACTCGCTTCCTGAGGCACAGCGCTTTCCCCTCCGACTTCCCACGATCCACTTAGTGCCCATTGATTTAGAGCGAGGCGTGGTGGTGAGCTGTATATTCTTTGCAAGCCGTGAGCTAATCGTTCTGGCGAAGCGAAGTGCTCGGCTTGGCGGTAGCCGAGATAGGTTTCGGGAGATCTTTCAGTCCTGAAATCGGGCGCTGCTTCGACCCCCTCTCCGGAAACGCTTACCAGGTTTGTGTCTAGGCCATTGGCTCCGTTTTCCTTCAGAAGCCCCTGAATGACGCGCTCAAGCTCCCCATATTCGCCTTCCCCGAAGTGATGATGGCGAATTCGTCCCTTGCCATCGACAAGGTATTGCGCGGGCCAGTATTCGTTGTTGAATGCTTGCCAAATGTCGTAGTTGCTGTCGATGGCGACCGCGTACGTAACTTTCAAAGCGCGAAGAGCGTTTTCCACGTTCCCGCGTTCTTTCTCGAAGGAGAATTCAGGCGTATGCACACCGATTACAACCAAGCCTGCATCTTTGTACTTTTCCGCCCAGCTTTTTATATACGGCAGCGGCCGAAGAGAGTTAATGCAGGTGTAGGTCCAGAAATCGACCAACACAACCTTTCCCCGGAGTGAGTTGTGGTTTAGAGGAGCCGAGTTGAGCCAGGCGACCGCTCCATTTAGATCAGGCATTCGTCCTTCGTCTCCCGTTCCTGATGCAATCGCGACGGCTCCTCTGATTAAGGTGGTGGCGCAAATCCAAAGGGCGAGATTCTTCATAACCAAACTCCAATCGCGAGTGCAGCCCGGGTTGCGGCTTCAGGCCCCGTGTTCCCTTCTGCCTTATCTTTCTCCTAGCTCTTGTTTTGCGTTGTGAGCGCGCAGCCCAGTCTTACGGGCATGAGTCTGCGTTCCAGGTTCCGTCGCAGGCAGCCCTTTGCGTGGAAGATACGGGCTTTAACGGCGGCCACGGTCAATCCCAGACGTCGAGCGGTCTCCTTGTTGGTGAGCCCACGGAATTCACGGAGCAAGATCACGGCTCGCAGGTTCTTCCGAAGTCGTGAAACCGCTTGCGTCAGGGCATCACGAAGTTCGTTTGCCGCCACCGTTTGTTCCGGGGAGGCCGTCCGATCCGCGAACTCGAAGAGGCAAGGCGCTTCGCCGTCGTCATAGCCGACTTCTGACAGCGGTACGGTTGTTCGCCGCTGACGGAGCAGCATCAGCGCTTCATTGATAGCTATCCGGGTCACCCAAGTTGAAAACTTTGAGTCCTCGCGAAATCTCGCAAGATTTGTGAAGGCGCGTTGAAAGCAACGCTGCACCGCGTCTTCAGCGTCCTGCCGTTGGCGAAGCACACGGTAGGTCGTGTTGTAGACCCTCAGCCGATGGCGCTCGTACAACTGTCCGAAAGCGCAAGATGAGCCAGATTTGGCTTGGGCTACGAGGCGTCGTTCATCTGTGTCCGCGCGAATACCCTTCTGTGCTCCAGTAATCACTACTGTTTTTTTGACAGACATTTGAGCCCTCACTCGAAGCGTTGCGTGCTGCAAACACTTGCGATTTAGCCAGTAGCACGGAAGTAAAACAATTGCACGAAGGTATGGCCCATACTTTTGTATCAATGAGCGCAGGGAACGTGCTTCACGCGTTGCGACAAACAAGCTCCGAAACGGTCGGTCGACGTTCAGTTCCGCTTGATGATGAAAACAGTCTTATCGTCAATGCGGTCCGGTTCGCCGATTTGGCGAAGGCGATCGTCTCTTTTCACTCCGTACTCCAGCAACGCCTTGCAGATTTCTTTTGCCGACTCGCGATAGTGCTCACGCATGACCTGTTCAAGCAGCTGAAGCTCTTCTTTATCAGAGCCGTCGTAAACTCCATCTGTATAAAGGAAGAAAATGTCCCCCGGACTCAACAGCGTGAGCTCAGCCACATCGGAAGAGCGCGCCCTATGACGGAATTGCAATGAAAGATACCTACTGCGATCCGGGTGATCCTCAGGGACTTGCAGGCCGAGGGCCAGGAACTGAACCATGCGGCTTTTATCAATTTCCATGAACCTGCGGTATTCGGCGGAGAACACCAGCGGTGTAGGATGCCCGAAATTCACGAAGCGGAAGTAACCATGAGGGTGTACCTCCCCATAAAGCAGAGTTGCAATCTCCTGGGCGCTTTCCTCCTCGCTTCTGCCAAGCGCATTGCGAGCTGTGGCCGAAAGGGCCAGTCGAAGGTTGAGCCTTTCAAATAGCTCCGGCGTGATTTTTCCCCGGTGATCGAGTTCGGAAAGCATCAGCGCATGAAACGTGTCGTGCACCGTGGATGCGATTTTCGCTGCAATGATCCCGTGCCCCTGGGCATCGACCAGCAGGACCCCTGCAATGCTAAACAACTCGCGCAAGTCTTCCGCGACCCGGACCTGCTCCGAGCTGCGTGCCTGTCTGTACGCGGTTTCCATTTCGGGCTTGTAGTCCGGTCTCGATCTCAACCATTGCACTTGGTCATCTACTGAATTGCACGGCGCCGCGCCGGCCAGGAGCGGCTGGAGATACTCCTTCGACCGCTGCAAAGCACGCTGAACACGCGCATCGATATCGTACCGTTGTTGAAAATTAATGTACTCGAACAGGTCGCCGCCAACTGTTCCGGCGGGAATAGAACTCCCGTACATGTCGATGCCTTGCAAATTCGGAATCGCACCTTCCACCGGCATCAGTCGCTTCCGCAGATACTCATCAATGCTTGGAGGGGTGTATGAAGTCGCCATTTGCTTTATTTCCGGTGTAGGAGTGGTGGCTCCAAATGTAGATTTGTGTGTGTCAGTCGATATCCAATAGATGCGCAAAACCACACGACCGTCCCTTAGATTTTGGTAGCGAACTGCAACGAGGTAACGTTCGACCAATCTTCTGCCTCTGGCAATGTACGTCCAAAAGCCCGGATCGTGCGCATACACTTCCGCCAGTTCCGCTTGATACGAAGGTATCGCCAATACCTTCGTCCAATTGCCTCGTTTTCACAGCGCTGTTTTGATAGCGGCCATCGCAGCCGATGCTTCGGAATTGGCGCGGCGAAGAACAGTGGGGAATGAACTGAAATGAATTTTTTCTGGAAATATCGGCTTTGGATAGCTGGGGTGTTCGGCTTGGTCATAATTGGCGTGATTATTGGGGTGGCTCGCCCCAAAGGCGCATCCGGGGCGCCCGCATCCCCTGCAACCGTCGAAATCGTGCAGGTCGAGCAGCAGGACGTGCCCGTTTACAGCGAATGGATCGGCACCCTCGATGGGTTTGTGAACGCAGATGTTCGAGCCCAAGTCACGGGGTACATTCTGAAGCAGGGCTACCAGGAAGGTGCTTTCGTCAAGAGGGGCCAACTCCTCTTTCAAATTGATCCCGCTCCCTTTCAAGCGGCCTTGGACCAGACCCAAGGTCAGTTAGCGCAAGCTAAGGCCATGCTTGCCAACGCCGAGGCAGTCCAGGGTAGGACACAGCTCGATGTGAACCGCTACACTCCTCTGGCTAGGGAGCAGGCTGCCAGCCAGCAGGACCTGGACAATGCCAATCAAAACAATCTCGCGGCGAAGGCCACCGTGGAGACGGCCAGAGCCGAGATTCAGACCTATCAGGCCGCGGTCGAGACTGCGAGGATCAATCTTGGGTTCACTCGCCTTGTCGCTCCGATTGATGGCGTCGCTGGTCAGGCGCAACTCCAGGTAGGCGCGCTCGCCAATCCCGCCAGCGGGCCAGTCACCTCTGTTTCCACGGTTGATCCGATCAAGGTGTACTTCACTGTCAGCGAGGCTCAATACCTAGGCTGGCGAAAGCGATTCCCGACAGAAGAAAGCCGCCTCCAGGCCGACAGAAACCTGCGCTTGCAACTGATTCTGGCGGACGGCTCGACCTACGCTCACGAAGGCTCTTTTTACTTTGCGGATCGCCAGGTCAACGTTGGCACTGGCGCCATCCGGCTGGCCGGCTTGTTTCCCAATCCCGGAAACATCTTGCGCCCTGGCGGCTACGCCAGAGTGCGCGCCGTCGTGCAGACCCAGCATGAAGCGCTCCTTGTGCCGCAACGCGCGGTGTCTGAGTTGCAGGGAGGTTATCAGGTCGCCGTCGTAGACAGCGACAACAAAGTGACAATCAGGCCGGTCACAGTCGGGCCGCAGGTGGACACGCGGTGGGTGATTGCCAGTGGGCTCAATCCCGGTGAACGCGTCATTGCCGAAGGCGTTCAGAAAGTGCGGACGGGAGTTCGGGTCAATCCGAAACCATTCAGCAGCTACCAGGGGAACAGGTGAGGCAATGTCAAAGTTCTTTATCCGTCGCCCTATCGTTGCGATAGTGATCTCCATTGTTCTCGTGCTGGTAGGCTCACTTACGATTCTCAACCTGCCTGTCGCTCAATTTCCCAACATCGCTCCGCCGGAAATACAAGTTCTGGCTACGTATGTCGGAGCTGATGCTCAAACATTGGAACAAGCCGTTGCTACTCCCCTCGAACAGCAGATGAACGGCGTGGATAACATGAATTACATGTATTCCCTGAATGCGACAGGGAACTCAAGTACCAACTTGATCGTGGATTTCGACGAGAAGACAGATCCCAATGCGGATTTTATTCTCGCGCAGTCGCGCGAAACGCAGGCCGCGTCACAGCTTCCGGCCGACGTAACCAATTACGGAATCACGGTTCGAAAATCGGTGACTGCTCCTCTCATCGTGTTTGCGGTTTATTCACCGCACGGGACCTATGACCCGACTTTTCTGGCGAACTACGCATTCATCAATCTTGTTGATCCCATTCTCCGATCCGCCGGCATAGGAAACGTACAGGTATTTGGAGCGGGGCAGTATGCCATGCGGATGTGGGTGAACCCGGACCGATTGGCGAAGCTCGGTATCACTGTCCCGCAAATCATCAACGCTGTTCAAGCCCAGAACACCGTCAACCCTGCCGGAAAGGCTGGAGGCGAACCCGCTCCGAAAGGCCAAGAACTTACTTACAGCGTGCTAGCGCAGGGCCGCCTGGTTTCCTCTGAGCAATTCGGCCAGATTGTGCTCCGCGAAACACCCGATGGCGGTATCGTGCGGGTGAAAGACGTGGCGCGCATCGAATTGGGCTCGCAGGACTACAGCATTGCCGGGCATTTTAACGGGAAACCCGGCGCAATTATCGCGGCATATCAATTGCCTGGATCCAATGCGGTCGATGCCGCGAACGGCGTCAGGAAGCTGATGGCTCAGATGAAGCAGCGCTTTCCGCAGGACATGGATTTCGTTGCTTCGCTCGACACGACCCTCTCCGTAACCGAAGGAATCAAAGAAATTGTTAAGACGCTGCTGATCGCTCTCATCCTGGTAATTTCCGTTGTTTATCTCTTTCTGCAGAGTTGGCGATCCACATTGATTCCTCTGCTTGCAGTGCCGGTATCGCTGGTTGGCACATTTGTTTTGTTTCCGCTCTTCGGCTTCTCTATCAACACCCTGTCGCTCTTTGGGCTGGTGCTTGCGATTGGTCTGGTGGTGGACGATGCCATCGTTGTGGTGGAAGGAGTCGAACACCACATTGAGGATGGACTGACTCCCAAGAACGCAGCATTGAAGGCAATGGAAGAACTCTCTGGCCCGGTGCTTGGAATTGCGCTCGTGTTATCGGCGGTGTTCGTCCCCACTGCGTTCATTCCCGGGATTACGGGACGCCTCTACCAACAATTCGCTGTGACGATCGCCATTTCCGTTCTTCTGTCCGCGTTCAACGCGCTCACTCTCAGCCCGGCTTTGGCTGCGCTCCTGCTTCGCCCGCGGGAATCCAGCCACGGACTGCTGCGAAGATTTTTCGATTGGTTTAATCGCATGTTCCAGCGAGCGACAGACGGCTACGTACATTGGAGCGGAGTGCTGGTCAAGAAAACTGCCCTCGTGGTCGTGCTGCTTGCGATATTTGGACTGGCTGCCGGCTTCTTCTCGCACGGCGTGCCCACGAGCTTCCTTCCGGACGAAGACCAGGGCTATGCCTATGTGGTAGTTCAACTCCCGAACGCAGCCTCATTGGAACGAACCAATGCAGTCGTGGCTGAAGTGGAAAAAGTGATTTTGAATACACCAGGCGTCCAATACGCAACGTGCCTTGTGGGTTTCAATTTGCTGAGTTACGTTCGCACGACCTATAACGCCACCTTTTTTGTGACGTTCAAACCTTGGGACGAGCGCACGACGAGAGCTGAGCAGTTTCAAACCCTCAAAGCCAATCTGAATCGCGAATTCAGCAAACTGCCGCAAGCCCTTGTATTCGGCTTTTCCCCGCCCGCGATTCCGGGCGTGGGTACAGCGGGCGGATTCACATTCCTCCTTGAAGACCGTTCTGGGGGTGATGTCCGGTTCCTCGCTAGAAATCTCAACACTTTTATCGACGCGGCGCGAAAGCGGCCCGAAATCGGCAGCATCAATACGACTTTCCTGCCCAGCGTCCCGCAGAAATTCATCGATGTCGACCGAGATAAGGTTCTGAAACAAGGCGTGAATCTGACCGACGTTTACCGGACAATTCAAGCGTTCATGGGCGGCTATTTCATCAACTACTTCAATCGTTTTGGCCGTCAATGGCAGGTGTACGTAGAAGCTGAAAACGAAGACCGCGCCAACGTCAACAACGTGGGAAAGTTCTACGTCCTAAATAACAAGGGAGAGAGCGTTCCTCTGTCGACGCTCACCACAATTTCGTCACGAGTCGGTCCGGAGTTTACGCAGCGATTCAATGAATACCGCTCCGCTCAAATCAATGGCAGCGCCGCGCCGGGATATAGCGCGGATCAGGCGACCGCCGCACTCGAAGATGTGTTCAAGCAGACAATGCCGCGCGAGATGGGATTCGATTACTCCGGTATCTCGTTTCAGGAGCAAAAGGCCCGGGAAGGTGTCCCGCCGTCGGCTATCTTCGGCCTTTCCCTGCTGTTCGTGTTCCTGATTCTTGCTGCGCTTTACGAAAGTTGGTCGTTGCCTTTCAGTGTTCTGCTTAGCACGCCAGTGGCTGTTTTTGGAGCGTTCGCCATACTTTGGCTACGCCGCGTGTTGCTCGGTTATTTCGTGCCGTCTTACTTGGTTCAGATCGAAAATGACGTGTATTCGCAGATTGGGCTGGTCATGCTCATTGGTCTGGCCGCCAAGAACGCCATTCTGATCGTCGAGTTTGCCAAAGAAGAATACGAACAGGGTAAACCGCTCGCAGATGCGGCGCTCGAAGGCGCGCGTCTTCGCCTCAGGCCGATCTTGATGACGTCCTTTGCGTTTGTTTTTGGCTGCATTCCCTTGTGGACTGCGACCGGTGCCGGAGCCGTGGCACGCCAAATCATGGGAACCACCGTGATCGGCGGAATGCTGGCTGCCAGCCTAGTCGGAATCTTCCTAGTTCCCTCCATCTTCTTCACGGTCGAGAAGTGGTCAGGCGCTGAGAAGGAGCACGCTGCGGGTTCTTTGCCGGCGACATCCGAACCAGCAACGGGAGATTGAAATGCTCTGTGAGACGCTCAACGCCATACATGGAGGGAATATGCGCATCGGGAAGCTTGCAAAAACCCTGATCACCGTCGTGGTCGCTTCCGGCCTGCTCGCCGGTTGCATGGTGGGTCCGAATTATCATCGACCCGCTGCGCAAACACCCACAGCCTTCCGCGATCTCAGTGAGAAATCGCAAGTCTCTGCACAGGCAGCATCTTACGCTGACGTTCCCTGGTGGCAGGTATTCCAGGATCCACAATTGCAAGAACTCATCCGCACCGCGCTGAAGCAGAACTATGATTTACAAATCGCTACGGAGCGAATAAATCAAGCGCGTGCGCAGGTGGCCGTCACGCGTTCCAGCCTGTTCCCGCAACTCCAGGCCAACAGCAATTTTGCTGGCGGACGCGAAGGGCATTTTCAAACCAAATACAATTTTCTGATCCTGACCGCAGATGCTGCGTTTCAGCTCGACTTCTTTGGCAAGCTGCGCCGCGCGACTGAGGCGGCCCGTGCCGAGCTGCTTGCTACCCAGGATGCGCGGCAGACAGTCATTTTGACGCTGGTGAGCGACGTTGCGAGCGACTACTTCGCCCTTCTAGAACTTGATCTGCAACTGCAAATTACGCGCGAGACCGTCAAGACGCAAGAAGACTCGGTGAAGCTGACGACGCTGCGCGTCGAGCACGGCGTAGCTACGAAACTCGATGTGCTGCAAGCTCAGCAAACTCTAGACACCGCAAACGCTCAGATCCCCGATCTCGAGCGCCAGATTGCGCAGGAGGAGAACGCAATAAGTATTCTCCTCGGCAACTATCCGCAATCTGTGTCGCGCGGCCGTCCGCTTGTCGGACAAACGCTTCCGCCTGACGTTCCGCCTGGTTTGCCGTCTGCCCTGCTGGAGCGCCGGCCTGATATTCGCGAAGCTGAACAGGTTCTCGTCGCCGCAAACGCTGAAATCGGCGTCGCCAAAGCCCAATTCTTTCCGCAGATCTCGCTGACCGGATCCGCCGGCGGCGCCTTCGGACGCAGCAGCGCCTTTTCGAGCCTTATGAGTTCACAACTTGGGATCTGGTCGTACGGAGCCAATGTGAGCCAGCCTGTCTTTACCGGAGGAGCCCTCAAAGGAAATCTCAAGTCAGCCCAGTCGCAGTACCAACAGGCTTTGCTTGCCTACCGGCAAACGATTCAGCGGGCGTTTGGCGACGTCTCCGATGCGCTCATCGGTTATCAGCAACTGCACGAAGTTCGCGTTCGCCAGGAGGACACCGTGGCGGATCTGCAAGAATCCGTCCGGTTGTCCAATCTGCGATACTCGGGAGGCACCACAACCTATCTGGAAGTTCTGGACGGCCAACGGGCGCTCTTTGCCGCGGAACTCACTCTGGCCCAGGCGCGCGGCAACGAATACCAAAGTCTTGTGCAACTTTACAGGTCGCTCGGTGGAGGCTGGCAGCTGTAAGCAGGGCCACGCGCTGGTTAAGCCTTCGATTCATTGGCAGGTATAACATCCGCAATGGGCCGAACGGAATTTTCGGCTTTGGAGGCGAAGTCTTGTAGCAAGTGCCTCGCTTCCTGTTCGATATCTTCAACATTTGGATTTAGTGGCAAAGACCGACGCATCTTGAACTCCCCTCCCGCTTGAGGCACGGTAATCTCTCTCGTTCGGTTGTGGTCGGGACACTGTCAATGTACACAGGTGACCCGGGAGTTTGCCTCTACCATTCTCATCAGGTATCACCAAGCAGGTTTCTGACTCCAGTTCCCTTTGGGATCGGACAGCCCCCAAGTGTTGAAGTCTGACCCGTGCACTACTACGGAGGTTTGATGGTGAAACGACAAACTCGAAAAGCATGGCCAGTCGCATTAGCTGCAATTCTTTTGGCCGCCCCTGCACCCGGACAGGGAAGGCTGCCAAACATCGTCGTACTCGCCACCGGCGGCACCATCGCTGGCGCAGCTAGCAGCGATGTGCAAGCCGCTTACACCTCGGGCCAAGTGGGCGTTGAGCAGTTGATCGCCGCTGTACCGCAGGCAAAGAAATTGGCCACACTGCGAGGTGAGCAGATCTCGAACATCGGGTCTCAGGACATGAATGACGAGGTATGGCTAAAGCTTGGGCACCGCGTTAATGCACTGGCCGCCATGCCGGAAGTAGATGGAATCGTCATCACGCACGGCACGGACACGATCGAAGAAACAGCCTACTTTCTGAATCTCATCGCTAAGACGAAGAAGCCCGTCGTGATGACGGCGGCCATGCGCCCCTCGACTGCACTTTCGGCCGACGGCCCTCTTAACTTTTACAACGCGGTGGCAGTGACGGCCAACCAGGGAGCTAGTGGCCGGGGCGTGCTGGTGGTCATCAATGACTGGGTCCACGGAGCTTCCTCACTTACAAAGACGAGCACCACCGCAGTGCAGACATTTCTCTCTCCCCTGCGCGGGCTCATTGGCACCGTCGCTTACGGTGATGCAGAGTTCTATCGCGGTCCCGTTGGGAGGAATACTTTGGACTCAGAGTTCTCACTCGACGGCGTTTCAGCTCTTCCTCGCGTCGATATCATCGAGGCCTATGAAAACATGGACGGGACTCTGATTGATGCTGCGGTCGCGGCCGGTGCCAAGGGAATCGTAATCGCGGGGGTGGGCAACGGCAACATGACGCAAGCCGCGCTCGCTGCTCTCGCCAAGCAATCAAAGCAAGGCATTGTGTGCGTGCGGTCCTCCCGCGTGGTTACTGGACGCGTGGGTCGCAACGTCGAAGTAGACGACGACAAACTCGGCCTTATTGCCTCGGAAGACTTGAGCCCTCAGAAAGCTCGTGTGCTTTTGCGGCTGGTGCTGCTAAAGCAACGGCGACTGAGCGACATCCAGCGGATCTTTGAGGAATACTAAAGTGTCCTGCCCGCCAATTCCGGCCGGTCAAGGGCACCGTGGAAGGGGTTCAGGAAGCCACTCTTGACACCCAACCCCTGCCACAACTTCGGTCTCGCCTTGAGATACGGACGATTGGGGTGCCTGCGGGCAAGCCCGTTTCCTTGCCTGCGGAATATGAGGGAGTGTTTGAGCAGCGCTGCCCGCAGCTTGGAAGAAGCGCTGGAAGAAACACTGACGGTGCATCGCTTGGGTATCGGAGCGGTGTTGCGACGGAAACTGGCCACCAGCAATCCGATCGAATCGTGCTTGTCGACGGTGCAGTGGGTGGCACGCAACGTAAAACGCTGGCGAGAAGGAAATCAGCCGCTGCGTTGGACGGCCACCGGACTCCTGGAAGCAGAGAAGAAGTTCCGACGCATCAAGGGCTATCAAGACATACTGGTGCTGAAAGAGCGCTTGAATCTCTCGCGTATTCAGCAGAAGGAGGTCCGAACCTCCTCCACTACTCTACAAGCTACTTCCTTCCCAGTGTGAGGATTGATGAGAGTAATGCTTTGGCCTACGGCGGTTCTAAACGGAGATTCCCATAAGCCGCCATGAGCATTGACCGTCACGGTGAATGCGTGCGTTTGTGGACGGCTTCCTTCGCCCACTTTCAGTCTGACGAGAAGATCAAGCCGAAGCATGACCCTCTCGCTGCGACGGTTCCGAAGTCCTGACATCTCGGTAAGCCACCGGGATCATAATACCGATTAGTCATCGCGAAGGGGCCCCTGGCGTTCACTCAGCGGCAGCCTTGTCAGATCGCCCTTTCAAGACGAGAAATATCGAAGGCAAAGTAGTGAATGCATCGGAAATTCGCAGAGGTAAGTCACGGCATGATCCGTGCGCCTGTCCGGTCACGATTGGGTGCACGTCTTGCCTGGTTTCTAGTGCCGGCCTTGCAGGCGGAAGGGAGCCAAGGTCAATGCTCAACATCCTTCGCTGGCTTCACTTCAGCGCCTGCGTTGAAGGCCGTTGTCGCGGATGCGGTTTGCCCCGCCGCTCAACACCTTGCCGACGAACTGCTCCATGCAGGTCCAGCGAAACGCGCCTGGCGTTTCCACTATCCGGCGGGCCGAGCACCTTGGCTGGACCAATAGCGGCCAGCCGCGGGACAACCGAGGTCAATCTGGCAGT
>Ga0310913_10000308_pt1 | contig 21782 bp, 19 predicted proteins | sample GREbulkMGOX082_FD_203447 | JGI IMG/M metagenome (GOLD analysis project Ga0310913, IMG submission 203447) | Lab enrichment of tropical soil microbial communities from Luquillo Experimental Forest, Puerto Rico - GRE.bulkMG.OX082 | ecosystem: Environmental > Terrestrial > Soil > Tropical forest >...
TTCCTTTGTTAGCTCGGGGACATGTTGGTATCTTTGGGCGACTGGTGTATCACTTCCGATTGTTTTGCCTTACGTTGGGACCGTTTCCATTGAGACACCGGAGATCAGCGGTCAACGCCATCGTTCATGCCGGTTTATTCTTGCTTTGCTTCTATTTCGGGTTTCATCAGCAAGCCAAAGTGACATAAAGGTGCAGGGTAGCATGATAAAAGCAGGGAGATGACGATGATGCTAAGTGACGCGGCGCTGACGGGGCTTGCATCTGCCTCATGAGCAGAGACACGCGACAAACGATCCGTGCGTCGCAGCGCCTTCCGTGATTACTCCGGCTTGATGCCCGCGAACTTGATCACCTTCGTCCACTTGTCGATATTTTCGGCGATGAACTCGGCGAACTGGTCCGGTGAGTTCGGCGGCACCGCTACGGCACCGAGCTCAACGATCCGTTGCTTGATATTCGGGTCGAGCACTGCCGCGTTGGTCACTTTGTTGAGGACCCCGATGATCTCGGGCGGCGTGCCTTTAGGGACGCCGAAGCCGATCCAGCCGGCGGCCTCGTAGCCCTTGAGGAAGCTGTCGATCGTCGGCACATCCGGCAGGAACGGAAGCCGCTCAGTCGTCGTTACGCCCAGCGGCCGGAGCTTTCCGGCCTTGATCTGCGGCAGTGAGGTCGGCGTAACGTCGAACATCACCTGGACCTGCCCTGCGACGAGATCGGTCACCGCCGGCGTCGAGCCCTTATAGGGGATATGCATCAGGTCTACACCGGCCATGAACTTGAACAGCTCTCCCGCGATATGCTGCGGGCCGCCGATGCCCGCTGAGGCCATGTTCAGCTTGCCGGGGTTGGCCTTGGCGTAGGCGATGAACTCGGGAATGGTTTTGGCCGGCACCGATGGGTGGACCTCCATGATCAGCGGAACGCTCTCGATCAGCCCGACTGGCGCAATGTCGCGGACAAAGTCGAAGCTGAGCTTCTCATAGAGCGCGACGTTGATCGCGTTCTGCGAGTTCACCAGCAGCAGCGAGTAGCCATCGGGCGGCAAGTGAGTCACGGCTTCGGTTGCGATGTTGCCGGCGGCGCCGGGGCGGACCTCGACGAGGAATTGCTGGCCAAGCTTTTCCGACAGGAACTGGGCGACCAGACGCGCGACAATGTCGGATGAGCTGCCCGCCGCCTGGCCGACGATAATTTTCACTGGACGCGACGGATAGGCCTGCGCCCTTGCAAATCGCGACGCCGCCGGCAGCGCGGCAGCGCCCCATGCCAGATGCAAGAATGTGCGGCGGGGAAGTTTCATACCATTCCCTCCCTGAATCCAATGCGGAGTGCGGCCCACGAGCTTGGACGCCAATACGATCAGATTACGACGATTGCCCAGGAAGACGGAAGTGCGACGTCGCCTATTCGTACGAAGTGGTCGCCACCCTGTGCCGAAGGTGTGTACCGAGCACGGAAATCACATCCACCTGACAGCGAACCAGATCGGTCCCCACCGCCGATCCCGTCAGTGATAGACAAGAACCGGAATGCTCGTGTGCGTCAACACTTTTGCGGTTACGCTACCGAGCACTATCGCTGCAATCCCGCTCCTCCCGTGTGAAGCCATCACAATGAGGTCGCAGCCTTTATCCTTTGCGGCGGCGATTATCGCTTTGTATGGGTGATCTTGAATCAGTTGTACGGTCTCGCACTGCACGCCAGCGGCCTTCGCATCATCGGCCACTCCATTCAATATTGACGCGGCGTGCTCCCTCGCATGCCTGGCGTACTCCTCAAATGCAGCGGACATCAGGTTCACCCTCGAAGCAGGCACATCACTGGGATTGAATGAAGCTTCAACCGTGAGAGCAGTAACCTTCGCTCCGACCGCTTTAGCAAGCGATAACCCATGTACGACGGCTTTGTGTGCCAGTTGCGAGCCATCAGTCGGAATCAGAATATGTCGATACATGCGGCTCTCCTGATCGCTCCATTAATTTCACTCGGCCGCCGGTGCAAGCCTCTGCTTTTGCACTCCGTACAGGTCTTCGCACTACTTAGTCCAGATGGGTCGGCTTAGTCGTGAGCGAAGCGATCGTCTCCTCGTTCGGACAGTATTTCGGCCAGCTTGCGGCTTTTGGCTGGTCCTCAAGCTCATGCGCGCACAATTGCTTGCTGTCGCAGCTTGAGCAGCAGCGCTGAAGGTCGCGCATCAGCGCAGGATCCACGCTGGTTGGGTCAAGCCGAAGTGTCTCTAATCGGCGGTTGAGCAGATCAGCCGCTGTTTCGTCTTGACTGGCAAGAATGCGAAGATCGGCAGCCGAAATTCCGAGATCCTGCGCTACGCGCGCCACTTCCAACGCGTCGCAATTGGCGAGTGCATTGATTGCTTTGCTTCGTCGCCAAAAGGCTCTCACCGCTTCAGTAAATTTAGCCATTAGCTCAACAAGCGGACTTGATTGCTGTTTGGCCTGCATAATGGCCTCCAATAAGCCAAATGGCTCCGACCAATCTTTCTCACAGTTCTCCGTTAGCTTTAATCAGCCGGGGCGTGGAAATCAGTTGTAGTCTCGGCGAAATCTCGCACGCAACCTTTACGGCTTTCGCATTGCGAGCACTGCCTCTTAAGACGACGAACCAAGGCGGCATCAGAGAGGGTCAGCTCATACGGGTCGACATCTAAGGCAACCTTGCGGCGCGCCAGCTCGTTGGCGTCATTTTGGCAGCGCATCAGGAACTCGCGGAGAAAATCTCCAAATAGACCCGTCCGAGACGATGCGGCAAGAATGCTCGTAATCCGAATGCAAAGAAGCGCGATCTTTGTCCATTGTGCGCCTTTGATTCTTCGTCAGAGCCTCCCGGCGACCAGATTGGCCGCAACCATGTTCGCATTACAAATCGACAAGGTCATTGACATAAATCAAATCACCCTGGCTGGCCTGCCACGCGCGGCGCAGCGCGGATCCAGATGGCCGGCGCGGGCTTGCCACCTGTCGATCTCGATGTGCGCGGCCTCCAGCTCACGCTCCAGCTGATAGAGGCGTGCGTTCCATCATCGATCAAATTTGCCTGCCGTTCGATGTGGGCTCGCCGGTCGGATACGACAAGCAGTCCCATTAACCCCGTTCAAGAAGCGCTGACTGCCGCTCGCACACGATCAGATCGGCGCGCGGCTCAAGATACCGAGCCAGTATTACGACCGTGTAATCTTCGCGCTCTGCCGAAGTGCGGCGCGTGTAGCGCGGGCGCTTCGCCGTGAACGTCGATCGACTCAGTCGAGGCGACGTTTCCAGCAATTCGCGGCTTCGCGGAGGAGCTGGAGCGCAAAGTTGACCTTGCGGGCAGCCTGCGACTGCGTGTCTGTTTGCGTAGGCATAAGACTGAGAAGTCTGAAGCTTGATAAAGCGACCTGCTGAAGCTGTCACGCATCAGCATGAGAGAAGCAATCTGCCGTCGGAAGTCGGCGGGTCAAGGGTTGCGCAGCAACTTGCAAGGCCGTTTACGCGCGAAGCGACGGCTTACTGAAAAGAGCTGTGCGGCTAGAGAGGAAGCGGGAGCAAAGGGGACTAATAATTCGGGCCACGGATTTGCAAAATTTGAGGGCGGAAGATCCGCGGCTGAGCCGTGGAATAGTCATCGGGCGTCGGGGCGTGCCTCCGGCAGCTGGGCCTCGGGTTTCTGAGACGTTTATACGCTACTGTTGATTGAAGGGCGGGCGCGGGAATTGGACGATCTAAACAGAAGAGGAATAGCTATCTAGCTGATATATCGTATGAGTTTGGCGGCGACGCCGTGGCGAGAGCCGGCAGCGTCTGGTTGAAAAATTCAGCTTTTACGCAATCGTTATGGCTGGTATTATTATCCGCCGGGATCAGGGGTGTCGGGAGAAATAGCCTTGAAACGGCCCTTGTCTTCGCGCTCGCGGGCGACATTGCAACTGTCGCATGGGCTGGGCGGCGAAATCCAAACCATAGATCGGGTCTGACAGGGCGATGCGCACTGCCGCGATTTTGTTAAGCGAGTGTCTCATGGTTGCGCAGGTTCACGCTATCTCAAATAAAGAAAGAGACCTCACAGGGAGGAAGCAGTGACAACTCCGACAGTGATTACTGCGTTTAACGACCTCCTCCAGGATATCCAGGCCAACCCCTCAGGCTCCTTTGTGCTGGGCGCAGACATTGACGCATCCGGATTCAATTTCACACCGATCGCCAATTTTTCTGGTGTACTTGATGGACAAGGGCACTCAATTAGTAACTTGCCTATCACATTGTTAGGCACCATCGATAGTCAAGGAACGGTCGAAAATTTAACTCTGACGAACGTCAACGTAGTGAACTCAGCATTAGCGTTCGAAAATGACGGTCAAATAGTAAACGTCTCAGTTTCAGGAACTGTTACCGGCAATGGTGCGACGGCCGCTCTCGTCTATATCAATGCGGGCTCTATTGAATTGTCGCACTCAACAGCCACAGTTCGCTCCGGTTCTGGAGGTGATGTTGCGGGATTTGTTGGCGTCAATACTAGCACAGGGAGTATTTCGAATTCTTACGCGGCAGGACCGGTCATCGGAAATTTCAATGGCTCCTTTATTACTCAAGAAGGCGGGGGCCTCGTTGCGGAAAATCGAGGGTTGATAAGCGGTTGTTATGCGACGGGTTCAGTGAGCGGAGTAAATAATCACGCTGGAGGCCTAGTTGCACTGAATCAAGGCACAATTACAAACTCGTATGCAACTGGCTCGGTCAGTTCTGAACACTCGGTAGGTGGCCTCGTTGGATCGAATTATACAGGCACGGTAACCGATTCATACGCCACAGGCTTCGTCGAGACACCTGACCCAGGGTCTGTGGCCGGTGGTCTGGTAGGGTTTGCTTTTCAAGGAACAGTTGCCAACTCCTATTGGGATTCCGATACGAGCGGAACATCCAATAGCGCCGGAGGTACAGCTCGGACGACTGCACAATTGCAATCCGGCACGTTGCCGGACGGCTTTGACTCAGCGGTCTGGTTCGACAATTCCGGACAATTTCCGGAATTGTTGTGGCAGGTTCCCGCGAATCAGCCGCCCGTCATTGATCTGACGCACTCGACGGGCAGACGCTTACGGCAGATTCTGCCCACGGCGTACTTGCCAATTATGGCGATCCGGACATGCATGACACGCTGCACGTCAGTGCGGTGAATGGTCTTAGCTCAAGCGTTGGAACTGCAATTCATGGCGCACACGGCACCTTAACGTTAAATGCTAATGGCAGTTACACCTATAAGGCCCTGCCCGGAGAAGCAAAGTCAGGGCAAGATCTATTCGCGTACACAGTTGACGACGGGCACGGCGGCGTTTCAACGTCAGAGCTCGTCTTCACCGTTCAAGCTACGCGAGTTGGCGCTACCGGTTCTGCAGGACTGAATACTGCGGCAAATATTTTCCACCATTATGGCACCGACGGCGAAATGGTAGTCCTCGCCAGCCTCTCGGATGCGGCCTACCACTTGGTCCCCAACGTCGAGCAGATCGGGGCAGGTATTAACCTTCCTGATGGCACAGGCCTAGCTGATTCTCTTTATAATTCCATGCCGACCGGAATGCGGTATCTGACCGCGGCAGATTTGCCATCACTAGCTCCCCGGAGCGTGCCTGGCAATCCCGACTTTCCTTCATTTGGCTTGATCGACGGAATGTATCTGGATGGGAATGCGGCTGCGCTTGTCGCCCGCTCATCTGACTCGCTATTCATCTCGTTTCGCGGCACAAATGACTCCGCTAATTTTTTTCAGAATCTGGTCGGTGGCCTTTCGCATCTCGGAGGCACCCCAGATACGAACGACTACACAGTCGATGGAATGAATAACTACTACGCGCTTCTAAAACCGTTGGTGCTGGCTATTGATGGTTATCTATCTGCTAATCGGGATATCGAGCATGTCTACGTCACCGGCCACAGTCTTGGCGCAAGTATGGTTCAGCTATTTATGAACGACGCCATCGTTGATAAACATGCTGGTGTGGCATTTCAGGCCGTCACATTTGCAGATCCGGGATATGGATTCTCTCATTTCTCAGATGACCCACGAATTACGAATATCTTGATCGCAGGAGATCCTATCGAGCAGTCCCCATTCGCCCTGCAGGGCGACGTTTATCAGGTGGTTGACTATGATTTTTATTCAGGCGGCGGCAGCCTTCATGACATGGGTCTCTATTATAAGGCCGCCACGTTCTTTAACTCTCAAAATGACAGTATCCCACAGCCGAGCTTTGGGACGGACAACACTACCGATGGGATAAATTTATATGCAAATATTATACATAGTGACAACCCGATTGATCCTTGGCAGGTAACGTTACCAACGGGATCCGTTCCTTCATCTCAAGTGTTTCAATTGATTCCTCGTTTTGACATCTATCAAAATGAGACCATGGGCGTAACTCATGGAGGCACACTGACCGGCGGACCCGGACACGACACATTCACGTTCTCTCCGCAGTTCGGTCGGGTCACGATCAACAATTTTAATCCCGCAACGGATATAATTCAAGTCGACCACTCCCTATTTGGAAACGCACACGCGATCCTTGCGAATGCCCTGGATGATGGGCACGGCAATACGGTTATCACCTATGATGCGACGGATACCATCACCTTAGCTCATGTGACGAAGGCGGCGCTCCATCTGTCTGATTTTCATATAGTGTAGTGAAACCAACAATCTGGTTGGGATTATACATGAGTAGCGCGATGCAAGGAATGGTATAATTCTCGATGCATGGGTGCGATAATTGCGTATTTGAATAGGAACATTCCGGTTGTATTCGCTGCATTCGTAATTATTGTAATTTCATACATTAGCGCAGAGATATCAAGTCTCGTTGCGATTCCACAGCTGTTTTTTCTGATATTTTTTCCGCGGCCAATGTTAGTCGTTTGTGGATTGCTCATTTGCTATATTGTCTTTAATAATCTCCTGTATATTTGCGCAAAAGAAAATTATCCGATCCCTCTGCTCAACCCAAAGCCCTCCAACCGCTACGCCGCCTTCCCGGTTGGCCGCACTTCCGGCAGGTCGATGGGCAGCTCAGCGTTCATCTTCGCGAGTGCCGCATCGATGATCCGCATCTGTGAAGCGTGGCGCAGATCGAACAGCCGGCGGACCGAGTTCTCCGGCATGCCGAGCTCCTTCGCGGAGCCTGACCTTGGACCAGCCGTGCCCACGCATGGTCTCGTAGACGGCAAGCTTCGCAGTCACCAACGACGGGAGAATCGCCCGGTCGGTGCCGGAATGTCGCGCCCTCCCCCGCGGCAGCGGCCGGCCCGACTTCATGTATCCTTCCAGCGCCGCAATCACGCAATCGCGCGCATTCGCCCGCGCCTCTTCTTTGGTCTCGCCTTCGGTCAGTGCCTCAGGAATTTCCGGAAAACGAACAAGCCACCATCCGTTGGCCTGCCGTTCCATGCTGTAGCGGTATCCAAACGCCATGATCTATTCGAGGTCCGTTTTTGTAAGCCCCAGTTGATGGAGCATTGCGTTGAGCAGGCCGGGGCCAATTTCCTTCCTCCGATCCTTTAATGTCGTGAACCGGTCGCCATAGTAGAGCCGGCCATGGCTTCCCTTGCCGCGATTGCCGTCGAAGAAAAAGCGGCGCCGCATGAGCGCTGAAGACAACGCCACGCGATGACGCGGTGGCGCCGCCTGCGCGGAGCCCATTGAGCAAACGGCTGCTGCGATCAAAACCGGCTCCGTCACGCGTTAGCGACTCTAAGGGACAGGGCCACCAGATCGCTGTCCGACCAGGTCCGACAGCGACCAAGGTCAGCGGGGATAGCTTCCGTTGTTCACGTCGAGAGTCGACCCGTTGATGTACTCGGGACAATCGCTGCCAAGCCAGAAGATCGCCGCGGCGACTTCCTGCGGTTTGCAGACGCGGCCGGCGTAAACGGAGCGCATGACGTCGTCCCGGCGGGACGCAGGCAGCTGGTCGTACATGCGCGTTTCGGTCGGACCCGGCGCGACCGCGTTCACCAGAACGCCATGTGGACCGAGCGCGCGCGCCCAGGACTTTGTGAGGTTCAACAAGCCGGCTTTGGTGATCCCGTACCAAAGATCGGGATGACCGGTGAATGCGGAAACCGAGCTCACATTGACGATGCGGCCGCTTCGCCGCGCCTTCATGGCCGGCGCCGCAGCCGCAATGAGCGCGGCCGGAGCTTCGAGGTTCACGGCCAGGATCTCGCACCGGTGCGCATCCGGGATGGCGTCAATCGGATCGCAATGGAGCACGCCGGCGTTATTGACCAGGGTGTCGACGTCACCGACGGAAGCGATCAACGCCGGAATCTCCGACGTGCGCGTCAGATCGAATGCGACACGCTCGCCGACGATCTCGGATCCGAATTCCTTGTCGAGCGAAAGCACGCGCCAACCCGCCGCCGCAAAGCGGCGTGCCGTCGCCAATCCGATTCCCCGTCCAGCGCCGGTTATGAGAGCTCGTTTCACAGCCTGCTCCCGAGAGCGTCGTCAGGTGTTCTTCGCCTGAGCGCGCGGATCAAGGCAAGAACCCCATCATACTTGCAAGGGCTAAGGTCGGCTCGTCCGCACAGTGCGACGAACGTCAGCGGATCGAATAGCCATAGGTCTTACGGGCCGCTTCGGGGCTGACATAGCCTTCCAGCACGTCGCGCTTGATCAAGTCATTGGCGCGGGCAGACGGCGAGCCATAGCCCCCGCCTCCGGTGTTCCATTTCTTCAGCACCGTTCCGGGCGGTACATCGTAGATGTTGGCGTTTGCAGGTACGTCGATTGTCTGGCCATTCGGATAGGTCAGCAGAATCCTGCTCGGAGGACTGTCCGCGCCGCCGAAGAGACCGACAGCGCCTGCGTCGCGGCCCGTGCCGAACGTCGCGATCATCATCTCCTCACCCTTTAGAACAGCCTCGACATGGATGCCCAGTCCGCCGCGCCACTCGCCGGCACCTCCAGAATCGGTCCAGTATTCCTGCTTGCGCACGTCGATCCAGCCATGCGCCCGCTCTATCGTCTCGACATCCTCGGCTTCCAGCGCTCCTGCCATCCGGATGCTGCCGATATAGTCATAGCCATCAACCCCGCGGGTCGCCCCGCTTCCACCCTTGCTCGCAAAGAACAGCGGCGTCGCGAATGATCGTCCCTGCCAGTTTCCCGAAACTGTTGTTCCCCATTGCACCCAACCCCCGGTGACGCGGTCCGGCAGGACTTCGGCGAGAGCGCTGAAGACCGCTTCCGTGATCTGGTCACTCAGGTGATTGCAGTAACCAACGGCTGCCGGAAATTCCGCAGACAGCAGCGTACGAGGCGGCACGCGGAGCCGGATGGCTTCGGTGAATCCGGCATTAAGGCTGGTATTCCAATCCATGTCCGGCGCGAGCAGCATGGCCATGCACTGCAGCACACCCATGTGCGTCACCGCCACCGGCGCGTTCACGTAGGAGGGTGTCTGCGAGCTCGTCCCGGTGAAATCGAAGACGATGTCCTTGCCGGCGATCTCGACGGCCACGGCAACATGGGCCCATTGCTCCGGCGCGTATTGAATCCGGCTCGCGCCGCGATAGGTCCCATCGGGCAGTCGCGCTATGCACTGCTCGACCTGCTGCCGGGTGCCGGTGAGCCACGCCTCCACGAACGCCCGAAACACCGGAAGCCCGAATTGACCGATGACTTCGCGCATGCGCCGCTCGCCGATCATTGTGCTGCCGGCCATCGCCTCGATGTCATGGATGACAATCTCTGGAACGCGGATATTCTCCTGGATCAGCGCAAACGTCTCTTCCGACCGCATGCCTGCCCGATACAGGTGAACCGCCGGTACCCGCAACGGCTCATCCCACGCCGTCCGCGCCGCTGAATTGTAGCCACTCGCGACCGGCCCGCCCCAGTCGAGCATGTGTCCTTTGCATGCGGCCCATCCGGCAAGGTCGCCGCCCGCAAAGATCGGCCGGACAACCGAGACATCCATCGCATGATTGCCGCCATGGAACGGGTCGTTATGGATGAACACGTCGCCGGGCTGCACTTTTCCGCCCTGCACACGGATGACCTCGGCGACGACCGGCGCCAGCAGGAACGCGTGCATGGGAAGGTATTTGTGCTGCTCCAGCACGCGGCCTGCGGCGTCGAAAATTCCTGTAGAGAAGTCCCGCGCTTCGAACAGGACCGGAGAGCGCGTCGAGCGCAGCAGGGTGAGCCCCATTTCGCGGGCCGCGTTGGTGATGAGGCGCTGAACGATGGCCCCCGCGACCGGGTCGACTTTCCCCGGCCGTAGACATTGCGGCCGTAACCGGTCGGAGCCGCTGCTGATCATGATCTCACCCTCGATTACCGTCTCTGCTGCTGCAGGACGCCTAGTTCTTCGAAGACGCGAGTGATCTCGGTGACGTAGGCCTGAAACGCGGCCTGATCCGGATCAAAACCGCGCGGGCGCACCAGGTTAATGGCAATATTGGCGACGATGCGGGCCGGACGGTTGGAAAAGAGCAGCACGCGGTCGCTCAGCAAAACCGCCTCGGCGACGTCGTGCGTGACAAACAGCACGGTCTTGCGCCTGCGCAGGAAAAGCTGCTCGAGATCGACCACCATCTGTCGGCGGGTGAGCGCATCGAGCGCGCCGAACGGCTCGTCCATGAGCAGCAGGTGTGGATCGGGCAATAGAGCGCGGCAGAGCGCCACCCGCTGGCGCATGCCGCCGGACAGCTCGCGCGGCCATTTGTCCTCGAACCCTTCGAGTCCGGTCTGCCGGAACAGCTCGCGGGCGCGGTCAGCAGCCCGCCTGCGGTCGGCTCCGCGAATCTCGGCCGGGAGCAGCACGTTGCCCAGATTTGATCGCCATTCGAACAGCAAATCACGCTGAAAGACGATGCTCATGTCCGCATAAGGCTCGTTCAGCGAGCGGCCGTTCGCCAGGACGCTGCCCGCGGTCGGCCGCATCAGGCCGCCGCTCAGCAGCAGGAGCGTGGTCTTGCCGCAGCCGCTCGGACCCAGCAGCGACACGAACTCGTTCGTCAGGACGCGCTGGTCGATCTGCGCCGGCGCTGCGATCTCGCCCTGACGCGAGCGATAGGCATGCCGAATCCCGCGCCATTCGATGAACGGAGTGCTGGCCGCATCGGTCATGCGGTTCCCTGCGCCGACCAGCGCATCGCATCGGGATTGCGCCACGGCACCGCGATGGATTCGGCCAGCGCTACTAGGCCATAGAAGAGCATCCCGAGCAGACTAAGCAGGATCAGACACGCGAATTCGGTTGCGGTATCCCGATTGGAGTTGGCGATCAGCAACAAATAAGAGAGACCGGCGTCCGCGCCGATGAACTCCCCTACCACGGCGCCCACGACCGCAAGGGTCGCACCCACCTTCAATCCGCCGAAGATGGCGGGCAAGCCGGCCGGAACCTGCAGCTTGCGAAACGTCTGCAGCCGGCTGGCGCGCATCGAGCGCATCAGCAGGAACCACCCGGCATCGAGCGATGCGAAACCGACTGCGGAGCCGGCAGCTATGGGGAAAAAGGCCACGAGCAGCGCGAGCAGCGCCTTTGGCAGCACACCGTAGCCGAACCCAAGCACGAACAGCGGTCCAAGCGCGACCTTCGGGACCGCCTGGAATCCCACCATCAGCGGGTAGACCGTTCGCTCCAGGAAACTGAAAGAAACAATGAGCCAACCAATCGGAATGCCGACGGCGATCGCCAGGACAAATCCCAGCACCACCTCGGAGCTGGTAACGATCGTATGCTCCAGCAGGATATCCCATTGCGCCACCATCACGGCCAGCACCGCTCCCGGCCAGGGCACCAGAAACGACGGCAACACCTGAAACGCCACAATTGCCTGCCAGATGACAAGAAGCCCCACAGCAGGAAGCGTGACTTCCAGAACTCTCCTCAGCAGCCGCCGCAGGAGCGACTGCGCCGCCAGTGCGGACTTGCGCGCTGGATCAGAACCGCTCATCCATCTGCCCCGCGCGTGAGAAGCAGATCGCTCCCGTCGGCAGAACAGTCCCAAAAAGGCGGAACGAGGACCGTACTGGTCGGCAGATCGATCAGAGCCGGGCCTTGGACGCGGGTCAGTCCCGCCGGTTCATCATTTTGTTGCGCAAGCGTATAGCTCCCTGCAGACCGCCATTCGTCCGCCTCATCGACCCAGATCTGCCGCGGGGTTGCGGCAACGAATGACACAGGTGTCGTCGCATAGTCGCTGCGCGCAGCCTGACCTTCGACCACACCGACCGCCGTGACACGGAGATTGACCAGCTCAACTTCGCAGTCGGGCTGATTGAAACCGTAAGCTTCCATGTGCGCGTCATGGAATGCCGCGCGCGGGGCTCCGTAGTCGGGCGCCAGCAGGTCCGCTTCCTTAACGGCAATATCGAGCTCGTGGAACTGACCCACGTAGCGCGCCTCAACCTCCAACTCGAATTCCACGTGCGCAAGGTCGCTTTCAAGGTCAGCGAACGAACCGAGCAATCTTCCACGCGCGGTATCGATGATCTTGCGGATGTGTTGCGGATCGAGCGCAGATAACTCCCGCATCAGCGTCGCGCTGTAATCGTATCGGAGCTTGGAGAGCGCCATTCCAAGCGCACAGAACACCCCCGCGTGCCGTGGGACGATGACCTCGTCAATGCCGAGACCCTCGGCGATTGCCGCACCATGCAGGCCCGCCGCGCCGCCCGCCAGTATGAGCGGCAGCGGACGCGGATCGAGACCCCGTTCGACCGTCATTTCGCGCACGCCCGCGGTCATGTTGGCGGTGGCAACGCGGTGGATACCTGCAGCCGCTGCCTGTAGCGACAGGCCGAGCGGATCCGCGATCCGGGTGCGGATCGCGCGCGCGGCGCGTTCAGGCTGCAATGGGCGCGCGCCGCCGAGCACCGAGGCAGGATCCATGTAGCCGAGGACGACATTCGCGTCGGTCACCGTCGGCTCTTCGCCGCCCAGCCCATAGCACGACGGACCGGGTACCGAGCCGGCGCTGTGGGGACCGACCTTAAGCAGCCCTACCTGATCGAGCCATGCGATACTGCCTCCGCCGGCCGCGAGCGTGTGGATGTCGAGCATCGGAACGGAAATGCGATAGCGGTTTACGTCACGACGGTTCATCGTCGGCACTCGTCCGCTGCGGATCACCGATACGTCGAAGCTCGTGCCACCCATGTCGACGACGATACCATCAAGGGACCGTCCGGCCGCGGCAAGCGTGAGCTCGCCGGCCACTGGCCCGCCGGCGGGGCCAGAGAGAATGAGCTTTGCCGGATGCCGGCTGGCCTCGATTGGACTCATGACGCCGCCATGACCGCCCATGATCAGCAGCCGTCCGCCGAAGCCCAGCTCTTCCAGCCGTCGCTGCAGTTCCTGGATGTAGGCGCTGGTCTTCGGACCCACGAATGAATTGATGACCGCGGAGCTGGCGCGATCATAGAGCCGCGCCCGGTTCGTCAGCCTGGTGGATTCGCTGACAAATACCTCAGGCCAGACAGCTCTGACGCGCTCGGCTACCAGTTCCTCGTGGGCGGAATTTGCATAGGCGTTCTTGAAGCAGATTGCGATCGAACGTATTCCCGCCGATTTGAACGCACTGCAAGCGGCATCAACATCGCCGAGGTCAACGGGACAGGTGATGTTGCCGAGCCGGTCGACCGCCTCGGTCACTTCATGCCGTAGATGACGCGGGCTCAGCGGGACGGCATTGGTGAGTCGATTATTAAATACTTCCTCCCGGATTCCGCCGCGCAGCTCGACGATATCGCGGAAGCCGCGCGTGGTCAGCAGTCCCACCGGGTCCGCTGCAAGCGTAAGCATTGTATTGGTTGCAACGGTGCTGCCATGAAAGATCAATCTTGTCCGTGTCAACAGCACCCGCTCGTCGGCAAGGCCAAGAATTTGGGCGATGGAGCGAATGCCATCGATCACGTCCTGACCCGGGGTGGCGGGTGTCGACGGCGCCTTCGTGACGTAAGAGCGTCCCGTCTCACGGTCGAGACAAAAGATATCGGTGAAAGTGCCGCCGACATCTACGCCCAGGAGATAGCGCAGGAACGGGGATTTCGAAGCCATCGTCACTTCGGCAGTTGTTGCGCCCGGTCGAGAAACTTGTTCGTGAACGTTGCATCCAGATCGATGCCCGGCTCTACTGAGCCGGCCGCCAGCAAGGCCGCATTGAGCGCCTCGATGCTGCCATGCGCCAACTTGAAATCATCGACAGAGAACGGCTTTCCGCGCGTGTAGGGCGTGTAATTGCTCTCTTCGCGATAGTCCCAACGGGCGGCGAGAATGGAGCTTTGGGCAGCCAACTCCGGGTAAGCCTTAATCAGGATCGCCAGTCCTTCCCTGCTTCCGTTTCTGTACACATCTTCCCAGCCGCGCACTGTGCCGGCCATGAAACGCGCGATCAGCTCAGGATTCTTTCGGGCATATTCCCCGTTCGCCATGTAAACGTTCCCGGGCACTCGCAGGCCGATATCGGCAAATCGGAGCGACACCGGCTCCGTGCCGGCGGCACGCAGGGAGGGCACATTGGTCGTTTGAAACGCGGCAATCGCATCGAGCCGTTTCGTCATCAGCCCGGAAACGAGATCGCCCGCCCCGATCAGGACCAGCTTGACATCCTGGTCGGTGAGATTGTTGGACTTGAGAAGCGCCTGCATGAGCGCGAGCGCTGTGCTGCCTGGGACCACGCCGATTCGCTTACCTCGCAAATCGGCAATGCTGCGGATGGGATTGGCGGGAAGGCTGATAATGGCCGTGGGATCGACAGGTATGTTGATGCCGATTCCAACGAGGTCGAGACCTTTGCTTCGCGCGATCAACACGTCTGCCGCGCCGGCAACGCCCACCTGATCGTTCCCGGCACCCACAAGGGAGGCGGCATTGCCGCCTCCGGTGGAACGCAGCATTTCGACAGCTAGGCCCTGCTGCTCGTAAAACTTCTTATGGAGCGCAACCTCGTCCGGAATGTACGATTCGGTCGGGATGAACGATTGGCGAAATTTGAGAGCTGTCAAGGCTGCGGGAGTGGTGGACTGCGCATGAGCGGGATCAAGGAGCGACCCGAGCAGCAGCAGCCCCACCGCAGCAGCAGGAAATATTGACCTGCGAACGATTGAGCCTTGCCCCATCTTCGCCTCCTATCGCCAGTGCCAAGGTTGTTGCAGAGCGATGACAGCTTCCACAAATCGCGCGCGGCGGGCGTTTGCGAGGCTCGCCCGCTCCGGTGCGCATTTTACCCACCCGCTCGGAGAGCCGTGAGACTGAAGTGAGAACGGGGCTCATTGCGCCGCTTTGTCACAGCCGCACCCACGCGAGCGGGAATTTCGACAGCGGCTCCGCCCCCTTTTCACCTACGAGATAGGTGCGCGACAGAAGACTGCCGCGTCCATCCGCCCCCACCGCGTTGGGATGCAATGCAAATGCCATTCCGGCCATCAGCGTGCTGGTGTCGCCGCGTTCCAGCGTGGGGCGCTCCGGCAGGCCAAGGCCGATGCCATGGCCCGCCCAATATCCCGACTCGAAGCCGTGCTGGCGGAATGTTGCGTCGACGGCCATTGCAACGCTTTCGGCGGTATTGCCTGGACGCAACTGTTCCAGCCCGGCCGCCATCCCTGCCGCCTGTGCATTGAACTGGCGGAGCATCAGATCATCCGGCTCGCGGAACGAGAACGTACCGCCCACTTCGACGACATAGCCGCTTGGCCCCGGGCCTTCGATCGACATCTGGATCATGTCGTCCGCCGTAATCGATCGGTTACGCGGCCAGCCGACGCAGCGCGCGGCAAACGATGCGTTGCTGGCCCCAACAAGAATGACATTGTGCGGCACACCGTGCCGCACCAACGCCTCGGCTGCCAAAGCTGCCAGCTCCCATTCCGTTACGCCGGGCTGCGCTCGATCGAGCACGTTGCCCCACGCGGCATCGAAAATCTCCCCACACGAGCGCATCAGCGCACACTCTTCGGGTGACTTGACCGCCTGCAGCGCGTCGACCTGCGGGGTCAGATCGACCAGTGCATCCGTCGAGAACTCGGCCTCAATCGCCTGGTAGTCGCCAATCGGAAAATACTCGCGGCCCACCAGCCCGATGCGGCTCCCGGGCCTTTGCTGGCGCAGCAGATCAATGATGTGATGTCCCGGATGTGCAACGGAAATCACATCTTTGATCCAACCGACGTTCCTCGCCCAGAACGCCTGCGACGAGGCGCGGAATACGGCCGTCTCCGCGCCATTTGCATTCACAAGCAGATAGCCACCAATGCTCTGGATCGACCAATCGGTAAAGTAACGGAAGTACCGCTTCCCCCCAACATGCGGTGTGCCGACGATCACGGCGGCCGAGCAACGTTGAGCATCGAGGATAGCGCGGAAGGCGTCGTATCGCCGGCGCCGTTCCGCTGCTGTAAGGTAGGAGCCGCTCTCCCGCACTTGGCTCTCCTACTCCGGTGATCATGCAGGGCTGTAGTTACGAAATATTGCCCGAAGGCGGTTAGGGTTTCGTCCCTAGTTCTTGCGCGGCACGACGGCCCACGCTTCGATTTCAACCAACATTTCCTTCAGATCGATACCGACGCCGCGCAGCAGGGTGGCCGGTCGCGGATGCTCGCGGAGATCCGGCTCGAATTCCTCAAAGAAGCGATACATCTCGTCGCGCATGTCGAAAACATCCTCACGGCGCGGCAGATAGTAGCGGAACATGACTATGTGCTTGAGGGACGCGCCCATCATTTCGAGCTTGTTCTTGATGTACTCGAGACATTGGCGGGTCTGCTGCTTGACGTCCATTGACACCACCTTGCCTCGGCCGGCTCGTTCCTCCTCGGGGGTTCTGCAAGGAGCATCTTCAAAGGGGTCGCGACCCGTCTCGCCGGCCAGAAAGAGAATATCCACGTCGCCCTTGGTCTTGAAGCCGCCGCCCCAATTCATCTTCTCCTTATGGTAGTGCGGCCACAGCGTTCCCCATTCGTATTCGACCTTGTTCTTTTTGGCCAGTTCAACCGCCTGTGGATTGGTAGCCATTGCTGCTCCATCTCCCTTTTGATCTGCTTTAATCGGACAACTTGCGATGTGCCTGCGCTTTTCAGGACCACGCCTCGGGATTATCACCACGCTGGATCGCATGAGTCAAATACTGACTAACTAGTCAGTCCATAGCGGAACATATATATAGTTCGCAACCTTCACGAGGATACGGCCGGATCGTCATTCCGCGTGGGATGACGGACCTCGACCGCTGGTCCAAGGGCTCTCATGAAAAAGCCGGGCGCGAATTCCGATCGAACACGCAAGCTCATTCTCAAGCACGCGACCGATGAGTTTGCGACAAAGGGATACGACGGCGCACGCGTCGACAGCATTGCTCGCCGATTTGGGCTCAGCAAAAACATGCTGTACCACTACTTTGGCAGCAAGGAAGATCTTTTTATTGCCGTGCTGGAAGATGCCTACGAGGCGTTCCGTGCGCGGCAGCAACGCATGGAGATTAAACAGGCTGATCCCGTAGAGGCGATGAAGCGCCTGATTGCTCAGACGTTCTGCGCCGTCACGGAGAACCACAAATTCGTTGCGCTGCTTACCAGCGAGAATTTGCACAAGGGCCGACATATCCGCCGCTCACGCGCAATCCGGCCGCTTTACAATCCGCTGATCGACAGGATCCGTGAAATCCTGCAAGCAGGAGCCGTCGCGGGCGCCTTCCGCAAGAACCTCGATCCGATCCTGGTGTACGTGTCGTTTTCCGCGCTTGCCTACCACTACGTGTCGAATCAATACACCTTGAATGCGGCGCTGGGAGTCGATTTCTCGAGCCGCAAAAACCGCGCCGCCTGGTTGGCCTACATCATCGACCTGATGCTGACCTATTGCTGCGTTCCGCCGTCGCACAGTCGCCCGCACCCTCACCCGACTCGCCGCAGCCGAAGCCGGATCCATTCGACTGCGGCCCAGCTTTAGAGTGCCGAACTCGGGTGGGCCCGAGTCCGGTGCGGCTTGGCACGTTCTGCCGGCCGCGCCGGAAAGAGGTGCGGCGCGCGCGAAGCGAGCGGGTAGCCTGAGTACGATTTTCTCATGCCGGACAGACTATAGGAGGGGATGACGGCCGCTTACAGGCAGACCCTCGCGAATTTGGGGAACAGCGATAGTGCATTGGCGCGTTCGATCGCCTGCACGGCCTGCGCGGTGGCAACCTTGCGCAGTCCTTCGGCGTGGTCGCCGACGCTCAGAAACGGAAAGTCGGTTCCGAACAGAATTTGCGATTGCGGCGCAAACGCATGCAGCGCGTTGAACGTGGGTGGATAATAGGCGTTGGCGATCTCGAAATAGAGGCGCTTGAGCTCGTGCTCGATGCCGTTGGGCACCTTGCGGGCGAGTTCGTGCTCGTCTTCGGGCTCGCCGACCCAGCGCCCCTTGACGACTCTCGTCAGCTCGACGATGCGACCGGCAAGCATCGGCAGCGTGCCCCCGCCGTGGCAGAAGATGAATTGAATGTCGGGGAATCGGGACGTTGCACCGCTCAGCACCAGGCTGACGATGGCGCGTGTCGAGTCAAACGGGAATTCAATGGTCGCCGGTCGAACACCGGGCAGAATATCGTGCGAGGGCGGCAAGTAGAACGGATGGACGAACACCACCGCCTTGCGCCGGTTCAGCTCTTCCAGGACCGGCCAGAAGCGCCGGTCGCCGGGATACCTGAATTCGTAGTGCGACATGATCTGAACACCGTCCACATGCAACACATCGAAGGCGTATTCGATCTCGCGGAGCGTCGAGTCGGTGTCGGGCATCGGCAAAACGGCAAACATGCCGAACCGGCCGGGAAAATCGCGGGTCATTGTTGCGGCGAATTCGTTCCATTCACGCGCCAGGTCGCGCGCCGCCGTAACGTCGCCGAACCACACACCGGGCGCGGCTTTCATTTGCACGATGGCGGTCGCGATTCCGGCCTGATCCAATGCTTCGCACGCAAGCTTCGGCGTCCAGCCTTCGACCATGACCGGAGGCGCCTGCGGACCCCATTTTGGATTGCGCTTCTCCTGATTGGCCATAAACTGCGCTGGAAAAATGTGGTGATGAACGTCGATCCGACCTGGTTCGACCTGCTGTTTGCGTGCGTGCGCCTTGGCCATCGAGCTCCCCCCATAAGCAAGCAATCAAGCGCGATCATCCCGAACGGTGAGCGCAGCCATTTTCCGGAGAATCCTCGATGGACAAGGCCGCCTTGCAATTCAACGGCTGCAAACCGTTTCGGATTGATACCCATTATCACATCTTTCCCCCGAAGTTCATGGCCAACCAGGCAAGGCGGAATCTTAAACCGTACGATCCGCGCCAGGTCGTGCCCGCAACCATCAACCTCAGGAACTGGACACCGGGCTTCGCGCTGGAGGAGCTCGATGCTGCCGGCATCTCCACCGCCATCGCACAGATGATTGCGGCCCCGGGGATTTGGTTCGGCGATGTGGCCGCCGCCCGCGATCTGGCGCGCGAGTGGAACGAATATGCGGCCCAGATGGCGCGCGACTTTCCCGGACGATTCGGAATGTTTGCGGTATTGCCGCTGCCTGACGTCGATTGCGCCTTGCGCGAGATCGAGTACGCCCTCGACACGCTGCACGCGGATGGCGTCCAGATCATGTCGCACTACGATTCTCGCTATCCTGGCGATCCCCAGTTGAGACCGGTACTGGAAGAACTGAACAGGCGTAGCGCAGTCGTATTCGTCCATCCATTTCTGCCGCCATGCCACAACGTGCTGCCAAACATGCGGCCGGCGATCATCGAGTTTCCGTTCGATACCACGCGCGCCATTGTCAGTCTGGTGCTCAGCGGGACGACCGTCCAGCTCCCGGACATTCGTTTCATCTTCACGCATGGCGGCGGCGCGCTGCCCTCGCTTGCCGGGCGCGTTGAGGAATTGACGAAAGATGATAAGGACCGTGCGGCTCGCATTCCGAATGGCATCGCCTTCGAATTCAGGAAGCTGTACTACGAGATCGCGAATGCGTATCACCGGCCGGCTTTTGCCGCCTTGCGAGAGTTCGCGCCGGAGTCCCACATTCTGTTTGGGACCGATTATCCTTACCTCACAGTCGCAGCTCACGTTCAGGGTCTGGAAAAGGCCGAGCCGTCGGCCAGCGCACGCAGCGCCATAGAACGCGACAATGCCGTGGCGCTTTTTCCGCGGTTTGCGAAGGCAATTGCCTGACGCAGCGGGCGAGCGATCTATCTCGACCGTTGCGAGACGTGCCAGGGAATCGCGACCCGCTCGACGAGCTCTATCAGTGCAAACAGGAGCACAGCAAGCACGGTGAGCACGAGCAGCGCGGCGAACAGAAGGGGTGTGTTCACCGCGCCGATGGCGCGCAACAACAGCGTGCCAAGACCTTCGTCCGACCCCACGAATTCGCTGACCACCGCGCCGACGACGGCAAGCGTGATCGCGACCTTGAGACCGGCGAAGATGCTCGGCAGCGCGCGGTAGAGGCGTATCATGCGAAACGTGCGATATTGTCCGAGGCCCATCGAGCGGGCGAGAAACTCCAGCTCCGGCTCAACCGAAGCAATTCCCTGGACCGTGCTGATCACCACGGGAAAAACCGCGATGAAAAACGTCATGAGTGACTTCGGCAGCAGCCCAAATCCGAACCAGACGACGAACAGGGGCGCGAGCGCGAGTTTCGGGATCGCCTGGGATCCGACAAGCAGCGGGTAAATCGATTTTTCGAAAGCCCGCGAGCTGCTGATCAGGACCGCCAGCGCGATGCCGAGGACGACGCTCAGGGCAAATCCGACGACGATGACCACCGTGGTCGACAGCGCGTTTGTCAATAGTGCCGGCCACCGGTCAATGACCTCCATCAACACATCTCGTGGCGAGGGCAGCGCGTAGGGTGGCGCCGCGCCGGTCCGGGTCAGTACTTCCCAGCACATCAGCAACAGCGCGATGGTGAATGCCGGGTAGATGATGCTGGATGGGTCGCGAGGGCTCTTATCCATGGTGGATGTCTTCCGTTTTATTCTCGCCGCTGCCTGTCGTCCCGCCGATGTCGGGCTGCTTCCCGCTTTCACCCCCGGATGACGCCGCGCAGCGCGAACCTGTGCTTGATGTCGTGAACGTAGCCGGAGAATGCCGGGCTTTCCTGCATATTCAGCCCGCGCGGCCGAGGCAGATCGATCTCGACGATCGTATCGACCAGGCCGGGCCGCGGCGACATCACGACGATACGATCCGACAGGAAGACCGCCTCGGAAATGCTGTGGGTCACGAGCAACACGGTGACCGGATCCTGCAGCCATATGCGTTGCAGATCGAAGTTCATCTGATCGCGCGTGAGCGCATCCAGCGCGCCGAACGGCTCGTCCATCAGGAGCAGCCGCGGGCGGTGCACGAGCGCGCGGCAGATCGAGACCCGCTGCCGCATGCCTCCCGAAAGCTCGAACGGATGCTTGTCCTCGAAGCCGCCAAGACCGACGGATGCGAGCAGCTCGCGCGCGCGGGGCAGATACACGTTCCGATCAAGCCGTCTCGCTTCGATCTGGATCATGACGTTATCGAGGCTGCTGCGCCAGTCAAGCAGGACCGGGTCCTGAAAGACGATGCCGACATCCGTCTGCGCATCCCTGATCGGAGTGCCTGCGACGCGCACCTCGCCGGCTGTTGCCGGAATGAGCCCGCCGATGATCATCAGGAGCGTGCTCTTTCCGCATCCGCTTGGGCCCAACAGGGATACAAACTCTCCGCGACGCACCTGCAGCGAGAGGCCTGCCAGCGCCTCGACGGAGCCG
>Ga0310913_10000311_pt1 | contig 21705 bp, 16 predicted proteins | sample GREbulkMGOX082_FD_203447 | JGI IMG/M metagenome (GOLD analysis project Ga0310913, IMG submission 203447) | Lab enrichment of tropical soil microbial communities from Luquillo Experimental Forest, Puerto Rico - GRE.bulkMG.OX082 | ecosystem: Environmental > Terrestrial > Soil > Tropical forest >...
CTTTCTGTCGGCATTTTGTGGCGCCGTTAATCGAAATCATCCTTATCATAATGGCATTTTATTTGACCAAATAACATATGTTTGGTATAAATACAAGCTCTTAGTGGCGCAACTCGCTAAAATGGCGAAACTCCAGCGCAAACTTCGAGCCTCATGTCGAGCATAGTCAAGGTCCCGGCTGGCCGGGAAAACCGCGAGCGGACGTTATCTTCGTCCATGGGCTCGGCGGCCATGCCTACGATACTTTGGCGGCGAGCGCCGGACGACAATTCATTTTGGCCGCTGTGGCTGGCTTAGGACATCGCGGGCCTCGCGGTCTACACGCTCGCCTGCGAGGCGCCGCCGTCGAATTGGCTTGACCCGATTAGCCGCCGTGGCGAGTTGAGCCGCTATGAATAGGCGCAACGGCCTGCCGATATTGGTAATCCTGAGTGTGCGGCCGCGGGGCCGGAACTTCGGCTAGCGGCTTTGTCGCTACTACCTGGCATCTGCGGAGACCGGGCGCTCGCCGGCCTGATCAAGCGGGCCGGACGGCGTTTCCGCCTGCTCGGTGGGGGAGCGTCTGGCGCAGATGCGGATGTACACCGATCTGCGGTCGCGCTGGGAGAGTTCTCGAAAAACGCCGTCGAGATCCTCTGCCGCGACATCGCCACGGGGCGGTGGCGGTGGCCGGTCTGATCTTCAGCTGGACGGCGCTCGCGCTGTTGGTCTGGAGCGCCCCCTCGCGGGCGGTCCGTCTGTGCCGGCAACACTGGGGTTTGGGCTCTGCCTTGTCGGCTCGCTCACCGTCCTTGAGGTTCATCTCGGCACGGCGCAGCACTGTCGCATTCCGTTCTGGTTCGGCGTGTTGTTTCCGGCGTGCTACGCCGCTGTCGCCATTTTGGCCCGGTCCAGCCTCGTGCTGCGGCGGGCCGGGCGGGTCAAATAGAAGGGACGAACCTATGGGGTTGCTCGGGGAAGTGGACTGGGACTTTTTTTAAAGCCCGCACCCTCCCGGCCGGCCAAGGGCACCTCGATCGCGGCAGCGTCGGATATCGGCGAAGAATGCGAACCGCTGATTTTATGAAGGGAGACTGGCCCCCTGGCCCTCCCGCTGCCGGGCGCCGATGACGATTACTACAAACGCATATTTCTAATTTGACATCAGTGGAGAGAATTACTATAATGTTCTTCGTCGTAATGCCGCTCGTTGCGAAAATCGGTATATCCGCGCAAGATCTTGCGCCCATCCGGCCGCGGTTCGCCGCCCCTGCCTGCCCTTCGCCTCCGCCGGAGGGAAGCGTGGGGGCAATGGCGGGTGGGTGAGTTGGGGTCTCTCCTCCCCCACCTCACCCCGACCCGCTCCCGATCGGTGCCTCAAGACGGATCGGCCGCCTGGCAATCGCTAGGACTTTGCGCACTTTGTCGAGCGGCATCGCGAGCTTGTCTGCAAGTTCCTCGGGAGTGGGCTCGCGGCCGATCTCGGGCAGCATCTGGGGCGAGGTGCGCACCACCTTGTTGACGGTTTCGATTATGCGCGCGGGGACGCGGATCGTTTCGGGCTGGGCCATTTCGGTCTCTTCCAAAGCTGCCGTCTCGGCCGAATCCGGACGTTGCCGAAGATGATATGTGACGGCGGCTGGTCAACCCCGGGCACCAACCCCGCAGCCGCGGTCCGCAATTCGGCCGCGCGACGTTGACTTCGGCCGCAAACCCTGGTTGGCGTCGGCGCGGATTGCGCGCCGACGCCAAGCCAGCGGTGTCTACCGCACGGGCGAGAAGGTCGCCGGTATCAGTAGCTTGTTTTCCTGACGGACCGGCCGCACTCCCGCCTGTGGCGGCCAGGCACCGCCGGGCCGGCGGGATTCTTCACGAACCCGGGCGCGCTCGTTGAGGTCCTTGTAGACCCAGATGTGGGTGAATTTGTTGAGCCCGCCGAGTTCGCTCGTCCAGCAGGCCGCCAGCGGCGAGAACTTCTCGCGAGCCTCGATCGCCTTGCCCCACGCGTCCAACACCTTCGGGATGTCGCCTGGGGCATACGTGTAGGTGCGCATCTCATAGACATTCCCGGTGCCGTAATTCCGGCTGCCCAATTGGCGCATGAATGGCGCCGGGATCACGATCTCGGCTTCCTGCGCCGCGATGAACTCGCCGCCGCCCGGCATCGCGTTGCGCGCGGCGTCGTTCGCCATCGCCGAGCGAACCCTCGTGCGGTGCTGCAGATCGTCATAGGGATAGACGTGGACGACCTGGTTGAGCGGACCGAACTCGGTGTGCCAGAAGCCCCCCAGCGGAGAGTGCTTCAACCGCAGCGGCAGCCGCTTTTCGTAGCGCTCTTCGAATTCGGCCACGGTCCCGGGGCGGAGCGTATAGGTGCGGACTTCGTAGATCATCGGCGCATCCTCGAAGTGACAGGGGTTACCGGGTGACATGCCGGCGAACCGACAGCGCATTCTACTCCGCGGGCGAGCGAGCGGATAAAAAAATGATCGGGTGCCGTCGGAAAGCGGACCTCCCGCGCAACGCCCAAAGTTAACGATTTGTTTTTCAGTGATTATTTTAATGGCGTCGTGACCGGATCTATCCCTTCTTGCCAAGCGCGGGCATAATTCGATGAGCACCTTCGTGTACGTACTGGTGTTTGTGACGTGCTCCATCGCCTATAACGGCTGCGTAACGGTTACGAGCCCGCAAACTTTCGCCAGTCGTCAGGAATGTGTGGAAGCCGCCACGCGCATGGCTGGTCTACAATCTGCAACTTGCAAACCGCGCAGAGTTTTCGTTCAGTAAGGATTCGAGAAGGCCGCGGGCGGGTGCCATAGACCCTTCGCTGCGGCGACGGGTCCAAACTCATAATCCCTCGGTCCGCCGAACGACCCGCCGCGCGAGGCACTATCCGAAGCCGCACGACATCGCGTAGCATCGCCGTCGCGCACGAGCGCCAGCGGGGAGGGACGCGATGCTGATCGTCGACGCGCAGGTCCATATCTGGTCGCAGGGCACGCCATCCGGCCAGCACCGGCAGATCTCAAGCTACCGCGCCGAGGATTGCCTGAAGGAGATGGACAAGGCCGGCGTCGACGCGGCCGTGCTCCACCCGCCCGGATGGGACCCCAACGATATCGAAGTCGCGGTCGAGGCGGCCCGTCGATACCCAAACCGTTTCGCGATCCTCGGGCATTTCCCGTTGGACAAGCCGGAGAGCCGGTTATTGATCGACAGCTGGAAGAGCCGGCCCGGCATGCTCGGATTACGCTTTTTCTTTCTTCAGCCGCACCAGCAGAGCTGGCTCAGCGACGGCACGATGGATTGGCTATGGCCTGCCGCCGAGCGCGTCCAGATCCCGATCGCGCTGATGGCCTCCCACGATCTTCCTGCTGTCGGCGGGATCGCCGAGCGGCATCCGAGTTTGCGCTTGCTGGTCGACCATTTTGGCAGAGTGCGCGGCGCCGCGGACGACGCAGCCCACGCCAACCAGCCGGGCCTGCTGGCGCTCGCCAAGTACCCCAATGTCGCGGTCAAGGCGACCGGCGCTCCAGGCAATTCGAGCCAGCCCTACCCCTATCGCAACATCCACAAGTACATCCAGCAAATCTACGACGTGTTCGGTCCCCAGCGCATGTTCTGGGGTACCGACATCACCCGCATGCCGTGCTCCTGGCGGCAATGCGTGACGATGTTCACCGAGGAATTGCCGTGGCTCAAAGGCCGCGACCTCAAGCTGGTGATGGGGCGCGCAGTCTGCGACTGGATCGGCTGGAAATTGCCGAATTGACCGGCTTCGTTTCAGAGGAGTGAACCCGCCATGTTGATCGTCGATGCGCAAGTCCACATCTGGTCGGCCGGGCCGCCGACCAATCCGTCGCATCGCCAGGTGACCTCGTATACGGCCGCGGAGTGCGTCCGCGACATGGATACCGCCGGGGTCAATGCCTGTCTGCTGCACCCTCCGGGCTGGGACCCGAACTCGGGCAAGATCTCGGAAGAGGCAGCCGCCAAATACCCAAACCGCTTCGCGATACTCGGCAATTTCCCGCTCGACAAGCCGGAGAACCGAGCGCTGATCGACACCTGGAAAACCCGGCCGGGGATGCTGGGGCTGCGCTATGCCTTCACCCAGCCGCACCAGGCTAATTGGATGACCGACGGCACGATGGACTGGCTGTGGCCGGCTGCCGAGAAGGCCGGGACACCGATTGCACTGATGGCCTCGAATTATCTACCGCAGGTCGGCCGGATCGCCGAGCGGCACCCTGGTCTGAAATTACTGATCGACCACTACGCCCGCGTACGCGACGGCAAGGACGATGCGGCGCACGGCAATCAGACCGCCTTGCTGGCATTGGCGAAGCACCGGAACGTGGCTGTCAAGTGCACCGGTGCGCCCGGAAATTCGAGCCAGCCCTACCCCTACCGCAACATCCACAAATACACGCAGCAGATCGTCGAGACCTTCGGGCCGCAGCGCAGCTTCTGGGGCACCGACATCACCCGCATGCCGTGCTCGTGGAAGCAATGCGTGACGATGTTCATCGAAGAAATGCCGTGGCTCAAAGGCCGCGACCTCGAGCTGGTGATGGGCCGCGCCGTCTGCGACTGGCTCGGCTGGAAACTGCCTGGCTGACGCCAGTCATCGTCTGCGCAATATCGGCGCGCACCCCGGGTGAGCGCCGGTAATACTGGTGTGAGCTGGCGAAATTGAAAGCGTAATCGTGGAAGCCGGTGCAGTCGACCATGCGGTACTGTGCCGGCGGGAACCGCGTGGTGTCGAAACGGTTATGCGGTCCATCCTGACCGAGCCGCTTGGCTCCAAGATTGATCGCCGCGCCTAGCAGAAGCACGCTGTCGGCTCGGCTGAAGTAGATCGAAATCCTGCTACCCAACCGGTAGAGGTCGCTGAGCCGGCCGGGTTCTGGAAAGTCGAAGGTGTCGTAACGCTCGTCAGCGGCGGCCAGGATCATCTCGTCGAACAGCAGGGCGTTGCCATTGCCGTGGCTGAACCAACTTTCGACCGCGGCTTGCAACGCCCAATTGCCCATGCTGTGCGCCAGCAGAAACACTCGCCTACCCGTCGAGCGAGCGTGCTCCAACAGAGGCTGCAGATTGGCAAAAAAGCTCATGATGTGGAGGCCGGATTGGCCTGCCAGAGTCTGGTCGCGCCGATAGTCGCTCCAGGGCAACGGTAGATCCAGCAATCTTCCCAGCGATGGCCAGCTGAAGGCGATGACACTGGTATCGGCTGCCGGCACACCTGACTGTGCAAACCATTCGCGATTGAACGCGGCGCGGGTGATTGACGCCTCAAAGTCGTTGTCAAAGCCATGGATGAAAATCAACAGGTTTCGTCCTGGATTCTGCAGATCGGAAATCACGTTCTCGCTGAAGTGTCCCTGCTCGACATCCTTTATATCCGTGATCAATCCCGTCATGTCGGCAGTGAGCTCGGTATTGTCAACGAATGCAACAGCATAGGTGATGGCGGTCGGGTCGGATGGAGAGACGATGCTGGTACCGTAGCTTTTCCAGTCCTCGGCCGGCCCGTTCAGGGCACGGTTCGTCGCGAAATACACCGTGGTGGTCGCCATTTTCTCGCCCTCTGCCGAAATCGACAACAGCTGCCGGCTGTCTCTCGGGCCGCTAGCCGCGCATCCGGCTCGTGAAGAAGATCATCGCGCAGAGCCGCACTTCGGTCATTTGGCGGTTGTCACGAAGGTGCAGAGCCCCCGGCCGACCCCTGCGCTTGCTCCCACTGGACGCGGGAGAGAAAAGCGATCCACCGGTTGGTCTCCCGCAATGCGTTCAACACCGACGACACGAACCATAGGTTGAGGCAAAGGAGAGCCAAGGTACCTAGCTCAAACCAATGGATAATCACCCAAGCCATATTCCGTCTCCCGCGTAAACCTTTCAAGCCAGACCGTGACGGCTCAGAAGCTGATCAGACGGGATCGAATTCGCGATCTTTGCTCGGGATCAGCTCATAGGGGAGCGCGAACCCGGGCATCGCTTTGAGGCGTCCCGCCCACGCCTCAAGATTGGGCCAGTTGGCGATGTCGAAGCTGCCTTCGGCCATGAAAACCATGCGGCCCCAGCAACCGATATCGGCAATCGTGCAGTAATCACCGACCAGGAACGGCTAGTTCTCGACGGTCTTGTCGACAAAGGATAGTGCTGCTTCGGCGCGCGGGCGAAACTCGGCGATCGTCTCGGGGTGAGAGGGGCGAAACCGCGCCGAGTGCCGAACCTTGGCGAGATGGGTGATGTGATCGGCTTCCCAGGAAAGCCATTCGCGCGCCTGCCAGCACTCCTGTTCGATCCTGCCCTCGAAATGTCCAGTCTCGCGCGCCAGATAGTCTAGAATCACGTTCGATTGCAGGATGGTCAGGCCGCGATGGCGCAAAGACGGGACGACACCCCAGCGGTTGACTGCCAGATATTCAGGGCTCTTCTGCACGCCGGTCTTCAGGTTGATCGTACGGAATGAGAACGGGAGGCGTGCCAACGCCAAGTACAGCATCGGCTTGTAGCTCGAGCTCGAGGTAAAGCTGCCGTAGAGAGTCAATCGGTCCATGGGCTCAAACCTCCGCCGCAGCACGGGTTGACCGGCCATGCGGTTGCCCGACACATTAGAGCAAGACGAGCGAACCCGCACGCGCAACACCGATGAGAGAGCAATGAGCAGCCTCGATCCGATCCCATACTCCGACGCGCAGCTCCGCACGATCCTACAGCGGGTCAAGACCATCGCGATGGTCGGCGCCTCGTCCAATTGGAACCGGCCGAGCTACTTCGTGATGAAATATCTGCAGGGCAAAGGCTATCGGGTGATTCCAGTTAATCCCGGCATCGCCGGCCAGAGCCTGCTCGGAGAAAGGGTCTACGCCTCACTGCGCGACATTCCTGAGCCGGTCGACATGGTCGACATATTTCGCGCGGCGCGCGAGGCACCGAGTATCGTCGAAGACGCGATCGCAATTGGCGCCAAGGTCGTGTGGATGCAGCTCGGCATCCGCAACGACAAGGCAGCGGCGATCGCAGAGGAAGCCGGAATTGAGGTCATCATGAACCGTTGCCCGAAGATCGAGTTCGGCCGGTTGGGCGGCGAGCTCTCGTGGAGCGGGGTCAATAGCGGCATCATTCGCAACCGGGCGCCCGAGCCGCCGATCGCAAAAGGTGACCGGCAGCGAGCCATGCCATCGCACAATGTTACTTACGGCTTCGAGACACGCGCCGTACATGCGGGCGCCGCCCCGGACCCCGTGACTGGCGCGCGCTCGACGCCGATCTACCAGACCACCTCCTACGTCTTCGACGACGTCGACCACGCCGCTTCATTGTTCAATCTGCACAATTTCGGCTACATCTATTCGCGGCTCACCAATCCGACCGTCGCTGTTCTAGAAGAGCGGGTCGCAAACCTCGAAGGCGGCCGCGCCGCTCTGGCCGCAGCCTCGGGCCACGCCGCGCAATTCCTGATTTTCTTTACGCTGATGGACCCCGGCGACGAGTTCATCGCCTCGCGCAACCTCTATGGCGGGTCGCTGACGCAATTCGGGCTGTCTTTCAAGAAGCTCGGGTGGAAGTGCCATTTTGTCGATCCGACCGATCCGGAGAATTTCCACAAGGCGCTGACGTTGCGGGTCAAGGCGATCTTTGTCGAAAACCTCGCCAATCCGGGGGGCATCGTTCTCGATCTCGAACGGGTGGCGGCGATCGCTCACGAGGCGGGGATCCCACTTATCGTCGATAATACCTTGGCGACCCCCTACCTTTGCGAGCCGCTCCGTTGGGGCGCCGACATTATCTGCCATTCGACGACCAAATTCTTGAGCGGCCACGGCCACGCTCTGGGCGGCATCGTCGTCGAATCCGGCCGGTTCGACTGGTCGCAAGGTGACCGCTTCCCATCATTGACCGACCCCGAGCCCGCCTATCACGGGCTGAAATTCTACGAGAATTTTGGCGACTTCGCCTTTACCACCAAAGCGCGGGCCGTGGCGTTGCGTGATTTTGGCCCGACCCTGTCGCCAATGAACGCCTTTTTGACCCTAACCGGCATCGAGACCCTGCATTTGCGCATGGACCGCCATGTCGCCAATGCCATGACGGTCGCCGAATTCCTTGCCGACCACCCGCGCGTCGCTTGGGTATCCTATGCCGGGCTGAGGGACAGCCCATTCAATGAGCTCGCCCGGAAATACTTGCCGAAAGGCGCCGGAGCGGTTTTCACCTTTGGGGTCAAGGGCGGCTACGACGCCGGTATCAGGCTGGTGGAAAATGTCCAGCTCTTCTCGCACCTCGCCAATATCGGCGACACGCGCAGCCTGATCTTGCACCCGGCCTCCACGACCCATCGCCAATTGAATGACGAGCAGCGTCTAGCGGCTGGCGCAGGCCCCGATGTGATCCGCCTGTCGATCGGTCTCGAAACCGCCGGCGACCTGATCCGCGACCTCGACGAGGCGCTCGCCGCGACCGACCGGTAGCTATTTAGCGAGAACCCAGCCGCTCGAGGGACATACGCGCCATCGGATCGTTCGGGTGCAATCGCCGAACATTAGGCTCAAGCTGCGCCTGCAACACCGGTGCTTCAGGAAACGCGCGATCGGTCCAAAAGCGCTTGGCCGGGTCGAAATAACCGATCGTATCGAGAAATGCGATTGTGAAGTAATAGCCCTCAACCATTGATTCACTTTTCGCCCGCGCCACGACTGCTCCGTCCGGAGTAATTGCGGTTGCGAGACACCAGCTGAGCAGGCGGTCGAGCTCCGTGCCGGCGCACTGCCGCTGATCCGCGCGCATTTCCGGCCAGCCGAGCTGGAACAACGTCGCGACATCGTAATTGTTGTGGCTCGTCAAACCCTCGTCGTCGAGCCAGCCATTGGGATAACGGTCGTCGCGGATCTCAAGCAACGTGTCGATCAGCTGTTGCCAATAATTGATCTTGCCTTCGAGATAGCGCGCCATGTGAAAAGTCATGCTGAGATCAGTTGTCCGGAACCGCTGTCCGCCGATCTCGTACGTCGCTCCAAAAAAACCGGTGGCCGGGTCCTGCCAGTCGGCCACAAAGCGGCGGATGACTGGTTCGAGCCGCGGGTCCCAGCGGTAATTCGCCGGCCGGCGCCACAAGATCAAGCGAACGAGATTAGCCGACGCAAAGTTGAGCTCCTTTCGATGGTCGACACCGTCCTCCGGGAAGCGAGAGACGAGGAGACTTTCGAGGTAACGCTCCAGTCTGTCGGGATCGTTGATGCGGTCGAGAAAGCGCGGCGGTTTGCCCTTGAAGTCCGGGGCGAGCAGGTGGTCGACCGAGGCGTCGAGCTTGAGAAACCAGACCTCGGTGCAGGTGCCGTATCTACCCTCTTCTGGGCTGTCGGCGCACCGCCGCGCCGGCAGGGCGGCCAATTCGCGGATTTTGTCGAGGGTCGCCCGGGCGGCGGCTGAGTCGGCAGTGTATTCCAGTCTCCAGCGAAGCTCCCGCAACGCTTGGCGGAGGCGCGAAGTGTCGAGGCCGATCGCCTCGTCGCGATCGAGCCTCGCTTCAATCGGTCGAATTTCCGGCTGCACCGCGCAATAGAGGTCGGCCATCGCCGGAAAATATGTCGCGATTGCGCGCTGCGAGCTCCAGCCGGATGGAGCCCGCGATGCCGCTTGCGCATCCATTACGGCAACTAGGCTGATGCCGCAGCTGTTACGGGGCGCTGATCGAGCTGAATCAACGAGAAGAAGGCCGTCATGGCGAGCAGCCCGGCTAGAGTGATGATGCTGGCGAGCATCAGCGGGTTGCCGCTCGGTCCTAGCGAAAGGAGTGCGGTTGCGCCCGCAGCACCGGTCATCTGCATGAAGCTCCCGAGCCCCGACGCCGTACCAACGATCCCAGCATTGACGCCCAGGCTGCCGGCCGTGGCGTTGGGCGTGATCAGACCGCTGCCGCAGCAGATCAAGATCATCGGTCCGACCACAGCATAGGGACTAGCCACACCCAGCACGGCCAGCGTGACCATGAGCAAAGCAGCCGGGATCAACACCGTGCATCCGATGCTGATCAGACCGTCCACACCAAACCTCCGTGTTAGCCGATTGGACAGGAAGCTGCCGATCAGAAAGCCCATTGGCGGCAGCGAAGCGTAAAAGCCGTAATCTTCGGAAGGTACTCCAAAGCCGACGATCAATACCGCCGGAGCGCCGGCGGCGAAAATGTGAAAGCCCGCATGGGAACCGGCCGCGGTAAACGCATAGGAGAGGAAACGCGGGGTTCCGATCAACGTCCGATAATTTGCCAACATCCCGCCGCCCGGAGATGGCAAGGCGGTTCCAGTGCCGCCATTGGGCACATAGCGGGCCACTAATACCATAGCGGCGCAAGCCATCGCCGCAATGACCAAGAAATTGCAGCGCCAACCGAACCACCCCTGTAGAAAGCCGCCAAGTACCGGCGCGAATGCCTGCATCAAGGTGGCGGCGATCGCCCGCCCGGCAATGACCTGAGCGGCGGCCTTTCGGCCCCAGACCTCGCGCGTGATCGCGCGTCCGACGACCAAACCCGCGCATGCTCCGATCCCTTGCACCACCCGGGCAGCAATCAGAAAATCGATGGTCGGGCTGACCGCGCAGGCGACACTGCTGACGGCACTTAGCGCGAGGCCACAAATGATCGCTCGCCGGCGGCCGTAGCGGTCGGACAGGGGTCCGAGCACGAGCATGCTCGCCGCGAAGGCCAGTAGGTAGCCTACAAAGGTAAGCTGCACCCGGGAGATCGAAGTCTCCAACGCGGCGGCGATGGCGGGCAGCGATGGGACGTAGATCGTCGAAGCCACCATCCCGAGCGACGATGTCATCGTCAAGGTCAGCAGCAGAACGCGATGACGCGGGACTTCAGACCCACCGTCTCTTGGTGGGGAAGCGGTCGAAAGTTCAGACATGATCGATCCTCATTCGTAGGTGTTTCCCGAAAAAGCCGGCCTCTGGGGCCGGCAATTCGTTTGGAGGGCTCCGTTCGGGATCGCAGAGACCCTTGGTTCGATAAACAGGCTGAGGGTAGCGGACGAGCTGGACTGGGCGTCGAGCAAGCCAATGGTCGAGGGAAGCGACCGACAACACCTGGTCCTCGGTGTCGTAATCGGGGAGCAGCAATACGGTCAGGCGCCGTGCACCCTTTGGCCACGAAATCTCGAGCCGCCTGATTAGGGCACCCGCCGCTCGTTTACCGTCCTCATCATCGTTACGCGGCAGCTCAGACACCAGAGCACCCTCACTGGTGAGCGGACGGCCGTGCAGCCCCCGAGTATCGGCGACTGGAAACGAGCATGGCGCTGGCGGGAACGTAAGTTCGAAACAGGCAGCGCTCGGCTCAAGGATTCGCGCCACGAATCTGTCGTCGCCAAGCCGGAAGCGGGCGACCGGGCCTACCACCGAATCGGGATCGGCGCTGGTATGGATCGCCCAGACGACATTGTCGGAAATCCCAGGGTCGATTTCGTCCTGGATCACCACCTGCCGTCCGATCAGCGCCGCGCCGCGTCGGACTGAGCCAGCGGGTTTCCCATAGGCCGCTGAGAGGTCGAACACGACCCATTTGGAGTCGCCGTCGGCGCAACCACCGAGAATCGGTGTGGGAGCGTTGGGCATCTGGTTCAACCCGTCCATGACCACGGTGTTGTGGCCTGCGACGTGCGTCCGATAATACCGCCACCGCGGCCCGGAGCCGTTGTCGGCGCCATGATCGAAATAGCCAGGCAAATCATAATCGTCCGAGCCGAGATCGATCACCCAACGGCGTCGTGCTCCATCAACGATAAAGCTCCCGGCATCCGCTTGGGAATGCAGCATTGTGTGTTCCGGACGGTGTGATGATGCGGTTCCGTTATCCGGCCCATTGCCACCCTTGATAGCGAGATAAACGGGGCGCGCTTTCAGGCCAGTCGACCAAGTGCTGCGGAAGCACGCCAGATTACTGCCGCGAAAGATCTTTCCCTTGGGTAGATTGAGTGTGCTTGGGCCGGCCCTCGGTCTATTCGCCCAAATTGTCATGAATGGGAGATACCACCCGTCATAATCGCGGGTGAGCCAGCCGTCGATCGGCCGCTTAAAACGATGGGCCAGCCAGGCGAGCGGAGATACATCGAATTGCTGCTCGGAATCTCCAAAATTAAACGCGGCTCCGAAGGGTCCAACCGTATGAAGCGCGAAGTCGCCGGTCTGCGCAAAGCCGGGCCGATCCGCCAGGCCCAAGCTGTCCCCCAATGTACTCTCTAACGCTGCGACCATTAGTCCTGCATACCGTATGGCAAGTGACCAATAGCTGAGCCCCTCCGGCCACGCCCCATCGGGAGCGAACGCCGCAAAGCTGTTTCCAGACGCCGCGACACTCCTCGATACAAGCTGTGTCGCGAGATCCCGATAGCGTTCGAGGACGGCAAGCGCTGCGATTAGAATCCCTGAATTCGACACTAGCGCACAGTTATCGCGCCGTCTCGGCCACAGCAGCAATGGATCTTCATACGCGGCAAGCGCGGGTTCCAGCACCTGCCGGCAAAGAGCGTTCTCGATAGTTTGTCGCTCTTCATCCGGCATTTTATCGTAGAGCCAGTCATAAGCGAGGGCGACGGCAACAGCTGTTTCCGCACAATCGAGAAACGACTTGATTGCGGGGCGCCGCCTCCAGCTCGTGGCTGAGCTCAGTTCCCGAAGTAGCTTGCGTGATGCTTCCAACGCATTGTCCGCCTCACTACCATCACAGATCAGCGCCATAAAAGAAACGTTTGTAAGACAACGCGCCTGATTCTTAATAATCGTTCGTGGATCTTGTTCGGATTCCGCAAAAGATATTTGACGCAAAGACTTTCTCAATCGCGCCATTAGCTTTGGATTATTCGTGGCAAGCTTCCGGATTACGACGATTCGCTGCTTGTGGAACAGCAGATACGGATGTCCGCTCTTGAATTCCGCGACCGCGGTTTCAACGAGCCTGGTAGCGCTATTCGTTTGGCCTACCTCAAGAGCCGGCACGCTATCGAAGGGCAATCGAATTCCCCGACAGGGGACGTACCGGTTGCCGAAACCGAGCAGCCTCGCCTAGGTGGTGCAAGTAGGGCGCGGCCGTCGACCGTTAAGGGCACCCGCTCCGTCCCCAAATGCGACGGAGTCGCGGCCAGGTTATCGCCAGCGCGTAACCAAATGTATCAAGAGATATCGATTATGTACCAAAAATGCAAGCAGTTCTATGCTTGAGCCAGGCGATTGGCGAGGAATTTGTCATTCCAACGGCCGAAATTGAATTTTCCAGTGCAAGGAGACTTTGGATACATCCTTTGGGAGGTGACCTGATCTCCGTTCTTGACGACAGTGAGAAATCAATATAGCCGGTTTGTCGACACTCACTATGCTGGCGTGGCACTTTGCCGAGGCGATTCCGTCGACAAAGCTGTGTTGAGCAGGTCAGAAACAGGTCCAGTTGTTATTTTGCTGATTACCTTATCAGATTTGTGACGAGGGCGGATGGAACTCCCGATACGGCCAAATCCAACCTACGACGTCAAGTTGCCGTTGTTCTGCCTCGTTGGAAGCAAAGCTGGGTGGTCTCCGTCCGGTCGTAATCGCAATCAGCCACAGACTAACGACTCCTTGCTCGCGTCAGTCGTCGAGCAATCGCCGACATCGAGTGCAGTGCTGCGTAGTAATCTGCCGGGCGACTGCACCCATCTGAGTCGTCAGGATTTCTGACCGTCGTGCTGCTACCGCGGCGCAGCCGTGCGCCTGCCAATCTCTAAACAAACTGTGTGTTGGCTGGTGATCGTCGCCGCCACCGACAAGAATGCCGCAGCAATCGTTGTCCCAGCTGTCGCCGGCGGCTTACCCTCTAGGACTCAAAAAATGCGGGCATCCAGCGGATTTGATCTCTAACTTTGATCAGGCCAAGGCCGAAATCGGCGTTCGGGAGCGCCAGATCAGCTCAAACTCGATTCGGTGTAGCTTGTAAGCGTCGTAAAGCGGGCCAACTGGTCTGCGATCCGGCCATCTCGCGAGTCCCGAGATGGCGAATCAGCCCACCATAACGCCGAGTTTCGGGGTCAGTAGCGTGGCTTGGCCAGCCGGGCGGGAGGAGTATCGCGATAGATCTGCAGCCGGGTCACGCGCAATCCCGCAACGCCGTGCGACTCGATCGCGCGCTGCCATGCGAGAAATTCTTCAACCGATAGCGCGTAGCGTCGACACGCCTCCTCAAGGCTGATGGCGCCGCTGCGTACGGCATCGACGACCACGGCCTTGCGCCGCGCGACCCAGCGTTTGGTGTCCGGGGAAGGCAACTCGGTGACCGAGGCGCTAACGCGCGGCAAGATCTCGTCTCCGGTCAAATCATACAATGTAGCGTTCTTGTCCATGACGTCAGAATAAACCTGAAGATCTTAAAGAATTCTAAAAGTGAAAGCCGCAACAGAAGATGCAATTTTCCAGATGATGGGCTGCGGTCGGTACAATTGCTCCCTGCTTAATCAGCTAGCAGCTCGGGGATCGGATATGGGCAACGCTCGGGTTGCCACGGGATGCCGGACGGCATTGAACTGTTCTGGGCCGGCTCGATTCTGCGGCTCGCAGCAGCGGTGCTCACCCGAATCGGTAGCGCTGCAGCTGAAACGCAAGCCGAATCAAGGGGCTTGTTAAGATTCTCCGGCTTGAAGCGACGAGGCCCCCTTCATATACTCCGCGCCGCTTGATCCACGGAGTTTCGGGGAGACCGATGCGTCCGTCGCTGCCGCCCAATTATCATCCTTCCGACGATGAAGCGTTTATGAACCCGCTTCAGGTCGAATATTTTCGACAAAAGCTGTTGAGCTGGCGTGCTGAGCTGCTCGCAGAGTCGTCAGACAGGCTTCAGCACTTGAAAGAGGAGAGCCTGCTCAAGCCTGACCTGACCGACCGAGCCTCTCTGGAGACCGAGCGCGCCGTTGAATTACGAACCCGCGCGCGCGAACGCAAGCTGATATCCAAGATCGATGCGGCGCTGAACCGGATCGACGACGGCACCTACGGCTATTGCGTGGAGACTGACGAACCGATCGGTATCCACCGTCTCGAAGCCCGCCCGATTGCCACTTTGAGCATAGAAGCACAGGAAAGGCACGAGCGCATGGAGAGGACACACCGCGACGACTGATAAGTCTGGGCGAGAGCCCCTCTGGCGCGCTCGGTGGGATGAAGCAGGGCACCGGCCCTTGCGGCGGGAGGCCTGCTCAAGAATTTTGCGCGAGCATTTACGATGGATAGCGACCGCACGATTTAAATCGATCTATCGTAACCTAGCAAACTCAAGGCAATAGTGATGGTCAACACAGATCGGATGGGCCTGCGGATTGGTTGGACGACTAACGGTAGGCATCCGCGGTGGATCCGTTCTCTCGGGGGCGCAGCACAGGCCCTCGCTGTGATTGCCGGGCTCGGGGCCGTTTATTTGGCATGGACGATCACCGGCTCGCCCTTCCAAGCGGTCGAATATACAATCTTTGGGCTTGCCGCTATTAGCGGCGTTGCCGCCTTCGCTGCCCATTGGGTGCACTGCACACTGACCGATCACCTCGATATGTTGAGCCTAGCATACGATGCCGCGCCGGACGCGCAGATGATTGTCACGGTGGATGGGCGCATGGCCTATGCGAATCTCGCATTCGATCGCCTTTTCCCTGGAAGAGGCGAGCCACCCCTCGACCGCATCGGGCGCTCCGTAGCCGCGGATCCGGATTCCGTAACGGAGTTTCTCCAATTGCGCAGCCGGGCCAGGGTTGGGGTCAGCGCGACTGCCGCGGTGTCTCTGCGGGACGCGCACGGTGGAACTGTTGGCCAATTCAACATTTCGGCCAACCCGATCACTGGGCGCCCTGGATATAGCTTTTTGAGCATCCGAGACATCACCGTGCGGAACGAAATTGAAACGGTGATCCGCGATGAGCGAAACAAACTTATCGACTTTTTTGATAATGCGCCGATCGGCCTCTACTCAGTCGATGTCAATGGTCGTTTCGGTTTCGTTAACCAGACACTGGCATTGTGGCTTGGCAGCACCCCCTCGGAACTCGTCGCGAGTGGAGCGATGCTGCACGATTTCATAGCCTCGCTGCCGGCCGCAGAGACGCCACCCTCCGATCCCTTCGGCGCTCGGGGCGATGGGACGCAACGCGGAGAAGTGCTTCTCAAGACCCGCCAAGGCCGCATCGTCCCTGCTTGGATTGGGCAGACCTTTGCCGGATCGGGTGGCGAATTGCGCACACGCTCTGTAGTGTGCGACTTAACACCCGAGCGCGAATGGAAGGCCGCACTCCAGTTGGCGCGCCGCTTTCAGCGTTTTTTCGACAACGCGCCGATCGCCAGCGCACTGCTCGACCGTTCGGGCCGCTTCTCGGAGGTGAACCGCGCGCTCGGCGAGTTGTTCGGCGTTGGGCCTCAGGATTTGATTGGACGGGAGCTGATCGGCTTGCTGAACGAGGCAGACCGCGGCGCCATCGCCGCGAAGCTCTCGGCGATGGCCGACAGACGGACCGAACACGATCCGATCGAGATCCGGATAGCGCGACCGCGCGAAAAGATACTTGTTTTGTTCCTCAGTCGGATCGGCAATGTCGAGGGAGACACATCGGTCACCGGTCTCGACCCTCGGGGAGGGTTTGCTCTTCACTTTATCGACATCACTGAGCAGAAGAATCTCGAAACCCAATTTGCCCAGTCGCAAAAGATGCAGGCCGTCGGTCAGCTCGCTGGCGGAGTTGCACATGACTTCAATAATCTGCTGACCGCGATGATCGGGTTCTGTGACCTCTTGTTGCTGCGATTTCAACCGGGTGATCCGTCCTTTGCTGACATTATGCAGATTCAGCAGAACGCTAACCGAGCCGCCAATTTGGTACGGCAGCTGCTGGCCTTCTCGCGGCAGCAGACGTTGCAGCCCAGGGTTCTCAATATAACCGATGTTCTCGTCGATTTATCCCACCTGTTGCGTCGTTTGATCGGTGAGAACATCGAGCTGAAGGTCGTGCACGGACGCGACCTTGGCCCCATCAAGGTTGACCAAGGTCAGCTCGAGCAGGTCATCATCAACCTCGTAGTCAATGCTCGGGACGCAATGTCCGCCGGTGGGACTTTGACCATCCGTACAGCGAATACCCGTTCTGCACAGGCCGTGCGGCGCGGTCACGAGGTGATGCCGGCAGGGGATTATGTGCTCATCCAGGTGGCGGATACCGGGGTCGGGATTCCCGGCGGCAATCTGGCGCGGATCTTCGACCCCTTTTTTTCGACGAAGGAATTGGGCTCCGGAACCGGACTCGGTCTGTCAACGGTTTATGGGATCGTCAAACAGACCGGTGGTTTTGTCTTTGTTGACAGCTGTCCCGGCCGGGGAGCAGTGTTTGAGATCTATCTGCCAAGCTGCGAGGCTACGGACGCGTCAATCAGCGGCCGTCCCGACGCCAGCGAGCTCTCGGCGGGCAAGGATTTGACCGGATGCGGAACGGTTCTATTTGTTGAGGATGAGGATCCTGTCCGGAAATTCGGTGCTCGTGCGCTGCGTAATAAGGGCTATAAAGTGATCGAGGCCGAGAGCGGCGAAGCAGCGCTCGAAGTGATTCGCAATGCCGCGGAGCAGGTCGATCTCCTGATCACTGATGTAGTCATGCCGCGCCTAGATGGGCCGGGGCTGGTACGGGAGGTGCGGGAGATACGTTCCGATATAAAGGTGATTTTCATCTCAGGTTATGCCGAGGATGCATTCCGACAGCGGCTAGATAGTGATAGCGATATTGATTTTTTATCGAAGCCTTTCAGCTTGAAGCAGCTCGCTACAAAGGTTAAAGACGTGATCGGGGGCAGCTCCGTGCAACGGGCTTAGTGTTCTTGGGAATTTTCGCCCGTGACAAAACTAGGCTTGGGCCGCCAATGAGATCAGGGCTTTCGTCGTATGTGATGACGCGGCGCTGACACCTCAGAGCGATAATTTGCCACCAATTTCCGGGCAGATAGTCAGCGTTCCGGTTCGATCGGACCGCGCCGCTGGGTATGCTATGTGTGGGCCGGGGCCCATGATCCTTACTTTTGTCTGGACAATTTGCCAATTGCATCCCGGAACAGATCGTGTACATTGACTTCCTCCAGGTCGTTGCACGGCCTCACCAGCTGTGGAATGTGGAACAAGGAAGTATGATGCATACAGCGTTGCGCCTTTTGGACAAGGAAGCGATGGACAAGCAACGGGCTTTGGACGCGGCGCTCGGCCAAATTGAACGCGCTTTTGGCAAGGGTTCGATTATGAAACTCGGGTCGCGCGAGGCCGCGGCGGAGACAGAGGTGATCTCGACGGGCTCGCTCGGCCTTGATATCGCACTCGGGATCGGCGGATTGCCGCGCGGGCGTATCGTCGAGATCTACGGTCCGGAGAGCTCCGGCAAAACCACTCTCGCACTGCACGTAATTGCCGAGGGACAACGCGGGGGTGGGGCTTGCGCTTTCATCGATGCGGAACATGCTCTCGATCCGGCTTACGCTCGCAAGCTCGGGGTCAATGTCGACGAGCTCTTGATTTCGCAGCCCGATGCGGGCGAGCAGGCGCTCGAGATCGCTGACACGCTGGTGCGCTCGGGCGCGATAGATGTCTTGGTCATCGATTCGGTGGCGGCCCTTGTTCCTCGCGCCGAACTCGAGGGTGAGATGGGTGACAGTCATGTTGGTCTACACGCCCGGCTGATGAGCCAGGCATTGCGCAAATTGACGGGGTCGATCGCCCGGTCTCGCACGACGGTGATCTTTATCAACCAGATTCGCCTGAAGATCGGTGTGATGTTTGGCAATCCCGAAACGACGACTGGCGGCAACGCGCTGAAATTCTACGCTTCGGTCCGCCTCGACATTCGACGAATCGGCGCGATCAAGGAGCGCGACCAGGTTATTGGCAATCAGACGCGTGTCAAGGTCGTCAAGAACAAGATGGCTCCGCCATTCAAGGTGGTCGATTTCGACATCATGTACGGTGAGGGCGTGTCGAAGCGCGGTGAGCTGATCGACCTAGGCGTTCAGGCGGGTGTCGTCGAGAAATCCGGCTCATGGTTCTCCTACGAGGGCCAGCGAATCGGTCAGGGCCGCGAGAACGCCAAGGTCTATTTGAAAGACCATAGCGAAGTCAGTGAGGCAATCGAGCACGCTATCCGCGCAAATGCCGGGCTCGTCGCCGAAGCGATGATGGCCGCTCCAGGGGACGCGGCAGCGGATGAATAGATTGCTGCAGCCCGGATCGCACAGGGTCGCTCCGACCAGAACTTGTGCGGCCGATCTCAGCTTTGGCTTATCTGCGAGTCCGCAGCGCGGCGGAGCGTGCGGTTTACGGTCCGGCAACGCGGATCCAGAACTGCTCAAGCCGACGTAATGTGATGCCGAGAGTTTGAAGATCGTCCGCAGTCAATTCAGCCTGCGACAGCATCTCGAGATGACGCTGATGCATCGCCGTGAGGCTGTCCCGCAGCTCGCGCCCCTTTTCGGTAAGATGAACGTGGATAGAGCGGCGGTCGTGCAACGAGCGCTCCTGCACGAGATAGCCGTTCTCGACCATCTTCTTGACATTGTAAGAGACGTTCGAACCGAGGTAACAGCCCCTCAGCGTCAGTTCGCCGACGGTCATTTCGGCATCACCAATGCTAAATAGCATCATCCCCTGGACGTTGTTGATGTCATGTATCCCGAACCCCTCGAGCTCGAGCTTAACCAGTTCCAGGAATTGACGATGAAGGCGCTCGACGAGCGAAATGACTTTGAAATATGCGTTCATTCGAGCCTCGTTTTAGCGACGATCGTCAGCGTTGAACTTGAGGAAGGTCACCTGTGCCCGCCGGGCTTGCGGCTCAGCCGATAAGGTGCACTCACGGTCTGAACATACTCGACGACAAAATCAGCGGATTCCCGCGACGCGATCCGTCAGCGATCATGCCACTTTGGGGAGACGTGCCGATAGGGCCATCTCCACCGCCCGATAGTCTTCGAGGATTGTACCGACGATCAGCGCTGCGTCGGATACGATTCCCGATTGCGCCATCATTTCGAGCTCTTTGCAACGCGATGATAGTATAACTGCGCCGACGCTCGCGCTGGTCGACTTCAACGCGTGGCTGGCGTGGTGAAGCAACTCGGCGTCCATAGTCGCCGCGCCTTCCTTCAAATCCTTCAGGAGATCTGTGGCGGCCTTGAAGAACAAATTGATCATTTCTTGTACGATGTCCGGCCGCCCTTCCCTCTGCAACTGCCCGAGGGAATTGAGTACCTTGTAGTCGATGGGTTCGTCAGATGATAGTAATGCAGGCACCACCGCCAAATGGTCTCGCCTGACGGCGAGGTCGGACGGGCTGAGCCACGTTGTCACCATCGCCCTTATCTGATCCAGCTTGAAGGGCTTTGCGAGGTAGTCATCCATCCCCGCCGCTAGGCAACGCTCTCGTGCACCGTCAGTTGTGTCAGCCGTCAGAGCAATTATTGGGGTTCGACGATTCGAGCCGGCTTCTCGATGGCGAATTTCGAGAGTTGCTTCGTACCCATCCATATTGGGCATCATGCAATCCATGAAAATCAGCCCGAACTCGCCATCGGCATGCCGGTCGAGCGCGCGTAAACCGTCTACAGCGGTTTCGATCGTGCATCCCATGCTCTCCAGCATATCCACACAAACCTTGAGGGTGACCGGATTGTCCTCGACCAGCAGCACACGTGCCCCGTTGGCGTCCAGGGTTTTTGGCATCGAAATCTCGCCACGACTCGCCGTCGTGGTAACCGTGGTGTTGCCGAAGGCGAGACAATTCCACAACGCCGCCTGCCTTACGGGCTTTGTGAGACACCTGACCAGACTGTGCCCGGACCCGCCAAGGTCCTGACCAAATGGGATCAACAGAACCAGCTGCAAGGCTGTGTTCGCAGGGACTGACTTGATCGCCTGCACTACTTCGATGCCCGCCATGTCAGGCAGCGAGTCGTCAATGATGGCCCACACATATGAGTCCCCACTAAGGTCTGCGGCTCGCAGCGCGGCCAGAGCCTCCGCCCCGGTTTGCGCTTGGTCAACGCGGACGGCGCTGGCCGATAGCTGATCGGTCAATATCTCACGATTGAGCCGGTTGTCGCAGACTACCAGCACATGCATACCACTGCAGGCCAAGCTAGCGGCTTCGATCTTTTTCGCCGCCTCGCCTGGGAGTCCGAACCGCGCAGTGAAGCGAAAAGTCGACCCGACGCCCGGCTCACTCACCACCTGAATCGTGCCACCCATCAGCTCGCAAAAATGCTTGGCAATGGTAAGGCCGAGGCCCGTGCCACCATACCGTCGTGTGGTCGAGCTGTCGGCTTGCGCGAAAGCTTCAAATATCTGCGCTCTCTTTTCCGCAGCAATACCGATCCCCGTATCAGTGACCTCAAACGATATCAGCACCGCCGAGACGCTTTGATTGACCATCCGCACGCGAACGCTGATCTCGCCGCGTTCGGTAAACTTGATCGCGTTGCCGATCAAATTAGTCAAAATCTGGCGCAACCGCCCGGGATCGCCGACCAGGGACACGGGTAGATCTGCCGGGACGAAGCACCCGATCTCCAAGCCCTTACTGTAGGCCGGGTCGCTCAACGCTTCTGTCGCTTCCTCAACAACGGTCCGCAGGTCGAATGCGCTGTGCTCGAGCTCGACCCTCCCGGCTTCGATCTTGGAGAGATCGA
>Ga0310913_10000321_pt1 | contig 21567 bp, 20 predicted proteins | sample GREbulkMGOX082_FD_203447 | JGI IMG/M metagenome (GOLD analysis project Ga0310913, IMG submission 203447) | Lab enrichment of tropical soil microbial communities from Luquillo Experimental Forest, Puerto Rico - GRE.bulkMG.OX082 | ecosystem: Environmental > Terrestrial > Soil > Tropical forest >...
GGCGCCTGGCGGTGATGATCTTTGTCGTTCATGATCTCAATCCGCGGGCGATGTCTCCCAACGTACAGGACTTTGTCCAGGCGCAGAGCTGGTTTCAGGATTTGACACCGGTGACTGTCAAACAATAACGCCGACCCCGACTGTGCCTGCTCACTGCACGCGCGTTTCAGCAGAGGAAATCATGAAAAGACTCCGTGTAACAGGGGCGCTGTCCACTGCCGTTATCGGCATCGGACATCTGATCACTGGCGCTCCGGCGCAAGCCGGCGGCACCCTGACGGTGGGCATGACCGCAGGTGACCTTCCGGTTACTACCGGCAACCCCGACCAGGGGTTCGAGGGCTACCGCTTTGTCGGCTACAATCTCCACGATGCGCTGGTGCTGTGGGACCTATCGGGGTCGGGTGAAAAGGCGCCCGACATCAAACCCGGTCTCGCTACCGGCTGGCAGATCGACGAGGCCAATGACAAGCGCTGGATCTTCACGCTGCGCCAGGGCGTCAAATGGCATGACGGCTGCCCGTTCACCGCCGATGACGTGGTCTGGAACTTCGGCTACAGCGGCGACGAGAAGGCGCCCCACTTCAATCCCGCCCAGTTTGCCCAGGCGCGGGCCTATCTCGGCACCTATGCCGGCGTCGAGAAGGTCGACGATCACACCGTCGCCTTTACCACCAAGGTGCCCGACGCGCTGTTTCCCTACATGATGAGCTTCGTCATGATGGTCAGCCCGTGCCGCGCCAAAGAGGTCAAATACAACTGGACCGAATACGCGCTACACCCGTCGGGAACCGGACCCTACAAATTCGACAAGATGGTCGCGCATCAGCGCCTCGAGTTCGTCCCGAACACCGAATACTGGGACAAGGCGCGCGTGCCGAAACAGGACCGGCTAGTGTTGGTGCCAATGCCCGAGGCCTCAACCCGCACCGCGGCGCTGCTGTCCGGTCAGGTCGATTGGATCGAGGCGCCCTCGCCCGACGCGCTCGACCGCCTAAAATCGGCCGGCATGCAGATCGTCACGCGAGTCTACCCGCACAATTGGAGCTACCAGCTCAACTTCGTCAAAGGGCCGTTTACCGATAAGCGCGTCCGCCAGGCGGCCAACTACGCGCTTAACCGCGAGGACATGAAGGAACTGCTCAACGGAATGATGCTCGAAGGTTATGCGACGGTGCCGCCGTCACTGCCCTTCTACGGCCATCCTGTTCTCTACAAATACGACCCGGCAAAGGCGAAGGCGCTATTGCAAGAGGCCGGCTGCATGCCGTGCACGGTCCATTTCGCGATCTCGACCTCGGGCTCGGGGCAGATGCAGCCGCTGCCGATGAACGAGCTGGTCAAGTCGCAGCTCGACGCCGCCGGCTTCGACGTGAAGCTCGAGACGATGGACTGGAATGCGCTCATTGCCGTGGCGCGCGAGGGCACCGAAAAGTACCCGCAATACGACGCGATCAATGTCAGCCGCGGCTCTCAGGACCCGTTCAACGCGCTGATCCGCCACGTCTGGACCGGATCCTGGTCGCCAAGGGGCGCCAATTGGGGACACTACAAAAATCCCGATGTCGAAAAACTGGTGGCCGACATTCTCAAGGAGTTCGACACGGCGAAGCGTCTGGCGAGGCTGTCCAAGCTCCACGAACTCATGAGCGAGGACGCGGTTATGATTTTCGTCGCGCACGACGTCAATCCCCGCGCGCTGTCCCCCAAGGTGCACGGGTTTGTTCAGGCGCAAAGCTGGTTCCAGGATTTGACACCTGTCAGCGTCGGACCCTGACCGGGCAGCGATCACGTGGGTGGATACATCCTCCGCCGTATCCTCTACGCGATCCCAATTGCATTCGGGGTCAGTGTGGTTTGTTTCTCGCTCGTCTATTTGGCACCGGGAGACCCGTTGCAGACCGTGTTGCCGCCCGACGCCACCGCCGAGACCATCGCGATCGTCAAGCACGCTTACGGCTTTGACAAGCCGTTGCCGCTGCAGTTCCTGATCTGGCTCGGCAAGGTCGCGACGGGTGATTTCGGTATGTCGATCGCGACCCGCCGGCCAGTCATCCTCGAAGTAACCGGCGCGCTGGCCAATACCGGCTTGCTGGCGATGTTCGCCGTGCCGATCGCCTTTAGCATCGGCTATACGATGGGCGCAGTGGCGGGCAGCTTTGCCGGACGCTGGATCGACCGTGTCGTAACCGGCGCGGCTGTGGCGGGCGTCAGTTTGCCGAATTACTGGCTTGGTATCGTGCTGGTGATATTCTTCGCCGTACAATACATGCTGCTGCCCGCCACCGGGATGGGGCCGAACGGGTCGAGCGACTTCCACATTTTGCACTGGGGCGACGCAAGGTACCTGGTCTTGCCGGTCATCACGCTATCGATGATCCCGATCGGCATTCTCGCCCGCACCACCCGCGCCGCGGTGGCCGAAGTCCGCAACCAGGACTTCGTGCAGACCCTGCGCGCCAAGGGCCTCTCCGAATGGGCCGTGACCCGGCACGTTTTGAAAAACGCCATGCCGCAGGTGATGGCGGTCATGGGATTGCAGTTCGGCTATCTGCTCGGCGGCTCGATCCTGGTCGAGACGGTGTTCACCTGGCCGGGCAGCGGCTTTTTGTTGAGCAAGGCGATCATCAACCGCGATGTGCCGGTATTGCAGGGAACGATCCTCACGCTGTCGCTGGTCTTTGTCGCCACCAATTTGGTCGTCGATCTGCTGCAGTCGCTGATCGATCCGCGCATTCGCCGCGGCTGAGGACGGGTTCAATGGCCGACGCGATTGTCCTCGACGAGCGTCAAGAGACCTACGAGGAGCAGGCGCTGCCCGCGACGCGGGTGCGCGGCTACTGGCAATCGGTCTTCTACCGGCTGCGGCACGACCCGGTGACCCTGGTCTTTGCCGCTATCGTGCTGCTGATCGTCCTCGCGGCGGTGTTCGCCCCATTGCTGGCGCCGTTCGACCCGTACAAGGAAAGTATCGTCGGCCGGCTGAAACCGTTTGGCTGGCGCGACCACCTACTCGGCACCGACGAGCTCGGACGCGACATGCTGTCCCGATTGCTGTTCGGCGGGCGGGTGTCATTGCTGATGGGAGTGGTGCCGGTTCTGATCGCCTCGCTGATCGGCGGCATGCTGGGCGTCATCGGCGGTTTTGTCGGCGGGCGGACCAATACCGCCATTATGCGCACGATGGATGTGTTCTACGCGTTTCCGTCGGTACTGCTTGCGGTCGCAATTGCCGGGGCGATGGGCGGCGGCATGACCAACGGCATGCTGGCGCTGACCTTGGTGTTCATTCCGCCGATGTGCCGGGTGGCGGAAACCGCGACAACCCAGGTGCGCGCCTTGGATTTCATCGAGGCGGCTCGCGCCAGTGGCGCCCACGCCATGACGATCATCCGCTACCACGTACTCGGCAATGTGCTGGGACCGGTATTCATCTACGCCTCTTCACTGGTCAGCGTCAGCATCCTGCTGGCCTCAGGATTGTCCTTCCTCGGCCTCGGTGTGCGGCCGCCGTTACCCGACTGGGGTCTGATGCTGAGCACCTTACGCCAGTCGATCTATGTCGTGCCGTTTGTCTGCGCATTGCCGGGTCTGGCGATCTTCATCACCTCGATCTGCTGCAATCTGGTCAGTGACGGGCTGCGCGCCGCGATGGACGTGCGGATGTAGACCGTGCCTCCGCTTTTGCACGACGGCTCTACTCGTGATCCGCGCGACCGCGGCGGCCCACTTCAGCCGCTGATGATCGCCCGCGATCTGCGCAAGCATTTCCCGGTCAAGGGCAGCGGCGGGAAGTCGGTAAAGGCAGTCGACGGGGTCTCGTTCACGGTACGCAAAAGCGAGACATTGGGGATCGTCGGCGAATCGGGCTGCGGCAAGTCCACACTGGCTCGAATGTTGTTGCATCTGGTAGTGCCGGACGCCGGCGAACTAGTGTTCGACGGCGATCTGGTCGATACCCGCGAGCTTCCGGTCGACGCATTGCGCCGCCAAGTGCAGATCGTGTTTCAGGATTCCTACTCCTCGCTCAATCCGCGCATGCCGGTCCGCGATTCGGTGGCCTTCGGCCCGTTTGTCCAGGGCAGGAAAAAGCGGCAGGCACGCGATATCGCCTGCGAGATGCTCGGCAAGGTGGGGCTCGATCCCGACTTGTTCGGCCCGCGCTATCCGCACGAACTCTCGGGCGGTCAAAAGCAGCGGGTCAACATCGCCCGCGCACTCGCCACCGAGCCGCGTATGGTAATCCTCGACGAGCCGGTCTCGGCACTCGACAAATCGGTCGAAGCACAGGTGCTGAACCTGCTGCGCGCGCTCAAACGCCAGTTCAACCTGACCTATCTCTTCATCAGCCATGATCTGAACGTCGTGCGCTACCTCAGCGACCGGGTCCTGGTGATGTATCTCGGGCGCGTGGTCGAGATCGGCCCAATCGACGCGGTCTTCGAGCGCCCGCTGCATCCCTATACGCGGGCGCTGCTGGCCTCACGGCCGTCAATGGATCCGGCGCGGCGGATCGAGGAGGCGCCGATCAGCGGCGATCCGCCGAACCCGATCGATCCGCCGTCGGGCTGCCATTTTCATACCCGCTGCCGGTTCGCCGAGACGCCTTGCGAGAAGACCGACCCGGTGCTCGGCCGCTGGGAGGGGCCACAATCGCATGTCGCCGCCTGCCATATGCACGATATGGCCTCGGGACATACGCGGATAGCGCATGTCTGAACCCGCGGCCAACGGCGCCGCACTGGCAGAGGTGTCCGACCTCACGGTGCGTTTTGTGACCCGCGAAGCGACCGTGCACGCGGTCAACGGAGTGAGCTTTCGGGTGCAGCCCGGCGAGGTGTTGTGCATCCTCGGTGAATCGGGCTCGGGCAAGACCGTGACCCTGCGGGCATTGATGCGCCTGCTGCCGCCGCGGCGCACGCAGATCTCGGGGACCGTGCGGGTCGAGGGGAACGATGTGCTGGCCATGCGGCCCAGCGCACTGCGTGACCTGCGCGGCGGGCTGGTGGCAATGATTTTCCAGGAGCCGATGACCGCACTCGACCCGGTCTACACAGTCGGCCGGCAGATCGGCGAGACCATGCGCCGCCACACCGGCTGCGATCGGCGCGCGGCACGCGCCCGGGCATTGGAGCTGCTGGAATTGGTGCGGATCCCGTCGGCCGAGCGGCGGCTCGACGCCTATCCGCACGAATTGTCCGGCGGATTGCGCCAGCGTGCGATGATCGCGATGGCATTGTCGTGCAACCCGCGCCTGTTATTGGCCGACGAGCCGACGACGGCACTCGACGCCACCGTGCAGATTCAGGTGCTGGTATTGCTGCGCCGGCTGCAGCGTGAGCTTGGCATGGGCATGATTTTTGTCACGCACGATCTCGGCGTCGCCGCCGAGATCGCCGATACGGTCGCGGTAATGTATGCCGGCCGCATCGTCGAAAGCGGACCCGTCAAGCGAATCCTGCAGCAACCGGCGCATCCCTATACCGCAGGGCTGCTCGCCTCGACCGTGCACGCCCAGCCGCGCGAGCGCGACATCGCCGCGATCCCCGGCAGCCCGCCCGATCTGCGGCGCCTGCCGCCGGGCTGCAGCTTCGCGCCACGTTGCCCGCGGCGAGCTGTCGGTTGCCGCCGTGCAGTACCGGAGCCGCGTTTTCCCGAACCCGGCCATATGGCCGCGTGTTTCGCCGTCACCGGCGCGCTCGGACCGCCGAGCTAGGCGCGGCCAACCGTAATTCCTCGGGTGGCTACACCATTCAGTCGTCCTGCTGCGACGCGACCTTCCAAGCGTCGGAACTCGTCTGCGCAGGCACAGGTCCCGTAGCTCCGGGCGGAGTGAATTCCGGAACGACGTCGTGGATGTGACGGCCACCATTGCTGATCACAAACAGGGTCTTTACGACGCCGTGCGAGGTGCCCGGGGGGACGCCGGGTACGTTCAAGTTGAGCACCGCGCTCCCTGTGCAGTCGGGATTAACCGTGTAGGTGCCGTTCTCCCGCCCCGGCGGTGAGAACTCCGCTGGAACGCTGTCGCCGGCGTAATCACGCTGGGTGAATTTGCCGTTGCCATCGAAAATCTCGATCCCGGTCACAACCAGCGCGAACGCGTAGTTGGTGACGCCGAAGGCGTAGGCGCCCTTCAGCGTCGCGTTCGAGCAGCCCAAATCGTCGCTTCCTCCCGCCCAGGCCGGGCCGCTCAGCCCGGACAACACGATCGCCGCCGTCACCACCATTCCTTTCAAAAACCGGCTGTTCATCTTCGTACTCCGTTCGTTCGGAACGGACCGGATCGAAACCGGTTTAGCGAAAAGCGCGCTATGAGCTCGGGATAAAAAGTTATAAATTTCGATAAATTTGAGAACATTTGGGGCGCGCGGGAGACAATGAGCGCTCTTGGCAGGGGTGGTATCTTCCAATTCGAAGGTTTTCGGCTCGACCGCAATGCCGGTGCCCTGTTCCGGCGCCGCGATGACGCCACGTTCGTGCCGATTGTGTTGGGCTTGCGCGCCTTCGACGTTCTCGACGTATTGGTTGGACGGGCCGGAGAACTCGTGTCGAGAGACGAGTTCATGGCCGCCGTGTGGCCGGCGACAGTGGTCGAGGACAGTAACCTGAACATGCAGATCGCGGCACTCCGCCGGGTTCTCGACGAAGGGCGGGCGGACGGCAGCTGCATCCAGACCATTCCCGGGCGCGGCTACCGTTTCGCCGTGCCGGTGACGCGGGTTGAGCCTTCGGCCTCGCTGGCATCCGGGCGCTCGTCCGGCAACGGTGCCGGAGGGCCGACCACCGAGCACCCGAAACCGCACGATCCATCCGCACCGAGCCGGTCCAGAGATACGAGACCCACAGTCCCGCCGCGGGAGCGGAAATGGCTCTGGTGTGGCAGTCTAGCGTTGGTTACCGGTGCGCTGTGCCTGCTCGCCATCTCGACCGTCGTGTCGAATTGGCACCTGCCTCAGCCCCAATCAACCCGCCCGCCGCCGCGCCTGTCGATCGTCGTATTGCCGTTTACCGACCTCAGTGACGATCGCGACGGCCAAAACTTGGCAAACCGTCTGACTAAGGAGGTGACGACCGACCTGTCTCGGATCCCGGGCATGTTCGTGATCTCGCGCAATACCGCGTTCACCTACGAGAACAAGTTCGTCGATACGAGGCAGATGGGCCGCGAGCTCGGCGTGCGCTATGCGCTCGAAGGGAGCGTCCAGCGCTCGGGCAATCAGGTGCGTGTCAACGCCCAGCTGATTGACGCCGAAACCGGTGCCACGCTGTGGGCCGAGCGGTTCGACGGCGAAGTGGGCAATTTGTTCGCGCTGCAAGACGACATCACGAGACGCATGGCAATCGCCCTCAATCTCGAGCTGACCAACAGGGCCGCCGGTCGGCTAACCGAACACAGCGACGCGCTCGACTACATTCTGCGGGGCCGAGCGGCGATGAATACGCCCGCATCGCGCGATGGTTTTGCCGAGCGGGTCAGCCTGTTCGAGCATGCGTTGTCGCTCGACCCTAGTTCGGTCGAGGCGCGCAGCTTGTTGGCTGTCGTGCTTGCGGGCCGCGTCCTCCATCAAATGACCGACTCTGCCGCGGCTGACATAGCACACGCGGAAGATTTGATCGGGCAGGTCTTGTCGGCATCGCCGGACGATCTGCGAGCGCATTGGGCCAAGGGTCTGCTGCTCCGGCTTGCGGGCAGACCCGAAGAAGCCACTTTTGAGTTTGAGGCGGTGCTCGCGCAAGATCGTAACTTGAGAGACGCGTTGTACCAATTAGGTTGGTGCAAGGCGATGACCGGGTTGATCGATGAGGCCATTCCGGCTGCTCAGCAGCTCATTCACCTCAGTCCCCGCGATCCTTACATAGCTAATCGATATGTGCGGGTGGGCTGGCTGCACCTGATCCAATCGGACATCGACGAAGCGATTCCGTGGCTTGAAAGGTCGCGCAGTGCCAATCCGGTATTGCTGGATGCTCACTTTTTCCTCGCTTCGGCCTATGGCCTCAAAGGCGAGACTGACCGCGCGGAAGCGGAACTCGCAGAGTACCGTAGGTTGAGGGGTGGACATTATTTTTCGAGTATCGCCCAATTAGCGCGCGGATATTGGGGAGTGCCAAAGACCCGCGCCTTAGTCGAAGCCACGGTTTTCGCTGGACTGCGCAAGGCCGGTGTGCCGGAGGAATGACCGCCGCGCGCCTTTTGAGCCGGCGCTTTGACGAGGCGTTGCGGAAGCTGCTTTTGGCGATCGGGGACGATCCGAGCTGTCCCGAGCCCCTTCATATGGCCGCTTGTCTTCCCGTGACGGGGCGGTTAGAGCGCTGCGGTAGCCCTATGAGGATCGGCGGAGCTACGCCCGGTGGCGCTGGGCTCGCCGAATAAGGCAAGCTGATGGTCGAGGAAGCGCTCTGCCGGTACGGCTGGCCCGAGATCCTCAGTACTGACCAGGGCGGCCGGTTCACCAATGACGACCTCACCGGCACCCTGAAGGACCATGGGATCATGATCGCCATGGATCGCAAGAGCCTGCCCTCGCGAAGGCGGCGGGCGTTGCATGGGCAACATCTTCGCCGAGCGGCTGTGGCGAAGGCTCCGTATGAGGAGGTCTACCGCAACGCCTATACGACGGTGGCCTAGGCCACGGCCGGCATTGGACAGCCCCCGCTTCGCATCACTTTGACCGTCAACAAAAATTCACGCAAAATTTGATGACCCTGTCGCACACTCGCTAATATCAACATTTTCCGAAATGGTGCTGAATTCGCGCCGGGGTGCTGTTTGGATAAAAAGGGGCTAACCGTGTTCAACTCAAGGGAGGTTTCGATGAAGGCTTACATCACGATGGCATCGGTGGCGGCGCTTTCGGTCGGACTGCTGATCGATATGCCGGCAGCGGCCGATCCGTTCGTCTTCAGCACTGGTAACCCTGACACCCTGCTGGGGGCACTCTCGCAACCTGCCAGTCCCGGAAAGATCGAAACCGAAACAGCCGATGACTTCGTCCTGACCGAAGCCACCGTCATCAGCCGTGCCACGATCCACGGGTTGATCATCCCCTCGGGAGTAACTGTTTCGAGCATCACCCAGGTCGAAATCGAGACCTACCATGTCTTTCCCGCGGACTCGGACACCGCCCGCACCCCGGGGGTGCCGACGCGCATGAACTCGCCCGCCGATGTCGAAATTGGTGCCGCGACGCGTGATTCCAGTGACACTACGCTGGGTTTTGGCGCAACCCTACTGAACGCAAACTTTAAGGTCCTCAACACTGTGGTGAACGGCATTTCGGGCACCAAACCGTTTACAGGGGGTGAGGGAGCGGCGACCGGCGGAGAGGTGGAGATCGACATCACCTTCACCCCGCCGATCTTTCTGCCGGCAGGCCACTATTTCTTTCGCCCGGAAGTCGAGGTCACCGATGGCAATTTTCTGTATCTGTCGGCGCCGAAGCCGATCGTCCCGAACCCGTTTCCCCTGGGCGTCACGGACCTCCAAGTCTGGATCCGCAACTCGAATTTGAAGCCGGATTGGCTGCGGATAGGCACCGATATCACCCACTCTGGACCGTTCAACATGACGTTTTCGCTGGCCGGCGATACCATTCCTGGGGCTGGAACCCCTGGGCAGCCCAACTGTACCGGGAAGACCGTTTCTGCGATGGCCCATGAGTTTGGGGGGATACACCAGGCCGCCTTGAGCCTGGGGTTCTTCAGCGTGGACGCGCTACAAGATGGCATTGCGGTGTTTTGTCAGCGGTAGAGGGAAACGGCCAGGGATGTGATCTCTCGGAGTAAGGGGGCTCGCTACAGTCTCCTACCCTTCTGTCCACATCGGGCTCAGGGACGCCGGGACAGTTCGCCGCTGTCGCCGCGGGCGACGATAAAGACTGCATGAAGGGCTCGCACGGCAAGGTACGCGGACGCCGAGAAACTGATCGCCAAACTGCCGATCGATATCTTGCTGGCATTGATGACCGCGATGCTCGCGGTCAGCCTTGGTCTTGCGACCCTCAGCTACCGGTTCGTCGAAATAGTGGGCCGCCGTTGGTTGCGCGAGCGGCTGGGTGTCCGCCGGCCCACCTCACGCAATTTGTCCGCTGCCGACGGCCGCTTTACATGATAGGGTCGTGGAAACCGCCCAGGAGGTTTCGATGTCCGATGCGCTGACCGTCATTCGCCATGCAGAGCGGCCGACCGTCGAATTTCCAGGCGGCGCTACCTATCAGCCGATCATCGGCGACGACACCGGCGCTGGTCTCCCGATCCGAACCGGCATCCAAACCTCACAACCCGGCTATCAGACGCGGCTGCATTCCCACCCCTATGCCGAGGTGTTGACCGTGCTCGAGGGCCGCGGCGAGGCCTGGCTCGACGGCGAGGACGGGCTTGTCGTCCTCGAGCCCGGTGTCTCGATCACATTCCCGGCCAATCGGGTGCACGCCTTTCGCGTGGTCGGCGACCAGCCGCTTGTCACTTACGGCATCCACACATTCGGCAAGCGCGTCGTCAATTACGTCGAGCCGGCCAGCGCTGGCTGACCCCTTCCCTTCCGCGCTTTGGCGCGGCACATTCGATCGTTCTCGCAATCAGGGAGACCAGCGATGGCCATCAGCCGTTTTGACAAGACACAACCGCCCGGCCCCCGCATGAGCCGCTGCGTGGTGCGCGACAATACTGTCTATCTCGCCGGTCTGACCGCCAGCGATGCGACGCAGGACATCAAGGGGCAGACCAAGCAGATCCTCGACAAGATCGACGGCTACCTGGCGCAGGCGGGAACCAGCAAATCGAACCTGTTGTCGGCCAATTTGTGGATCAAGGACATGGCGATGTTCGCCGATATGAACTCGGTGTGGAACGCCTGGGTCGATCCCGAGAACCCGCCCGCGCGCGCTTGCGTCAAGGCCGATCTGGCGCGCCCGGAGATTCTCGTCGAAATCATGGTGACCGCCGCCAAGTAACGGAAACCGCGGCGCGGCGGATCGGGTCGGCTAGGTCATCCCGATCTCGCCATCGACGACATGCTCGACCCCGAGCTCCGGGATCGACAGGGTGACCCGCGGCTTGAGCAGGGTGCTTTCGGCGAGCCGTCCCTTCGCGAGCGCGTCGCGCACCGCCGTCTCGATCTCGCGTTGCGAGGTCACCCCAACGACCTTCAGGAACTTGCGAATGTCCATGTTGAAGCGGTCTTCGTTCATCGTTCACCCTTCGCGATAAGACTGCTGAACCGCACCGGCTGAAGTAGCTCCGCGCCTTTCCTCCCGCAATACCCCACCCCTTGATGATCCCCGACCCAGGCACGGCATCCGCGGCGCAGGAACCGATGGCGGCCTATCGAGAGTTGCGCCAAACGGGGCTACTGCAGCCCGACCCGACGCAGCAATCGGCGGTCGAAAGGCTGCAGAGCCTCTATCACGCCCTCTTGGACGACCGGCCCGAAACCGGATTGCGCGGCTGGCTGGCGCGCTTCGGGCTTACGGAGAACGGAAATGCCGACTCACCGATGGGGCTGTACCTATGCGGCCCGGTCGGACGCGGCAAATCGATGCTGATGGATCTGTTCTTCGCCGCGGTGCCCGGCCTGCGCAAGCGGCGGGTCCATTTCCATGCGTTCATGCTCGAAGTGCACGACCGCATCGAGCGGGAGCGCCGGGCTGAGACCGATGCGCCGATCCTCAAGGTCGCCGCCGAGATCGCCCTTGAGGCGGCGTTGTTGTGCTTTGACGAGTTTCAGGTCGACGACATCGCCGACGCGATGATCCTAGGGCGCCTGTTTACCGCACTTTTCGATGCGGGGGTCGTCGTCGTGGCGACGTCCAACCTTCCACCGGAGCGGCTCTACGAGCATGGCTTGCAGCGCGAGCTCTTTCTTCCTTTTATCTTGCTGCTCAAGGCAAAGCTCGACGTGCTCGAGCTCGACGGAGGGCGCGACTGGCGTCTCGCCCGGCTGGTCGGCAAGCCGGTCTACCATCACCCGCTCGACCCGGCCGCGCACGAGGCGCTCGCTGCCGCCTTTGCCGAGATGACCGACGGAGCCCCCGGCGCGAGCATGACGCTTCCCGTCAAGGGACGAGCGCTCGTCGTCCCACGCGCAGCGCGACGGGTCGCCTGGTTCGGCTTCGCCGAACTCTGTCGGAGGTCCCTCGCCGCCGCCGATTACCTCGCGATCACCGAACATTTCGCCGCTGTCATCATCGAAGGGATCCCGCGGCTCGGCCCCGAGCAGCGCGACGCGGCACGACGCTTCAACATCCTGATCGACACGCTCTACGAGGCGCGCACACTGCTGGTCGCCTCGGCCGAGGTCCCGCCGGAGGAAATCTACGCCGCCGGTGACGGCACTTTCGAGTTTCAGCGCACGGTCTCTCGGCTGATCGAGATGCAGAGTGAGGATTACATCGCCAACCGGCCCCGGCGGTGAGGCAACCGACCTAAACGACCTTCCGGCACTCCCGGTGTTTTTGCTGTCCTGAACCATTCGACGACACTGCTATGTATAGTTGTTCGATATGTGACAATCCGCTGCATCTACAGCAAATCTACAGCGTGGCTCCTCTTAAAGTTGTAGGACTCCGACTGCCCCTTCGCAAACGGCCGGCGGCGCCGGCATCGGCCGCCTCTCCTCCATCTCGTCGACATATGCGCCTTGCTCGGGTTCGCGACGCCCCACCGGCCGCCGCGATCAGCCCGAATGTGCTGTACGAATTAGGCAATTTTATGGGTGTTAAGATCTCAACTAATGCACATCCGAGAGAAAGCATCGCGGCAGTAACCAGCTTGACCGATGTGGTCCTGAATGCCAGGCTGGTTAACGCGCGAGTTGGGGCGCTCTCCTCGCCGCTGAGTGGAGTAGGACATTGCTCTACTCCTTTGAAGATTTCTCCCTGGATACCGCGCGACGCGAGCTGCGCCGCAGCGGGACGCCGATCGCTGTCCAGCCTCAAGTCTTCGACCTCCTCGAATATTTGATCCGCAGCCGCGACCGGGTCGTCACCAAGGACGATCTGCTCGCTGCCGTGTGGAACGGGCGTATCGTCTCCGAATCGACCTTGGGCACGCGGATCAATGCCGCGCGCAACGCGATCGGCGACAGCGGGGAGGACCAGCGCCTCATTCGCACGGCGCACGGCAAAGGGGTCCGCTTTGTCGGCGACGTCCGCGAGGAGGAAGGAACGGTCCGCAAGCTCGCGGCGATCTTCGCCGCCGATGTCGAAGGCTACAGCCGGCTGATGGGTCAGGACGAGGTCGGCACCCTGCGCCGGCTGACCGGCTGTCGCGCCATTCTCGACGAGCGCATCGCGGCCTATCGCGGGCGGATCTTCGGCAGCGCCGGCGACAGTGTCGTCGCCGATTTCGCTAGTGCCGTCGATGCCGTGCAGTGCGCGGTCGCGGTTCAGGAGACGCTCGCCGAAGAAAAACAGCTGCGTTTCCGCATCGGCGTGCATGTCGGCGATGTCATCGTGCAAGGCGAGAATCTGTTCGGCGACGGCGTCAACATCGCGGCCCGCCTGGAAGCCCTTGCCGAGCCGGGCGGGATCTGCATCTCGGGCACGGTGCGCGACCAGATCGGCACCAAGCTGCCCATCGCCGTCACCGATCTCGGCGAACAGCAGGTCAAGAACATCGCCCAGCCGATCCGCGCGTATCGCGTCGGCGGCGCGAGCGCCGCTGCGGTCGCCGCCCTTTCGCTGCCCTTGCCCGAAAAGCCGTCGATCGCGGTGTTGCCGTTCCACAACCTGAGCGCCGATCCGGAGCAGGAGTATTTCGCCGACGGCATGGTCGAGGAGATCACCACCGCGCTATCGCACTATCCTTCACTGTTCGTCATCGCGCGCAATTCTTGCTTCACCTACAAGGGCCGCGCGGTCGACGTGAAGCAGGTTGGGCGCGAGCTCGGCGTGCGCTATGTGCTCGAAGGCAGCGTGCGCAAGGCCGGCGATCGGATCCGTGTCGCCGCGCAGCTTGTCGAGGCCGAGACCGGCATTCACGACTGGGCCGAGCGCTACGACCGCGATCTCACCGACATCTTCGCGCTGCAGGATGAGATCACCCAGGCGGTAACAATTGCTGTCGCCCCCGCCATCGCAGGTGCCGAGCAGCGGCGGGCTATGCGCAGGCCACCGGAGAGTCTCGACGCGTGGGCCGCTTATCAGCGTGGCCTATGGCACTTCAGCAAAGGTACGTTGGACGACAATGCTCTCGCGCAGAAATTCTTTCAGCAGGCCATCTATCTCGACCCCTCCTTCGCCGGAAGCTTTACCGGGCTCGCCTACGCTCACTGGCGAGCGGCCGGCGTGTTCGGAACGCAAAATCTCACCGAAGCCGAGGACCTAGCGGAGGGACTAGTCAGACGAGCGGTCACACTGGATGCCAATGATGCCGAGGCTCGTACATGTTTTGGTAACCAATTGATGAGGCGCGGAGACTACGCGGGCGCTCTCGCCGAAATCGAACGTGCGTTGGCAATGAGCCCGAATCTGGCCGACGCTCACGGAGCTCTCGGCTCGGTGCTGACGCGGTCGGGCCACCCGAGGGAAGGGCGCATCGCCCTAGAGAAATGTATCAGGCTCGACCCGCGCAACCCGAACAATAATCAGCAATTGCTCGTCATCACGATCAGCTATTACCTGTCCCGCGAGTATGACGCGGCAGTTGAAGCGGCCAAGCGTGGCATTCGCGCTTACCCCGATCACTCAAACCAATATCGGTGGCTCGCCGCGGCACTCGGCCAGAGCGGTCGCATCGAGGAAGCAAAGGAAGTGCTGGCAAAGGCCATGGCAATGGCTCCGGCCTCGTTTGACATGTTTGTTCGCCACCGCGTACCCTGGCACCGGCCTGAAGACCATGCCCATATGCTCGAGGGTTTGCGCAAGGCCGGGTGGGAGGACTGACCGGCACGCCCGCCGGATTTCTCTGACCGGCGAATCAAGCCGCTATCAAGAGAATATCAAGCTCAGCTCAAGGACTTCTGCCCAGGACGGCCGCATCGTCCTCCACATCGGCCGCGATCGCCGCAGCCGATGAAAGGAGATGACGATGAAACGCCTCGGAACGCTGCTTGCTGGAGTGGGATTGATCGTTGCCAGCGAAGCGACCCTTCCCGCCCAAGCAGATAACGACAGAGAAACAGCCGCGCTCTTCACGCCTTCGATAAGGGCAACCGGCTTCCACTGCAACGCTGTAAATATCAGCCGCAAGACATTGTGGATAACCATCTCGATTATCGACCTGAACGGATTGGCCTTGTCTGCTGCGCCCGCCGCACCAGCCACCCCGCGTACGGAAGTTTCTCACGACGTCGACACGCCGACCCCTACCAACGCGTACTGCCAATTTCAGGTGTCCGGCACGGATGATCCCCGCGACATCCGGGCAGACTTGAACGCAACCCTCTTCCACGCTAATGCCGACGGCACCAACACCTTCTTATCGAGGGCGCTCGAAGCACATTAGCGACGGCTGCCGAAGAGCGCCCACCGCAGCACCGAATCCGGAAACGGTGCTGCGGGTCGCGTCGGGTTGTGGGGATCGAGAGATGATCGGGCAACCTTTCCTGGTACCTAAAACTTGAACTTGACAAGCCCTGCCAGCAATCGCCGGCTGCCGGCGAACAAATCTAGGGCCAAATCCGGTATCTGGCCGTTTGAGGAGTAGGAAAAAAGATGGGACATCCAACGATCTATCCGACCGGCGTCACTTTGTACGATCGCGCCAAGGCGTGGAACGGGTACACCATTTTTCCGGCGGCGGATCTCGGCGCCCTGCTGATCGATATGAATGGAAAGGAGGTGCAATTGTGGAAAGGTCTGCAGGGCTTTCCCAACAAGTTGCTGCCGAACGGGCAAGTCTTCGGCAGCACGGGGCTCCGCGACCCCAATCATAGCTACCAGGATCAAACGGATCTGGTCCAAGTCGATTGGGAGGGCAATATCGTTTGGCGGTTCAGCCGGCTGGAACATATCGCCGATCCTGGACAAGAGCCGCGCTGGTATGCGCGCCAGCATCACGACTTTCAGCGCGAAGGCAATCCCGTCGGATATTACGTGCCCGGCCAGACGCCGACGAACGATCGCGGCAAGACGCTGCTGTTGGCACACGAAGATGTGCGAAATCCAAAAATCTCAGGTGAGATACTGCTCGATGACAAGCTGATCGAGGTTAGCTGGGAGGGCGAAATCCTCTGGTCATGGAGCGCCCATGAACATTTCGATGAGCTGGGTTTCGACGATGCAGCAAAGACGGTTCTTTTCCGTGAGCCCAATCTGAGAAAACTGGCGGGTGGAGCCGTCGGTGATTGGCTGCACATCAATTCCGCGTCCTTTGTCGGACCCAACCGGCATTTCGATGCGGGCGATCATCGCTTTCACCCCGACAATATTATCTGGGATTCAAGGGAAGCGAACATCATCGCCATTACCGACAGAAAGACCGGCAATATCACCTGGCGGCTCGGCCCCAACTACGATGGCAGTGAGGCCGAGCGCAAACTCGGTTGGATCATCGGTCAACACCATGCGCATATCATTTCACGCGGTCTGCCGGGCGACGGCAATTTACTGGTGTTCGACAATGGCGGCTGGGCGGGTTACGGCAAGCCCAATCCCGCGTCGCCGACCGGCCGTCAAAACGCTAGGCGGGATTATTCGCGGGTTTTGGAAATAGACCCCATTTCATTGCAGATCGTCTGGCAGTATACGCCGGTCGAAGCGGGTTTCGTCATACCGCTCGACGCTTCACGCTTCTACAGCCCTTTCGTCAGCAGCGCTCAGCGTCTGCCCAATGGTAATACGCTGATCACCGAAGGATCAGATGGCCGCATTTTTGAAGTCACCCGAGCCCACGAGCTGGTGTGGGAATATATCAGCCCTTATTGGGGCAGGCGCGGACTCAATATGGTCTACCGGGCCTATCGGGCGCCCTATTCTTGGGTCCCGCAGCGCCAAGCGCCGACAGAGACGTCGATCCCCCCCTTGGAGAGGTCACGGTTTCGGGTGCAGGGTGCCGCTCAGCCGGGGCGCGAGCGCGAAATCGTCGTGCCCGGTGTCGAGGCCGAGCAGCCAGACGCCGCCTTCTGCGTGACGCCTTCAAGTTAAGGGCGATCCTGCCCGGGGGTCCACCGTTCCGCGCAGGAGACGCCGGTGAACCAGGTGCGTCAAAGGATTCTCGCCGAAAAGCTCAGGTTCCAATCGTTTTGGCTTACCGAACATCATTTCCAGCCCAAGGGCGCGGAGATGAGCCCGAACCCGCTTATGGTGCAGATGAGCGTGGCGGCGCACACCAAGCGTATCCGGCTCAGGCAGGCTGCCAATATCATAGTCTGGTACCACCCGGTGCGGCTCGCCCCGCAGATCGCGACGCTCGATGTGATCGGCGGCGGGCGGGTCGAACGCGCATTGGCTGCGGCCATCAGCCCGCGAAGACGAAACGCTCGGCCGCCCGGACGACTCGACGATCCAGTACCACCGAAAAACACTGTGGATAGCGATCTCGATTATCGACGTGAACGGATTGGCCTTGTCTGCCGCGCGCGCGGCACCAGCCCCCCGCGTACGCAAGTTTCTCAAGACGTCGACTCCTCGCCGACCCCTACCGACACGTACTGCCAAATTCAGGTGTCCGGCACGGGTGATCCCCCCGACATCCGGGCAGACTCGAACTCAACCCTCTTCCACGCTAATGCCGACAACAGCCAAACCTTCTTATCGAGAGCGCTCAAACCGATTAGCGACGGCTGCCGCGGATCGCGCCCCGCAGCACCGAATCCGGAATGGCGCTGCCGCTCGCGCCGGCGGCGAGGATTTTGCGCGCGTTGGGCGTTCCCTGGTGCTTCCCTGTTACGCCCGATATCGATCCCTGATCGGCTGATTTAATTCCCTGTTCGGTCGCCTAGGGAAATGTCTGTCGACTTGCCGAAATACCAATGGCTTGCGGGTCAAGAGCGCGGCCCGACGGCCTGCCACGAGCGCTTTTTCCCGGTTTTTTCGCGTCGTGCAGGGAAAGGCGTCGCACCGCTCCGCCGCCTTGCCCACCCCTGGGATTCGCGCTAAGACGCCAGCCGTTCCGCGCCCGGGATCGGCGCCCTCCAGCACGAGGCATTGGCATGGCACGCAACAAGATCGCGCTGATCGGGGGCGGGCAGGTCGGCGGCACTATAGCGCTGCTCGCCGGGCTCAAAGAGCTCGGCGACATCGTGCTGTTCGACGTGATCGATGGCATGCCGCAAGGCAAGGCGCTCGACATCGTACAGGGCTCGACGATTGAGGGCTATGACGCGGTCATCGCCGGCACCAACGATTATGCTGCGATCGACGGTGCCGATGTCGTCGTAGTCACCGCCGGGATCCCGCGCAAGCCGGGTATGAGCCGCGACGATCTGATCGGCACCAACGCCAAGATTGTCGCCACGGTCGGTGCGGCGATCAAGAAGCATTGCCCCGCGGCTTTTGTCATCACGATCACTAACCCGCTCGACGTCATGGTGTGGGTCATGCGCGAGGCCTGCGGGCTGCCCGCACAGCGCGTCGTTGGCATGGCCGGGGTGCTCGACAGCGCGCGCTTCCGATATTTCCTCGCCGAGGAGCTGAAGGTCTCGGTCGAGGATGTCAGCGCCTTTGTGCTCGGCGGCCACGGCGACACGATGGTGCCGCTGTTGCGCTACTCGACGGTCGCCGGCATCCCGTTGCCCGACCTTGTCAGGATGGGGTGGACGACCAGGGAGCGGCTAGACAAAATCGTCCAGCGCACCCGCGACGGCGGTGCGGAGATCGTCGGCTTGTTGAAGACGGGATCGGCGTTCTACGCTCCGGCCAGCTCGGCGATCGCGATGGTCGAGGCCTATCTGCGCGACAAGAAACGGGTGCTGCCCTGCGCGGCCTTGCTCCAGGGCCAATACGGGGTGCGCGACCTCTATGTCGGCGTCCCGGTGGTGATCGGGGCCGGCGGGGTCGAGCGCATCGTCGAGATCAAGCTCGACCGCGAGGAGAAGGCGGCCTTCGACAAATCGGCCGCCGCGGTCCACGAGCTGATCGAGGTCGTCAAGGGCATGAAGATCCTGAGCTGATCCGATGAATATTCACGAATACCAGGCGAAAGAGCTGCTGGCAAAATTCGGTGTCGCGGTGCCGCGCGGCGGGGTGGCGTATTCGGCCGCCGAGGCGGTCGAGGTAGCGCGCCGGCTCGGCGGACCGGTCTGGGTGGTCAAGGCGCAGATCCATGCCGGCGGCCGCGGCAAGGCCGGCGGGGTCAAGCTCACCCGCGCGGAAGACGAAGTCGCGGCGGCGGCGCGCGCGATGTTGGGCCGGAAACTGGTGACCCTTCAGACCGGACCCGAGGGCCGCGAGGTCAAGCGGGTCTATGTCGAGGAGGGCTGCGAGATTGCCCGCGAGCTCTATCTCGGCATGTTGATCGACCGCACCACCCAACGAGTGACCCTGATCGGCTCAACCGAGGGCGGGGTGGAGATCGAGGAGGTGGCGGCGCACAATCCGGAGAAGATCCTGACCGAGGCGATCGACCCGGCGAGCGGGATCGAACCGTTCCACGCGCGCAATTTCGCCTTCGGGGTTGGGCTCGAAGGCGCGCAGATCGGTGTTGCCGTCAAGTTCGTGACCGCCCTCTACCGCGCGTTTTGCGAGCTCGACGCCGCGGTCGCCGAGATCAACCCGCTGGTCGTGACCAAGTCGGGCGATCTCTTAGCCCTCGACGCCAAGATCGGCTTCGATGACAACGCGCTCTACCGCCACCCCGAGATCGCATCGTTGCGCGACGAGGATGAGGAGGATCCCACCGAGATCGAGGCTGGCAAGCACGGGCTCAGCTACATCAAGCTCGACGGCAACATCGGGTGCATGGTCAACGGCGCCGGCCTTGCGATGGCGACGATGGACATCATCAAATTGCACGGCAGCAGCCCGGCCAATTTTCTCGACGTCGGCGGCGGCGCGACGAAGGAGCGGGTGACGACGGCGTTCAAGCTGATCCTGAGCGACCCGAACGTGGAAGGTATCCTGGTCAACATCTTCGGCGGAATCATGCGTTGCGACGTGATCGCCGAGGGCGTCGTCGCCGCGGCGCGTGAGGTCAATCTGCACGTCCCGCTCGTCGTCCGCCTCGAAGGCACCAATGTCGAGCTCGGCAAGCGCATCCTGCAGCAATCGGGGCTGCCGATCCTCGCGGCAGACAACCTCGCCGACGCCGCCCAAAAGGTGGTGGGTGCGGTCAAGGAGGCCGCCTGATGGCGATCCTGGTCGACGCCTCGACCAAGGTGATCTGCCAGGGGATCACCGGCGCCCAGGGCACTTTCCATTCCGAGCAGGCGATCGCGTACGGCACCAAGATGGTCGGCGGTGTGACGCCGGGCAAAGGCGGCACCAGGCACCTCGACCTGCCGGTGTTCAATACCGTCCACGAAGCCTGCGCCGCGACCGGCTGCAATGCCACCGTGATTTATGTGCCGCCGCCCTTTGCCGCCGATGCAATCCTCGAAGCGGCCGACGTAGAGATCCCGCTGATCATCTGCATCACCGAGGGAATTCCGGTCCTCGACATGGTCCGCGTCAAGCGCAGCCTGAGCGGCGGCCGATCGCGGCTGATCGGCCCTAACTGCCCGGGTGTTATAACGCCGGACGAATGCAAGATCGGCATCATGCCCGGGCACATCCACCGGCGCGGGAAGATCGGCATCGTCTCGCGCTCCGGCACCTTGACCTATGAAGCCGTCGCCCAGACGACGGCGGTTGGCTTGGGGCAGTCGAGCTGTGTCGGGATCGGCGGCGACCCGGTCAACGGCACGAACTTCGTCGAGATCCTCGAGATGTTTCTCGCCGACGACGAGACCGAGGCGATCGTCATGATCGGCGAAATCGGCGGCAGCGCCGAGGAGGCGGGCGCCGATTTTCTGAAGGCCGCGCGGACGAAGAAGCCGGTCGTCGGGTTTATCGCCGGCAGCACGGCTCCGCCGGGCCGGCGAATGGGCCATGCCGGCGCGATCATCGCCGGAGGTAAGGGGGGTGCGGGCGACAAGATGGAGGCGTTGCGCAGCGCCGGGGTGGTCGTCGCCGAATCGCCCGCCGCGATTGGCGCAACGATGCGCGAGGTGCTGCGGGGCTGAGCACAACCCTACATCTATCGGCTAGATCGGCAACTTGTCACCGTCGGGTGGTGCCGGCACTTCGAACGGGTTGACCATCCCTGACAGGAACGCGAAGTAGTTCGCGACCCCAGTCAGCTCGACCATCCACTGCGCGTTGTGGCGGTTTTTCAGCCGGTCGAACACCGCCTGGTCGACGCGGTTGGTGCGCAGTAGCTGGCGAACGTATGTAACGATATCGCGCTCCTCGTCGGAGAGCCGGGCGGGGTCGCCCTTGGCGCGGATCAGGTCGATGACCTCCTCGCGCAGACCGGCGCGGCGCGCCGCGCCAACCTGAGCCGCCCACACATAGGCAGCCTCGCGCTCGCGCACCGCCGAGAGGATCGCCACCGAGCGCAGCTTCGGCTCGACCACGTTATCCTCGCGGTTGAAGGTGACCAGCGGGAGCAGCCGCGCGGCCAGCTTCGGGCTGTGCAACAGGATAC
>Ga0310913_10000327_pt1 | contig 21414 bp, 16 predicted proteins | sample GREbulkMGOX082_FD_203447 | JGI IMG/M metagenome (GOLD analysis project Ga0310913, IMG submission 203447) | Lab enrichment of tropical soil microbial communities from Luquillo Experimental Forest, Puerto Rico - GRE.bulkMG.OX082 | ecosystem: Environmental > Terrestrial > Soil > Tropical forest >...
TTTTCCAGATGCACTACACGGCCAACGGCAAGGCTGCCACGGATCAGTCGAGTATCGGGTTGGTCTTCGCGAAAGGGACACGGCAGCGCGAGATCCGCACAGGCTCCTTTTATAACCCGCTGCTGAAAGTTCCCGCCGGCACGGCCGACCAGGCGGTCGACTCAGCCATAGAATTCACCGAGGATACCCACATCACCGCGCTGTTCCCGCACACGCACCTGCGCGGCAAAAGCTGGGAATATCGCCTGGTGTACCCGGACGGCCAGTCGCAAGTGGTCCTGTCGGTTCCGAAGTACGATTTCAACTGGCAGACGTACTATGTTTTCACCACTCCGCTGGCGGCGCCCAAGGGATCGCGCCTGGAAGCCACGGCGCACTACGATAATTCCGTCAACAATAAATGGAATCCGGATCCGAAGATCGATGTGCGGTGGGGCGAACAGACGTGGCAGGAGATGCAGTATTCCGGCATCACGTACTATGTGGATCAGCCGGCTGGGCCTGAGACTGCCGCGCTAAGATAAATCGGGACCACTCCGGGCTTCTACCAGGCAGTCTTTGCTGCCTGCCAAAAAAGGCAGGCCGTCAGCTGCCCTTCGCAAGAAGTACTTCTTTTTCAGATCAGGCAGGAAGCAGCCCGGAATGGCTTTAGGGCTGCTACCTGGTTTGCGTCCAAGCCGACACCGTGGTCCGCTGGCAGCGCGAACGGTTTCCGAGGTGCAATAGATGCCACATGCCTGAGCGGTCCGGAACTGGCTACGTGGCCGATTTACGGTTAGTGCGGCTCCTCGATGGGGCCCTCCGGCCCGTGCACGGCATTGGAATATTGGAACTGCACGGGTACCGTTCCACTTCCACTGGTCAGCGGCACCTCCTGGAATACCAGCGACAGATCGCCGCCCTGACCCGCTTCATCCACGGGAAAATCTCCGCACTCCTCGCCGGTGTCGGACGTCCATCCGAGAACGCTGGTGTCGCCGGTGCGGATCGCATCTTCGACGTCAGGATCAGTTCGGGCTTCGTTCAGTTCGTGATAGAACGTAGCGACCACGTTCTTCCAGTTTTTATTGAAGACGGGTATTCCGTTTTGACTACCATCCGGCAGCGCTTCCGAATACACACCAACGGCGTAGTAGATGGTGGCGCCCGCGTCGCCGCCAACATGTACGGATCCGTGATAGCCACCCAGCCCATTTAGGGAGGATGCCTCGTCATCGTGCGGCATGACTCTGTTGTCTCTCACGCGCGCTGTGCGCACGAATTCTGAGCTGGTACTCGGGTCGGTTGTCAGAATCGTTCCCGGTGGCAACAGGAGATTGACCAACGTCGAGCGGAGGTCCAACCCGGCCAGCATCCCATTATTGTTGAGGCGGGCAACCAGAGCTTCGATATCTCCTTGCGAAACGACGGCCGGCGCATCTCCCGCCAGTTGGCGCGAGCCCGCAAAGGTGCTGGTAATCGGCTGGTTGCCGAAGTATTGCATCATTACATTGTTGAGATCGGTGTCGGACATGGCAGCCGATATGGCAGTATCGATCTTCTGAATTTCCGTGGCGTCCCAAGCGCTCTGCCCGGCGACATAGAAGTTGATGAAGTTCAGATCTTGGATCGTCTTGCCTCCGCGGAACTTCAGATCCTGTTCCGGTGACGGCGCCAGGCCCGGCGCTAATGCGTCGGGATGTAGCCCTTCAGCCTTCTTGTATAGTTCAGCCGCCCGCGACCCTTTTTTGATGACGACACGCAGTGGAACGAATCTTGCTCTCTGTTGCGACACACGATTTTCCTTTTTTGTCGAGTAATTTGAAACCTGCGACAACAGCCCCGCGGTATCAGATCGCCTGGCGGCCGATTACCCATTTCTTGGGCCAATAATATTTCAGTCAAAATCGAATGGCATTAAAAAAACAATCAGTATGGCACCCTGCGGTTCGGGCCGCAAGCCCACTTTTGCCGGTGCTTTCGTCTCGGACAGAAGAGCATATGGCCCAAATAATCATTACATCTTTTCCGCGAATCGATCGGACCACCTCTATTTTTGCCCCCTCGATGTTCCCCCTTTGTTCACTGGTCTGGACCCGCTGGAAAGGAGTTAATGGATCGAATAGAGCGGCAGCACACATGGAAGCAATGGCTGGATGCCCCGCTTTGAGCAGGTTGCTCCTGCGAAGGAGATTGTGAGCCGACGGGGTGTTTTATTACCAGACTTCGCTATCGCAAAACCCATAGCACAACCCCTTTTTAGGGAGGAGATTCCGAAAGGCTCTCGGTAGCAAAACAATGTGGGAACCGCTGGGACCTCACGATCCTCTTTGCCCCGCAGAACCGACACCCCGGCGTCCAGGGCGCAGGCCAGAACGGTGGAACCCCTCATTTTCTTGAGTCGCTAGGTAGCAGCGACACATCGAACCCCACGAGCAGATGTACGGCTGCGGAATCCCGGCGCATGCCCTGCAAAGGTGCTGCGCTACCCGCAAGTCTGGATGTCCGACCGATTTCGCAGCCTGCAGAACTGACCATCAGAAGGGAAAGTAATGTCTCCAAAAACGACAGAAGCCGTGGCAACTGAGCTGAAGCGATTCGCTCAAGAACTGAAACTCACCGATTCCCAGAAAGAGCAGTTGAAGACTTATCTGGCCGAGGTACATGCCAAGGTGCAGGACTTCTTGCAGAAGAATCCCAGCATCGCGAAAGGCGCCCTAGTGGAAAAGGTTCGTACTCTTCGCGGGTCGATGCGTGAGCAGGTTGTTAAATTCCTCACCCCGGAGCAGCTTGCGAAGTGGGACGCCGAAGTAGCGAAGGCGAAAGAGTTCTTAGGTCATAGCCTTTCGCAATAGCCACCCCTTGAGAATCCCGAGAAACGTCCGGCCAGAAGCCGGCGCTGATAAACGGGTTATCGGAAACGGACGTTTCGGCCATCGAAGATTGAGGCGCGCCAATGGGAGGTTGGGCAGGCCCAGGGCACGAACAAAATTGACGGAAGCGAGGGGAACAATACAGGAACATCGAAAGGCCGAAATCGGCCTACTCGGCGCGAGTCAGTCCTGAATCTAACCCCCGGTAACCACTAGAGATAGAATGACAGGTCGTTCCCATCGCTCGTGAATGCCGCTGAGCGTTTCCTTCTTTAGAGAATGTTCACCGCACGAGCGCCAAGAACGACCACGGTACCGAGCGAAATGCAAGATTGAACTATCATCATTGCCTTCGCCCAACGCGATAGCACTGGAACGTCGGTTGGTGAAAACGCGGTACTCGTATTGAACGCCAAGAAAAGGTAATCAACAAATCCAGGCTTCCAGTTTTGATTTCGCATCTGCATTTGGGGAAAGAGAAGAGCCCCCGAATCGTGGCTCTTTCGGCGATCGCGCGCGTTCGGGCCGCCACTGTCGAGGCGCCAGTACCACGACGCAAAGATTAGAACGTTACTCCACCAGATTCCGAGCGCGGCTGTGAGCAACTGTCGCGGCGTGTCGCGGTGCCCCGGTAATCGTGTAATCAGCAGCGCGACGCGAGCGATCATCTCTGCAGTGACGACCGCCAGTAGAATACAGCCTAGGATTTGATTTGCTCGATATCGACGCCATTGGTGGAGGACCATGGTCGATACGAGCAATAGGCCAACTACAGGGGCTAAAATCCAATCGGGTCCGAACCTCAGGGCTTGGGGTAAGGAAAATCGCAATGCCACGACCGCGATGATCGCGATGACCGCGGGCCAACGCGGTTCTGCCCGGCTGGTTTGGTCAGAAGACACCATCAGACGATAGACTCAGACTCGAAGGCTTATGCGCGATCCGAACCCCGCCAAAACAAGACAGATGTGGCTTATTGATGCGCCGTCGGCCGAGAAGACTCAAAATCACGAGGCGGTCAACGGAGAAACAGACTGTTTGTAGCTAGAACCGGATCCGCATTGGCGGACGATCGTTCCGACGATCATTTTGAATTTAGGCGGCGGGTCTCGGCGGGGTTGGGGTCGTCGCCGGGCGAACTTTCATTATCCGGTACTGCCCCTACGTTGATGCGGCGAAGGCCCTGGGATCGCTGGAACCTCCTGCGACGGGCTCGCGGCACATCGATGGGCGGGCTTGGAATTCGACCGCAAAGGTCTTCTATACAGCTCGGCGCCACGCGTAGCGATGGTGAAGCCCGCCCAGGCGCGGCAGGGAAATCAGACTGGCCTCAGCGGACGGTTTTCTCGCGACGGATCGCGGATTCGGAGTGTCTTTGTTTATTGAATCGTGAATCCGATCCTGGTGGTGATAACGCACGTAATCACGGATTAGCCGGCGCAGATGCTCCCCATTCAGCAGGATGACATGATCCAGCAGGTCTCAGCGGCAACTTCCGATCCACCGCCCCGCCGTTCCGTTCTGCCAAGGCGACTGGCGGCTCGTCCGCTTCGACATCAGACTGCTGACCTTTGAGAAGGCAATGACGTCGGCATCGAAGATCGAATCGCGATCCAGGATGGCATAACGATAGGGATCCGCTTCTGGAACAGACTCTCGCCACTGCTGCACCACCCAGTCGGCCGACCGGTGTCGTGTGACGTTAAAGTGCAGGACCCGGCGCCGTCCGTGCTCGATTACAAAAAGGCAATACAACACTCGGAACTCCACCGTGGCACGGTAAACAAGTCCCAGCCGACGATGGCTTCGCGTTGATTGCGAAGAAACGCAAGCCACTTCTTCGCCGGATCGCCCCGCCGCCGATACGGTGTAAATATCGTCCCACGCTCCTTTCGGAGACCGCGAAGCCGAGCTTCTGGAGTTCGCCGTGGATTTTCGGCGCTCCCCAGTCGGGATTTTCTTGTGCCAGGCGCCGGATCAGGACGCGAATTTCCTCGCTGATTCTCGGTCGCCCGCCACGCTGTCGGGGCCTCCACCGCCAATAGAGGCGGAAACCGGCGCGATGCCAGCCGACGACGGTGTCGGGTTTTCATTGATGAGCGCTTCGGCCAAGCGGGACCAGAGCTGTTGCAACAAGACCCGGAACAATCGATCCGGCGCACTCAAGCGGGGTCGAGGCCGTTTGCGCTTTAGCGCTCCAAGCTGTTGGCGAAGGGCAAGCACTGGAGGGCGGTGTCGGCGCGGCTGCGGAGGAACACCCGAACCACGGTCAGGAAAGCGAGGAGTAATGAGCGCACGGATCAACCGTTGTAACACACCGTAACGCAGCGGAAATTCACAAGGCGCTATGCGCGCAAGCGGTTGAATTCGGGACAGGTCGGCTCTTCGCTACACACGACGGGCTCGGCCGCCTGAAATAAAAGAGTCCCTCCCACGACAAGTCGATTCCCAGCTGTTCGCGCACTGATCCGGATCATGGAGAATCAAAGAATGGCAACTATCGTTGGTTCGCGGGAGACGCTTCCACGAGCGTTCCCGTCGTTAACCGGGGAACAGATCGACCGAATCCGGCCGTTAGGACGCGTCCGGCAGGTCCGGATTGGAGATGTCTTGTTCCAGCCGGGTGACATAGAGGTTCCATTTTTCGTGCTGCTGTCGGGGCGCATGGAGATCGTCCAGCCGGCGATCGACGGTGAACGGATGATTGCCCGTCACGAGCCAGGGGAGTTCACCGGCGAGATGACCATGATTTCTGGCCGGCAGTGCCTGGTGATCGGGCGCGTCACCGAGGACGGCGAGTTTCTCGAGCTTAGTGGCGAGCACTTGCGGGCGTTGGTGGCCAGGGACGCAGAACTGAGCGAAATTCTGATGCGCGCCTTCATCCTACGCCGGGTGGAGTTGATTCGACAGGGTTGGGGCAACCTAGCCGTCTTCGGGTCACGGCACTCGGCGCGCACATTGGAGATTCGGGAATTCCTGAACCGGAATGGGCACCCCTATACATATGTCGATCTGGACCAGGATCGGACCTCGCAGGACCTGCTCGATCGATTTGAGGTAAAGCCGGCGGATGTGCCGGTGGTCGTTTGTAACGCGGGGCGCAACATCCTGCGCAGCCCTTCGATTCAGCAACTGGCGGGCTGTCTGGGACTGAATATCGTGACGGGGGCCAAAGATGTCAGGGACGTGATCGTCGTGGGTGCGGGCCCGGCAGGGTTGGCTGCGGCCGTTTATGCTGCATCAGAAGGATTGGATGTGCTGGTAATCGACACGAGTTCGCCGGGCGGTCAGGCGGCATCGAGCTCGAAGATCGAAAATTATCTGGGATTCCCGATGGGGGTCTCTGGACAGGAACTCGCGGGGCGCGCGGCGTCGCAGGCGTTGAAGTTCGGCGCGCACATGCTCATGGCGCGAAGTGTGTTGGGACTCAACTGCGACCGCCGCCCGTACCTGGTCAAACTGGACGGCGGAGAGTCGCTATCGACCCGGACGATCGTCATCGCCGCGGGAGCTCAGTATAACAAGCTAGCGCTGCCAAACCTGGCGCGATTTGAAGGGAATGGCGTCTATTACGGCGCGACCTACATGGAATCGCAATTATGCGTGGGCGAGGAAGTGGCCGTGGTGGGAGGCGGAAACTCGGCGGGGCAGGCAGCGACGTTTCTGGCACAGACGGCGAGACAGGTGCACATGCTAGTGCGATCTAACGGACTTTCCGACACAATGTCCCGATACCTGATCCAGAGGCTTGAGGAAAACCCGAAAGTGGAGCTCCATTATCAGACCGAAGTCACGGCACTGGCCGGCACCGAACATCTGGAGCGTATGGCGTGGCGCGACCGCGCCAGCGGTGACGAGTCGGAACATGTCATCCGCCACTTGTTTTTGATGACGGGGGCTTCTCCGCGAACGGAGTGGCTGAAGGGCTGCCTGGCCCTGGACGCGAAGGGTTTCATTTTGACTGGGCGCGACCTCGACGCAACCGAGAACGCCGACGGTCCCCATTGGCCGCTTAAACGCGCGCCCGAAATGCTGGAAACCAGCCTGCCGGGAGTGTTCGCCGTAGGCGACGTGCGGTCCGGGAACGTAAAACGAGTCGCGTCCGCGGTGGGGGAGGGTGCGATCAGCATTCATTTCGTGCACCGAGCGTTGACGGAGCTTTAACCCGTCTGGCCGCCGGCTGAACTAACGCGGCACAAACCGGCCCGGCAGTTTTCGCTTCAGGTCCGGCCAGAATTCTTTTAGGATATTCGAAGCCGCGTCAAAGCCCAGCCGCAAACCATACCGACTCATATTGTTTCCAAGGCTGCGGCCGTCCAAATAAGGCATCACCGTATCGCCGGGGACGAAGCCGTCGCGTCTCATTTTTCCGATCGCGTACGCAATGGAAGCGAACTCGCCGCACGGGGTGGCGACGCACCAGAGATTCGACTGTTCTATATGAGCGGCTACGCTACAGAATCGTCCTTTAAAGCAACCAGTGTCGGCTAGGTTGGCAACGGGAAAGAAAATATCCGGTGTAGGTCATCAAAACCTCGCACGGACGTGAAGTACCTCGTCGGCAGTTGCATCGCACGCATCTGAGGCGTTGAGCGGCGCTCCCGCGGACGAACAACCGAAGAAATCGGATGATAATTGCAATGCGGCGGTTCGAGACGGTTTTGCCGCATTGCTGACTAGTCTCTAGTGCGGATTCATCGAGGGGCCGTTTCTCCGACGTGCCCCCCGGATTCCGGAGCCCGTTTGAGTGCCAACAACCTATCCTCCGGCGAAGTCGCGGTCTCTGCTGATCCCCGCTCTCCCCGGCAACCGCCCGAGCCCGGCGTGCTGGATAGGAAAATCGGGGTGCTGTAACGGAGCGCTCGCAGACCGAGTCTCCGAGAACCACAGTAGCAGCTTAATGAGATGGGGGCGGACGGATTTTTGGCGAACGCCGCGTCAGGGCCACCGTCCGTCAGATTGAAACCGCACGTTGTGTAGGAAGTCGATCCGGCGCTTTAATAACCCAGCCGATCTGCATCCCTACTGGATTGTGACTGTGCCGATGCCTGATCCTGTGTAATTCCCATCGCTAACAATAGCAACCACATTGTAGACACCCGGAGAGACTGGAGTCGTCGCCGCACCGTTGTAGGTCACAACGACATTTAAATTGGCCGGGGTCGTCGCGACTGGAGCCGACTTTGCCGTGCCATCGAAGACTACTGCGATACTTGTGACCGAGACAACAGCGATCGCCTGGTTCACGACAAGCGTGCCAGTTTGCGTGGCATTGTAATTCGGGTCATTGACCGTGGCGACGACGGTATACGAACCGGCCGCGATCGGTGCGTTCGCATTACCGTTGTAGCTGAACGTGACGTTGAGCGCCGGCGGGCTGGTCGTCGCCGTGGCGGTCTTTGGGTTGCCGTCGTAGACGGTGGCCAGGCTTCCGAACGCGACCACGGCGGTGGCCTTGCCAATCACCAACGTGCCGGTCTGCGAGCCCGCGTAGTTGGGATCACTCACGGTCGCAACCACGGTGTAGGAGCCCGCCGCCGCGGGTGGGGTAACGTTGCCGTTATAGGTCAAAGCGAGAGTAAGGCCCGGCGGATTGGTGGTAGCGGTCGCCGACTTGGCCGTGCCATCGTAGGCGGCACTCAGGTTTCCGAGCGTGATGGTCGCGTTGGTCTGGCTGATGACGAGAGTGCCCGTTTGCGACCCTGAGTAATTGGGATCGTTCACGGTGGCGACGACCGAGTAAGACCCCGTGGCCGTCGGCACCGTGGTGCTGCCGTTATATGTAAATGCCACCGACAGCCCTGGCGGGCTGGTGACAGCACTGGCGCCTTTGGGAGTGCCGTCGTAGGTGTTGCTCAGGCTTCCCAGCGTCACTGTGGCAGTTGCCTTGGCAATAACCAGCGTCCCCATTTGCGAGCCGATGTACTTGGGATCGTTAATAGTGCCCGTCACGCTATAGGAACCGGCAGCAGTTGGTGGTGTGGCGTTGCCGTTATACGTGTAGGTAACGGCGAGGCCGGGTGGGTTGGTCGTGGCGGTCGCCTGCTTCGGAGTACCATCGAAGGTAGCACTCAGGTTCGAAAGGGTGATCGCGGCGGTGTTGGCGTGAGTCTGATAGTAGTCAACGCTCGCGTAGACATCCAGCCGGGCTTTCCCTAACCCCAGGTCATCGCTGAGGGGATGGCCTTGGTTGAGCGTGTCGGCGGCCAAGTACGGGGTGATTCCGGGTCCGATCTGGACCAGCAAGGCCATGGTCCCTGAGACCAAGGCGGCGCTAAAGGACGTACCCCACACTCCGGCGTAATTGTTCCCCGGATAAGTCGTGATGAGCGCTTCACCCGGAGCCGCTGATTGGACTGACGGCCAACCATAGTCACTGAAGAGACTCCGCTGGTCCAGCGCGTCGGTTGAGCCAACGCCCCAGGCCCAAGGAGTCGCTGCGGGATATTCAAGTTCTCTGACGCCATCATTGCCTGCCGACGCAATGCAAATTACATTGTGTCTCTCTGCGTATACCAACGCCATGAATAGGCTGATGGATGGCGTATTAGAGCTGAAGCTCATATTAATGACCTTTGCGCCATTGTCCACGGCGTAATAAATCGCTCGGACGATGTCGGAGAGGTTCGCGGAGCCATCGGCCCGGAATGCCTTGAGCGGCATGATGCTCGCCGTGGGAGCCACCAGATGAATCAGACCAGCCACCATGGTGCCATGGCCGAAATGCGAGGGAAGGGGAGTGCCGCCCAGACTGGTCGCGGTGGATTGGTCCAGGATGGCGACGGTCGACTGGTCGAGCAGCAGAGGATATTGCTTGCTATCTAAGATGGCTACCGTGGACTGGTCCAGAATAGCTACGGTGGACTGATCCAGATCGGCCAAATCCGAGGGTAAGCCAGGTTGGTCGCGGGTAAAGTCATAGCCCGGAACCAAAACGCTCTGGAGTGCAGGATGAGTGGCATCCACGCCGGTATCGATCACCGCCACGATACCGCTGCCAGTGGCAAAACTGGTCAGTGCGTCGGGTAAACGGATCAACGAAGCGGCTGGTTGCTGAACGTAACTGTTCCGGACGCTAGCACCGTAGTATTGGTTGGCACTCTGGTCCTGAATGGCGGCCGCCAAGGCAGAAGTGGAGGCCACGGTTGGAGCGCCGGGCGGCATTTCTGCGGCCGCCAATTGCGTATCCTGTTCAACCTGGAGAATGGAAGGGTCGGCAACTAATTGTTGAACTAAGTTCGGCGGTACCGGATCAGGACAGGTGACCAGGTATTCGGTCACACCGTTCTCCGCGAGCGGCCGCACCAGCACTAAGCCGTAGTTCGCCGTTACCTGCGCAATGTCAGCGCCGGTTGCGAGCTCAAGAATGTACTGCGCGGCGGCTGCCGGAGTGACCATCCAGGTCAGCAGGGCTAAAACCGCGGCAAGTCGCAGGCTTAAGCGTCGCGTCATATCCGAAAGCGGGCCGTTGGTTTGTCAAGGGGAATCCTCACTCGCCGGCCGGCAGCGTCTATCTCGAGAATCGATTTCATTCCACTCTGCAAGCTGGACACAAGGCAGAATTCTCCGCGACTATTAGTTTGGTTCGTGGCGAGGAGTTTTTTCCTGGCCAGGAGTCGCACCGGGGCCCCGGCGAACGGTTCGCCGGAGTGTCGGTTGACAACTTGGCCTACCAGAGCCATCTCGGCGGCTTCGAACGCCGGTTCGATCTGCAGGTCGATGGCGACTTCATCCACCGTGCAGACCCCTTGTACGACGGTGTCTGCATCGGAGAGCGGCGCGTCGCGCGCCCAATTTTCCGCCCTGCAGTACACCAACTGGGCGGTAAAGCAAGGCCGGTCAGGTTGCAGTGGATCCCTCCTGCGATCAGCTTGGGTAAGCGAAGTCCGAGCGCGGAAACCGCATCGAAGAATTTCAACGGTGGTGCGGTTGCCGAATCCGCCAACTGTGCGCCCGAGGACGTGCAGTGCCAGTCGAACCTCAGGGTTTCCCCGAGCGGGCCATGGAATGGTGAGGTTGATTCGTCTGCCGAGTGGCAAGGCGTCTTCGGACTCAAACAAAATGACGCTGTTCGAAATGTCGACAGTTCGCCCCATGCCTGTTTTCCACAAGCGGCTATGACCCCAAAATCGGTAGTGAACTTCAATTTTGACCGGGTATCCCACAAAAGCCCTCTCCCTGTCAAACGAGGGCTACGACGCGCATCGGAGTTACTTGGAAGCGTAGCGCACTCAACGTTAGTGGTGACTATTAAACCGCGAACCCCGGGTTCGTACTGATTTTTTGAACCTCAGTCATTACAGTACCAATGATCAAAATACGACAAATGTAGGATCCGGATTTTAAGGAAGCCAACGAGACATAGGCTCCCGGTCCGCTCCAAAATGCATTGCTTACGATAACCAACAGTAGAGGCTGCAATGTGATTTTTCTCTTTGCTCTGGCGCAAACTCTGTTGAAGGGCACGGGTTAAATGTGCGTTTTAGTACATTAAATTGCTTTTACAGTTGCCCATCACCTGGGCTGGAAACGGAAGATGGGCCTCTGATTTGATCGTGATGTGTCCCCAATCCGGATCCGGAATGTGAAACGCATAGTAGTTGACTGAGGCCATGGGCTTCTTCCCCTTGATGTGATGTTCCCCCCCCAATCCCACACGTCTGTCGCTGCCCTGCGCACCACGATGAGAAATAATCCGTGCTTCACCGTCGGGGTTGCTCTTGGGCCAGGTTGTGTTTGCGGTCTCCACAGTCGATGAGACGAATCTGGTGGGCCTTCGCATTAGCGCGTGCACGGCGGCTGAATCGGACAGCGATGCACATCAGGTGATGGTTGTCAAGGGCTTCATCGGAAGCCATTAACCGCCGCCACCCTACACGAAAACCGGCGGGTTCGTGGCCTGGCAAGGAAGGAATTTGAGATGATAATCACTTATGCAGAGATGGCGTTCTACTTGGAACTCGAAGAATTTCGCGAGGTGGCGACGGCTGGGGCCGCACTATTGGGACGGACACGTTGGAAGGTAGTAAGGATGGTGAAAGTGGCACGAATCCGAAAGGCGCCACAGGCTTCCGATGACAGGGATCGAACCGGGTTGCGCGAAGGCCCAGAAAACGGGGGATTCTGAGTGTGGCAACAGATGCGGAGTGGCTCCAAACTCTGGGCGAATTGCCTGCGGCAGACTCTGCCCGCTCAGAATTCTTTGCCGCCCACCCGGATCTGCGAAACTCTCGCAGCGTTGAATTGTTGCACGAGGAAGTGCTCCGCGTTCTGTACGCGGATCCAATCCGCGCGGAGCGTATGGCACGGGTGGCATCGTGGCTGTCCGAGGATCTCGACGATGCGGCCTCCCGGGCGGCTGGATTCCGGGCCATGGGTCACGTTAGCTATGCCAAATCATGCTATGAGGAAGCCGTCCGAAATTACCAGGCAGCCCTGGAAATTTTCACTTCACTGGGAAGGGATCTTGAGACCGGCCGGACCCTCACCAGCAGTCTGCAGTCACTCATCTACCTCGGTCGCTACGACGATGCATTCGCTTACGCCGCCCGCGCCCAGGAGATCTTTTACAGGCTCGGTGATGATTTGCGGCTGGCGCGGCTGGCGAGCAACGTAGGAAACATCCTATTTCGCCAGGATCGTTACACTGAGGCGTTGGCCAAGTACAAAGAGGCCCACGCGACGCTCTGCCGCTTGGGGGAACATCGCGACGTCGCGGCCGTGTTGAGCAACATCGCAGTCTGCCAGATCAGCCTCAGCCGCTTTGACCAAGCTCTGGAATCCCACAGGACTGCGCGCGACTACTGCGAGCGCAACGGCCTTGGTCTCCTGGTAGCTACGGCGGACTATAACATCGCGCACCTGTATTACCTGCAAGGCGATTTCCAGCGCGCCATCGAAATGTACCAGACGTCGCGGGAACATTGCCGCGCCATCGATGACTCCTACCACCTGGCACTCTGCGACCTCGACGAGTCGGAGATCTATCTCGAACTCAACCTCAATACTGAGGCATCCCGGCTGGCCGAACAGGCGGAGGCCGGCTTCGGTTTGCTGGGGATGACCTACGAGCGTGCCAAAGCCACCGTTACCCACGCCATCGCGGCCAGTCGTCGAGGACAACCGAGCCTTGCCAGTCGGCTGTTCAGAAATGCCCGCAGGTTATTTGCCGACGAGCACAACACGCTGTGGCCCGCCCTGATCGACCTCTACCGGGCCATGCTTCTGCAACGCGACAACAGCGACCAGCAGGCCGCCCGGCTTTGCCGGTCCGCTTACCCGGTCCTGGCCGCCTCGGGGCTACCCGGTCCCGCCACGCTCGTGGAATTACTCCAAAGCCAGTTGCTATTGAAGGCGGGCAATCTGGTGGGCGCCCGGGAGATGGCTGCTCGAGCCCGGCTCCGTTTGGAAGGATCGGGGACCCCCGCACTTTGGTTCCACGCCAATTTTGTGCAGGGCCAGATCGAGGAGCAGGACGGCGACGAGGCCGCCGCCTTCCGGGCTTACGAGTCCGCACGCTGTGATATCGAGAGGATACGAAGCCGCTTGTGGGGAGATCAGCCCAAAATGTCCTTTCTAAAGGACAAACTCGCCGTGTACGAGAGCTTGGTAAAACTCCGCCTGGCGGATAAAAGCCAGCCGACCGTCGCGGCCCTGGATGCCTTCCGGTATATCCAGCAGGCCAAATCACGCACGCTGGCGGACCTAATATTCCGGTCTCCTCTCGCGTCACTGGCAGGCGAGCCGCCCACTGCGCGGGAAGAAGAGATCGAGGAAGCCCGCCGCAACCTCAATTCCCAGTACCGGCACATGGAGCACTTGGCCCTGTCGTCCGAGGGCACGAGAACCGCGCAGGTGGGAAAGTTGAAACAGAGTCTTCGCGACTGCGAGAACCAACTGATGCGCCTGGAAGCCGCTATCCCACCGAACGCCACTGCCAAGCCCAACGCATCTATGGATCCCCTCTCCGTGGATGCCATTCAAGCGACCATCCCTCGCGGTGCGATGCTGCTGGAGTATTACGTCGTTAAGGGCGTAGTTTGTGTCTGTCTGATCGACAACTCCGGGCTCGAGATCGTCCCCCTGGGAGGAGTTGAGGACATCCGAACGAGGATGCGGCTACTAGGGTTTCAAATGCGAAACTTTGGACTAGTACCCGATTTCCGGCGCGTCGTCAGGCAGTGGAAGGGACAGGCTGCCAATACTCACTTGCGGGAACTCTTTGATGATTTGGTCGCGCCCGTGCGCGACCGCCTTACCAAGGCTGAGCATCTGGTTTTCGCCCCCCACGATTTCCTCCATCATCTTCCGTTTCACGCGCTGCAAGGACCCGAAACATACCTGATCGACGAATTCACCATTTCGTACGCTCCCAGCGCCACTGTTTTTGCACTTTGCATGGCGCGCGGGCCTAGTTACGAGGCGAAATCTCTGGTCCTGGGACTGCCTGACGAGAAGGCCCGCCACATCGGGCTGGAAATCTTGGCAGCGGCCGACGCGCTGCCGGACGCTCAGCTGTTTCTGGGAGAAGAGGCCACTTGGGAGGCCCTTCGGCGTCTCGGGCCCTCGTCCCGTTTTATTCACATTGCCGCTCACGGTCTGTTCCGTCGCGATAATCCCTTGTTCTCGGCGATTCGGCTGTTTGACTCGCGCCTTACCTTGTTGGACCTTTACCACCTGCCGCTGTCAGCTGAACTGGTCGTTTTAAGCGGGTGCAGCACCGGCCTCAACGTAGTTATAGGGGGAGACGAGCTGCTCGGGCTGATGCGCGGAGTGCTCCTTGCTGGCGCCCACGGAGTTCTGGTAAGTCTCTGGGATGTCAATGACATAAGTACCGCCCAATGCATGGAGCGCTTTTATAAACATCTCTTTTGTGAGAGCCACAAAGCTGCCGCGTTGCAGTGTGCGATGCTGGAACTCCGCCAGGAATACCCCCACCCTTATTTTTGGGCTCCGTTCTTGTTGGCGGGTAGATATACCCCGGTGGCATGAAAGACGCTCGATGTCACAATGGAGCCGAAGCAAGGTCCAGATCTCCTTGTCCCACGGGTCATGGCACCTGAGTGGACTTGCTCCGCTGCTAAGCTGTCGGCCTGCGAATATAATAGGGATTCCACGTGATGGCTGGCCGGCTTTGACCCATGATCCGACGTGCAAGGGTAAGCCGCTAATGTAAGCCGCTGAGAATCACCTGCCGCATTTTGTGTAATACAGTGGAATCATCCGAATACAAAAGCCCGCTGGCGAAGCGCCTGTATCATGCGCGGGTGCCGGGGCGTCCGCTTCAGTGGGCGGCGTGTTCCCTCATCCAAGTGCCAACCCCTCTTCGCTATCCAAATTCTTGCCTCACTAACAGGCAGCCGTGAAACTGTTCCACTCTGGCAGAATGGTAAAGATGTCGACGGCGCCGCTGCTAGAAGTTCGCGGACTCTCGATCGAATTGGATGCGAGGCCCGTGGTATTGGATGCGGCCTTCGCGATTCCGCCGAGCTCCATAGTAGGGCTGCGGGGTGATTCAGGGGTCGGGAAGACCACATTGGCGTGCGCGCTCCTGAGACTGCTGCCACTCGGCCGGTATCGGCTACGCGGGTCAATCCGCCTGCGCGGGCGCGAATTGATGGATCTCACCGAGAGGCAACTTGAGCAGGTCCGCGGTGCGGACATGGCGATGGTGTTTCAGGATCCGCTGCAAGCGCTCAATCCGGTGATGCGGGTGCGCGACCAAGTGGGCGAGGCAATTCGTGCTCACGGAGGATCTCAGAAGCCGGAGCGGCTCTTGGAGATGGTCGAGTTGCCGGTGTCCGCCCACATCCGTGAGGCGTATCCGCACCAGCTAAGCGGCGGTGAAAGGCAACGGGTATGCCTGGCGCTGGCGTTGGCGGCGGGACCGGCCTTGGTGATCGCTGATGAACCGTTCACGGCGCTGGACGCTCCCAGGGTCGTGGAACTGGCGCGGCTGTTTCGCGCGTTGAAGCAGAAATTGCAGACTTCGTTTCTACTGATTAGCCATAACCGCAATGTTCTGGCGAAGATCGCGGACCATGTGATGGTGATGCGTAACGGACGCCTCGAGGATGGCTGAGCCGTTCCTAAGCGTGCGCGATCTCGGTAAGTACTTCGCCCCGCGGCGATGGTGGGGAAAGGCTCGCTCGGGGCGCTGGGCCATTCGCGACGTCAGCTTCGAGCTCCAGCGCGAGCGAACGCTTGCGCTGGTTGGCGCCTCGGGAGCGGGCAAGTCAACCGTGGCGAGTTGTTTGGCCCTGTTTGAAACGCCCGACTCGGGTGATGTGCGTCTGGAGGGCCGGGCCTTGCGGCACACCGATGTCCAGCTCATCCCGCAGCAGCCGGCGGCGAGTTTCAATCCGCGCTTCACGGCAGGTGACGCGCTGGCCGAGCCGCTTGTGATTCAAAGACGGGGGAGACGGGATACTCGCCGGGAAATCGTCGAGCGAGCCATGGAGCAGGTTGGTCTAAGCCCAGACGCCGTCGCCAAACCGGTAATGGAGTTCAGCGGCGGCGAGCACCAACGGCTGGCTATCGCGCGCGCGCTGATCCTGGAAGTCAAGCTGCTCATTCTGGACGAATCGCTATCCGCGCTCGATGAATCGGCCCAGGACCAGGTCTTGGATCTGCTGAGCGATCTGCAGCGCGAGCTCGGCTTGACCTACGTCGTGATCTCACACGATCTGACAGTGGCGGAGCGGATGGCCGACGAAATTGCCGTGATGGACGACGGGAGGCTGGTCGAGCATGCGCCCACAGCGGAGCTGCTGGCGGCGCCACGGCATCCGCGCACACAGGAGCTCGTGCAAGCCAACCTGGCTTTAAGCGAGCACGGGCCACCGCTATGAAGTATTTGGGTTGGCGGTTGCTGCACGGCGTCGGCTTGCTGGCACTTCTTTCGTTGCTGTCCTTTATGCTTTCGCAGGTCGCCCCGGGGGACTTTTACTCACAGCTGCGCAACGATCCGCGCATGTCGCCGGAAACGGTAGCGGCGCTCCGGGCACAAGCCGGCATCGATCGGCCGTTTCCAATACGGTACGCGGCCTGGATTGTCGCAGTCTCACGGGGCGACTTCGGCTACTCATTGGCGTACCACAGCCCGGTAGCGCCTCTGCTCAAGGAGAGAATCGGGGCTACCCTCATTTTGACCGGAGCAGCCACTCTGACGACCTGGTTGATCGCGGTTCCGGTGGGTATCTGGAGTGCGGCCCGAAGAGGAAAGTGGGGGGATCGTGTATCTACCGTGGCGGTGTCGCTGGTATTGGCGGTTCCGGACCTCGTGCTAGCCATCGCTCTATTGCATCTGTCCGTGCAGACCGGCTGGCTCCCGGCAGGCGGGAAAATATCGCGCGGGTATGCGCAACTGGGCTTCATCCAGCAGTTGCGCGATGTCGCCTGGCACATGGTGTTGCCCGTCACGGTGCTGGTGGCAGGCTCGACGCCGGTGCTAATTCGGCACACCAGGGCCAGCATCCTGGAAGTGATGGAAGCACCGTTCGCAATGAGCGCGCGGGCGCAAGGCATTCCAAGCCGGAGGCTGCTCTACCGGCACCTGTTGCCGGCGGCCCTAAATCCGTTGATTTCGTTGTTGGGCCTTTCGCTTGGCAGTTTATTGAGCGCTTCGCTGCTAGTGGAAATCGTGACGGGCTGGCCGGGCCTGGGGCCGCTGTTTCTGGAAGCCATCATGGCGCGCGATTTTGCGGTTGTGCTGGCCGTGGTGATGTTGTCGGCTGCGTTCCTGGTAATTGGAAATCTGGTGGCGGACCTGCTGTTGTATCGGTTCGATCCGCGGATCCGGACGGTAGACTGATGAGCCGGCGCTGGCGGATTGGGCTGACATCGATTTTTATTGCGCTGGTCGTCGGCCCCTTGCTGCTTGCGGGATTCGTGGCGCCGTATCCCTATGCCGAGCAGCACCGGGAGTATCCGTACGCGCCGCCGGCAGCCGTGCGATTCGTGAAGGCACGGCCGTTCGTGGAGGTGGGCGGGCGTTGGTGCGAGGTGCGACTGCTTCCAGGGAACGGCCGACTGTTCGGCGTTGCTGCTCCCTGCGTCATTTTCCTTTCAGGCACCGACGGAAACGGGCGGGACGTCTTTTCACGTCTGCTGTACGGCGGCCGGATTACACTGATGACGGGGTTGCTGTCGGCATTCCTTTCGTTGGCATTGGGCCTGGCGGCGGGAGTGGTGGCCGGATACTTCGGGGGTTGGCCGGATTGGCTTCTAATGCGCGGTGGCGAACTGGTGATGGCACTGCCCTGGCTGTACCTGCTGCTGGCGACGCGCGCATTGCTGCCATTGCACATTTCGGCGGTGGAGGCGTTCGTTTGGCCTGCGGCGGTCATCGGTGCTGTGGGGTGGGTTCGGCCGGCACGATTGATCCGCGGGGTCGTGCTGAGCGGCAAGGAGCGAGGATTCGTCCTGGCAGCCCGCGGCTTCGGGGCGGGCCATGCCTATCTGATCCGCCGGCATCTGCTGCCACTAACAGGATCTGTAGTGGTAACGCAGGCGACGGTTCTGATCCCGCTGTACATACTGGCCGAGATGTCCCTCTCGTTTCTGGGATTGGGAGTCGAGGAGCCGATGCCGAGTTGGGGGAACATGCTAACTGAGGCAAGCCATTATCACGCGCTGATTTTGCACCGCTGGCTGTTGGCGCCAGGAGTGGCCGCAATTCCGGTGTTACTGGGATTTCTGCTGCTGGCAGATATCTTGTTGGACCGCCACGATTGACCTTAGCCCGCTAATACCGCCTGCCAATTTGAGATAATCGGCCGAGGAGATGATGGTGCTCTTCCTTCGCTACTTCGGAGCCGTTGTGCTGGTGGTACTGACCTCCGTTTACGGCGCATCTGGCGACGCTCTTGTACTTTCGGGAGTCACCGGAGAACGCGGCGGCACGCTGGTGTTCGCACAGCGGAATGAACCCAAGACCTTCAACCCGGTGATCGCGGCCGACGCCGCTTCCCGGGAACTGATTCAGCTTGTCATGACGGACTTAATCCACATCAATCGGGCGACCCAGTTGACTGAACCGGCGCTGGCGAAATCGTGGACAGTGTCGCACGATGGCTTGCATTACGTACTCAGTTTGCGGCAGGGCGTGCGCTTCTCGGACGGACAGCCGTTCACTGCGGACGACGTGGTGTTTTCTTTCCAGCTATACCTGGACGAAAAGGTGCGCTCGCCGCAGCGTGACCTCTTGTTGCTGGAAGGGAAGCCTATTTCGGTGCGCAAGCTCGATTCTTATAGGGTCGCATTCGACTTGCCCAGGCCCTACGCGGTGGCGGAACGGTTGTTTGACGGTTTGGCGATTCTGCCGCGCCATATCCTCGAGCCGGTATATCGCGAAGGGAAGCTGGCGCAGGCCTGGAGTGTTAGTTCACTCCCGACCGAGGTCGTCGGACTGGGGCCGTTCCGACTCAAACAGTTTCTTGCTGGACAGCGGGTGGTGCTGGAGCGCAACCCGTACTACTGGAAAGTCGATCAGGCGGGAATCCAGTTGCCGTACCTGTCGGAAGTCGATCTTGAATTCGCCGGAAGCGAAGACACACAGGTACTGCGCTTCCAGGCTGGACAATCCGACGTGATCAGCCGTATGAGTGCGCGTAATTTCGCGGCTTTGGAAAAGGATCGTGTACGGCGGGGTTATACTCTGTCGGATGTCGGCCCCGGCCTGGAGTACAGCTTTTTGTTCTTCAATTTAAATGACCTGCCGGAAGGCGCTTCTCCGGAGGTCGTGGCGAGGCAGCGCTTGTTTAGACGCGCGAGCTTCCGACGTGCCGTCTCCTTGGCGATTGATCGCGAAGCGTTGGTCCGGCTCGTGTACTTGGGCCGCGCGGCGGCGTTGTCGATGCCGGTACCCTTGGGCGACAAGGCATGGGTAAACGCCAAGTTGCCGCATATCGTTCGCTCCCTCCCGCAAGCGCACCAAGCGCTCGCCGCCGCTGGATTCTCGCGGGCGCCCGATGGAGCGCTGCTGGATCCCGAAGGCAAGCCGGTGGAATTCTCCATCATTACCAGCGCTGGGAATGCTGAGCGCGTGCAGATGGCTACCCTCATCCAGGACGACTTGAAGCAACTGGGAATGAACGTCCACGTTGTGCCGTTGGAGTTCGGAAGTCTGATTAACCGGGTCTTCCAGACTCATGATTATGAAGCCTGCCTGATGAGCCTGATCGACAGCGACGCCGACCCGAACCCGGACATGGCCGTATGGCTATCGAGTGCCGGAAACCATCTGTGGCATCCGGAGCAGAAGACGCCGGCGACACCTTGGGAAGCGGACATCGATCGTCTCATGCGGGAACAGATGATTACACGCAACCGCGACGAGCGAAAACGCCTTTTCGACCGTGTCCAGGAAATCTTGATGGAAAACCTACCGCTGATTCCGCTACTGAGCCCGGACATTCTGGTAGGCGCGAAAAACGGTCTGGGGAACTTCCGGCCAGCTATGATGGACCACTATGTGCTCTGGAACATAGACGAGCTCTACTGGCGCGCCGAGGCGCGCTGATGAAGCATCAGGTCGTTTCGGAATCTGGACTGCCCGCGAGCTCCGTGGTTAGGGCGGTGTTGCAATACACCAATTGTGGTTCTCGGAAAGTCGATCTACGAGCGCTCGGTTACGGCACTCCGATTTTCCTATCCAGCACACCCGGCCCGCGCGGTTGCTGTGAGTGGCGACGATAGGGGTCCGGAATCTGCGGGGGCACGTCGGAGAAATGGCTGTGTGTGGCCAAAAGCGGACTTGTCCCGAATTCAACGGCTTGCGCACATAGCGCCGGGCGAGTTTCCGCTGGGTTACGGTGTGCTACAAGGGTTGATCCGTGCTCGGATTCCGCCTCGCTTTCCTGGTCGTGGTTCGGCTGTTCGTCTGCAGCCGCAGACACTGCCCTCGAAGTGCCTGCCCTTCGCCAACAGCTTTGAGTGCTCAAACGGAAGCGGTCCCGACCTCGCTTTAGTGGGTCGGATCGGTTGTTCTGGGCCCTGCTGTGACAACTCTGGTCCCGCTGGGCCGAAACGTTCATCATTGTGAACCCAGACACACCGTCTTCGCCGAGCTGTCCGCCCGTTTCGTGTTCTGATCGCCGGGCGCCCGCGCGGCAGGGGCCGTGGCGGAGGAGATGGGAGAAGGTCGATCTCCTGAACCAGAGACTCCCACATAAACCGCTTACTTTCAGTGGCAGCTTATCCGGGAGTTTCTGACTCGCGTGATCACACCACGCCGCGCCACCGGCCGCGCGCTCCTCGCCGCCGAAGAGCGCGAACAAGTCCGAAGCTTCGGGCCTAATGCAGCCGGCTGGCGCGGAACAGACCGTCGGCCGCCGTCAAAATATCCCATTGCAGCCTTTGCGGGAGTTGCGGCTCGTACGCCAGAAAATGACGGACGATTGTCGCAGCTTCCGGCGAGCGGTGGCCGCCGAGGGTAACGTCCATCCAGCGCTGGGGGAAGAAGATGTCGCCCGTGCTCTGGATTTCGCGTAGCAATTCCAGACTCGGGAGGATGAAGGCGCGCGACTGGTCGGCGCGCAGCGGGTGGTGCAGGTAGCGGAGC
>Ga0310913_10000329_pt1 | contig 21343 bp, 24 predicted proteins | sample GREbulkMGOX082_FD_203447 | JGI IMG/M metagenome (GOLD analysis project Ga0310913, IMG submission 203447) | Lab enrichment of tropical soil microbial communities from Luquillo Experimental Forest, Puerto Rico - GRE.bulkMG.OX082 | ecosystem: Environmental > Terrestrial > Soil > Tropical forest >...
GCGCGGCCTCGACCGCGTCGAGCGGTGGCGGGGTTTGGCGCAGGGACAGCGCAGCGGCGCTCGCGCGCAAATCATCGGCGACGGTCTCGCACACGCGCGCGAGCCAAGGTCCCAGCCGAGTTCCGAATGCTCCGGGCAAGGGGGCGACCGCGGCCCGCCCGATCATGATCAGATCGTGCCGCAGCCGCAGCAGCGTGCGCGACAGCGGCGCCTGGTCGGGTTCGGCGCGCAGCCGCGTCATCCGCTCGTGCTGGGCCTCGAGCGCGGCCTTGTCCAAGCGCGCGAAGGCCTCGCCGATCCGGCTCTGGATGCTGGTCAGCGTGGGACGATCCAAATTTTGCGTGAACCCCATGAACAGCTCGGGCAGAAACCGCGCCATGAGCTCGAGCATCTCGGTGGCAGCGTTGACCGCCAAGTCATGCGCGCGCGCCGGCAACACCACGAGCGAGACCGCGAGGCCGACCACGCATCCGACCGCGACTTCGATCACGCGCTCGAAGGCCGCGGCGATCGGGCCGGTATGCGTGATGGTGGGGCCGAAGAAGACCATGACCGCGGTGAACGGCGCGGCGCTGAAGCGCGGATTGAGCGCGGCGAGCAGAACCGCCGGCGCCAGCGCGATCGCTAGCGCCGCGAACACCGCGAATTGATTGTCATGGGGAACGAGCGCTCCGATCGCACCGGCATACACGGCGCCGCCCAGCGTGCTGACCAAATAGTCGGTCGTGGCTTTGAGCGAGCGGCCGACGCTGATTTGGGTCAGGATCACGGCGGTGAGCACCGCCCACAGCGCGATGGGAAGATTGAGCAGCTGCGCGGCCGCCAAGGTCACCACCGCGGCGGTCGTGCTCCGCACGCACAGCCGCAGCTCGGGGCCGTGGCTGGCGCTCCATGCGCGCAGCCGGCTCCAACCTGTTGCCAATCGGCTCATGCCAAGCTCCTCGGTGATGACGTCAGCATGCTCGCAGCGCGGGCAAAGCGTAGCCCCGCATGACAAGTGCGCTTCCCTCAATGCGGGCGGGCCCGGCAGCCAAGCGGCGGCAGCGTCGGACCGCGCGCTTGGGACCCACACGTCGAAGTTGCGCCATTCATTGTAAAAAACAATCCGGAAACAATGGAATCGACCCGACGCTCGCTTCCTACAGCTGCAGGTTAGTGAACCCCGACACCCGCGGGCGAGTTGCGGCGGCTGTTCTCCGCTCATTCCCGCGCAAGCGGGAATCCAGTGAATCTGGGTCCCCGCCTTCGCGGGGACGAGCGGAGAGAGATGCCGCGCGGCGCTCGCGTGCGCGCAGGGTTTTGGCGATGCGGGGTGGCAGTGTTTCTGGCGCGCCACAATCGCCAATATTTTTCGTGCAAGGCGATTATCGCGTTGGCTGGCCGCGCTAGTGTGGCGGTTCAGAAGTCCGCATCATTCTTGCAGCTTAGTCCGAAATGTGGACTTCTGAGCCAAAGCCACACTAGATCAACGAGTTGCTAGTGTCCTTCGATTCCGAAGTTCGCAAATGAGGCTGCGGCACAATGATGCGAACTTCGGAATCGGGACACTAGTGCGCAAGGCTCTCCGTATAGTTGGAGCGCGGATGCGGGTTGACCGAGTGACTGCCGCGAGCGCCTTTGGGGGCAAAATGGGGACGGACGGTGTGCGGCACGGCTTTTGGTCGCACTGCCTCACGGGCGGGGCCGTTGCGACGGTGCTCGCGCTCGCGCCGCAGCTTGCGTCGGCGGATGAAGTCGGGGAGAGCTTCTGGACGCCCGGATCGTTCGGGAGCCTCGCCGCCACGGCGTCGCAGCCCGGCTTCTCCCTGTCGTCGACCTATTACCACACGTCGACGACGGCCGGCAGCGAGGTCGCGCGCGCCCGCTTGGTCAGGATTGGACGGGCTGCGGTCGATGAAAACGTGAGCGCAATCTCGATCTCACCCGAAGATCTGGCGATGGTCACGCCGTCGTACACGTTCGCGACGCCGGTTCTCGGCGCTCAGGCGGCCATCGCGCTGACGGCCACTTACGGCCGCAAGCGGACAACCAGCGATGCGATCATCACGACCGCGCCGCGGGACGGGCCGTTCGCGACAACTCGGTTCGACACCATCAGCGACGTGGTGACGGGCTTCGGGGACCTGTCTCCGCAGCTCTCGCTGCGCTGGAATGCCGGCGTGCACAACGTCATGACCTACCTGGCCGGCAATATTCCGGTCGGCGCCTACGATCGGGCCCGCCTCTCGAATATCGGCATCGGGCACGGCGCGTTGGACGGCGGGGCCGGCTACACCTATTTCGATGAGAAGACGGGGTATGAATTTTCGGCGGTGGCCGGACTGACTTACAACTTCATCAATCCCTCCACCGACTATCAGAGCGGCGTCGACGTCCATCTGGACTGGGGCGCGTCGCGGTTCCTGACCAAGCAGCTCCAGATCGGCTTGGTGGGCTATCTCTACAATCAAGCGAGCTGCGATGGCGGGTCCGGCGATCGGGTCGGTTGCTTTCAGTCGCGCGTTGCGGGCGCCGGTGGGCAGCTCGGTTACACCATCCCCATGGGCGAGCTCGAGGGAAACGTGAACGTCAGGGCGTATTAAGGAGTTCGCCGCCGCGAACCGGCCGGAAGGCTGGAACGTGTGGCTCACCTATACGCTGTCGCCCGCCGAGCCTACGCCGGCGCGGTCGGCGGCGCCGACGCGGCGCATGCCCACGAAGTAGCGGAGCTGCGACACCACGACACTTGGGGGCCGCGGGCGCAAGCGGGCTCACATCGCATACCGGCCGATGTCGTCCCGTGCTAAGCTTTTCCGCGATGAACCCTCGGCGTCGCCGATTTCTTCATCTGTTGGCGGGCGCAGCCGCGCTCTCGGCCGCCTCGCGCGCGCGGGCGCAGAGTTGGCCGACGCGGCCGGTGCGCGTGATCGTTCCGTTCCAGCCCGGCGGCTCGACCGACATTTTCGCGCGGCTCGCGGGGCAAAAGCTCACCGAGCGTTTCGGCAAGCAGTTCTATATCGAGAACATCGCGGGCGCGACCGGCAATGTCGGCACCGCCCAGGCGGCGCGTGCCGCGCCCGACGGCCACACCTTTCTCATTGCATTCAGCTCCTACGTCGTGAACCCGACGCTGTTTGCCAAACTGCCGTTCGATCCCGACAAGGATCTCGCACCGGTGACCCTCGCGGTCTCCGCCGCCAACGCCGTCTCGGTCAACCCGTCGCTGCCGGCGCGCAGCCTCCAAGAGCTCGTCGCGCTGATCAAATCCAATCCCGGAAAATACAGTTACGCTTCGGGCGGCGTGGGGACGCAGGGCCATCTCTTGGGTGAAATGCTGCGTCTGTCGCTCGCGCTCGACCTCGTGCACGTTCCCTTCAACGGCGCGGCGCCGGCGATCGCCTCGGCGGTCGCCGGCCACACCCCGATCGTGTGGAGTACGCTGGCGTCGGCCATGCAGCCGCTCGAAGCCGGGCAACTGCGGGCGCTGGCGGTGACGAGCAAGACGCGCTCGCAGCTCTTTCCCGACATACCGACGACCGCCGAGGCCGGCTATCCGCAGATCGAGGGCGACAGTTGGGTCGGGCTCTTGGCGCCCGCGGGAACGCCGAACGAGATTATCGGCGCGCTCCAGCGCGAGATCGTGGCAATTCTTGCCTTGCCGGACGTGAAGGAGCGCTTGCCGGCGCTCGGCTTCGAAGTGGTCGCAAGCACGCCGAAGGAGTTCGCTCGCCGCATCAAGGTCGAGACCGAGATCTGGGGCAAAGTCATCCGGTCGGCCAACATCAAGCCCGAATAATGCGGTTCAGTCGGCCGGGGCGCGGGCTGGTAGTTCTTACGCTTCATCTGTGCCACCATGCACGGGTGGGGTCTTGCAGGGCCACAACATAAAAAGGGGACGTCTCATGACACGCATTGGGCTGGCGGTGCTCGTGCTGCTCAACTGCACGGCGTTTGCAACCGACGTTTTCGCCCAGGCCGGTCAGATCACGAATCCCGTGCCGCTAACACCGCCGACCGTGAATACGACGACCACCACGTGTCAGGTCAATTGCGACACGCAGGCGATGAACTGCCAGAATTCCTGCGTTCCGACCACCGCGGCGGTGACGGCAAATCCTGCGGCGTCGAGCGGTTCCGGCGCTTGCAATCTCAACTGCACGACGCAGCAGCTCGTCTGCAAACAGCGCTGCTGAACGAGGCCAGCTCGGGACGAACGGCTTTCGCGCCGCAGCGCTTGGGCCGACTCGTTGATTTTATTGGAGGCCACGCCCGGAATTGAACCGGGGTACACGGTTTTGCAGTCTCGTCAGGGGGCTTTTATGGCCGTTGATGAGAACCGCCGTACATTGATTTCACTTGTGGAAAATTGATGAAAGCCCGTGTACATTGACCAAAATTTACGCAAAGTGGGTTCCTGGGAACCTCCCACAGGTAAACGGTTTCATGCCCGTCCGACTGACCGAGGCGCTACTCGATAGCCTCACGCCCAGCAACCGCGACCAATTTCTATTCGACAGCCTGTTAGCAACGTTCGGGCACCGGCTAACCCCCGCAGGCCGGGGCATCTTCTTTGTCGGCAAGCCTCGCCGCACGGTCGGTTACCGACCGCCCCTGAAGGTGGCCGAGGCACGCGAGCAGGCCCACCACATGCTCGCGGACATCCGCCAAGGCCGGGACCCGGTGGTCGAGCGCAAGGCGCGGGCCGCCCGCATGGCAGCGGGCACAATGACCGTGGCGCAATTCGCAGAGAAATGGCTTGCGAATTATGTCCGACCAAAGCTCAAGCCGAGGACGGTAATTGATTACCAAAGATTGCTGGCGCAGCACATCCTACCCGCGCTAGGCAGGCTCCCGGTGGGGGGCGTCGAGCGCTCCGACGCAGAACGTCTTCACGTCGCGATGGCGCGCACCCCGCGGCGGGCAAACTACACGATCAGCACGGGCCATGTGCTGTTCAACTACGCGATTGACCTTGGCTTGCGACCGCCGGGGAGCAATCCATTCCGACGAATCAAGCGCTACCGCGAGCGCAAGGTCGAGCGCTTCCTATCCGAGGCCGAAATCGCCAAGGCCGCTGAGGCAATCGAGCAAGCGGAGCGGGCAGGAAAGATCGGCCCGCATGGCGCAGCGGGACTGAGGCTTGCGCTGTTCACTGGCGCAAGGTCGGGCGAGATCACCGCGATTCAGTGGTCGCACATCGACTGGCAGCGGCGACTGGTTCGCCTACCCGACAGCAAGACTAACGAGCCTCGCACAATTCATTTGAGCGAGGCCGCGCTCGGAGTTCTCAAGACCGTGCCGCGCATCGGTCGCTTCGTCATCGCTGGGGCGAAGCCGGACGAGCCGTACAAAAACCTAGGTCGGGCTTGGATCGATATTCGTGGAAATGCCGGACTGCAGGGCGTCAGGCTGCACGATCTGAGACATTCGTTTGCGAGCCTAGCGGCGGGGAGGGGAGTCAGCTTGCAGATGATCGGCAAGTTGCTCGGCCACAAAGTTTTCGCGACAACCCAACGATATTCGCATTTAGCCCGCGACGCGGTTGCTGCCGTCAATGACGAGCTCGGCGCTGCGATGCAGGCCGCCATCGCTAAGGGCCAGCCAAAATCCGCCGCCGTGGTCAAGCTCAAGCGGCGGCCGCCACGGTGACAAAAAAATCGCATATCGACCGGCTGGTCGAGCTTGGACTCTGGGGCAAAGAAACCGCGGGACTAGCGGAGCTATTGGGCCAAGAACAACTCGAGCTGATGCTGCGTTGTCGCCACGCTATTTGGCGCTTCGAGCACATGAGCCGCAATCCCCTGACAATGCGGGAAGCGGCACCACTGTTGCGCAAGGCACTCAAACGCGCCGAAGTCTCAAGGCGTGCAGCCAAAAAAGCCAATGAGGATCATCGGGAGAAAACGAACAGACAAAAGCGAAGTTTCCGAACCATTATAGATGACGCGATAAAGAAAAATCCTTCTTTGCGACTGCCCGGAAAGCAAACCAAGCTCGCCAAGATCGCGCAGGCTGAATGGCCTAAACACGAGAAAGCACCGGCAATCGACACACTCCGGCATTGGCTCGCCGAGATTCGTCGAAAAAAATAATTTTGCTCCCAATTTGGCCGAGCCTTAGCGTGCGGCCAACTTTTCGTAGTTTCATCGGACCATCGAAGTTTTTTTGCGGTGGTTCGCAATGCCAGACGCAATCATCCCACAGAGCGACGACTACCGCCGTCGCAAAGGGCTCGAGTCAGATCTCGCAGATCTGATCGAGCGAGTTAAGCGGCTGGAAGCCGCCAGACCACCACCGCCTCAAGACGATCCGCTGCTCACCCAGGAGCAGGCCGCCAGCGCGCTGGGCCTGAAGCCACCGACGTTGGCCATGTGGAGGCACCAAAAGAAGGGACCGGCATACGTGAAAATTGGCCGGAGCGCCTTCTATCGCCAAAGCGCTCTCACGGCGTGGCTCGATGCCCAATCCGTCATTCCGCAATTCGAGGGCGACAAATAGAGCGGCCGCCAAGGGGTTTCTGGGGAACACCCAAGGCGGCCGGAAGGCTAGTCCGTATCAAGCAAGAAGACGGTTCTAGCCGACCGACCCGGCGCTGTGAAGCGGCCATGAGGGCTAGAACCTCTATGAGTCCTGTCACCACTCCTTCGACCCTTGATTGGCGCGAATATTGGCGCGCCCACGGTACCAGTTGGCGCAGGCTGTTCGAACTGCACGCTGCCATCGTCAATCGCCTCATCACTGTGGTGTTCGTCATGACCGCATGTTCGATCTGCGGCGACCAGCCCTGCCGCAATCCTTCCTTTTGTCGCGCCTGCCGCGACACTGATCGCCGCAAGGCTCGCGGCGAACCGCCGCGCTACATCGAGCCATCGCGATGGCATGGGCCATCCGATCGCATTCCTGGCAACTGGCGGGAAATGTCAATTGAAGCGCTGATTGCGCATTTCGACCGCGCTCGGCGTCGTGAGGGCGCGCCGCAGCCGGCCGTTGAAGCCTTGATGTATTCGCTCCGCGAGCGCGGCACCAAAGCGCTGGAGGAGGCGGCCATCAAGCGTCGGCTAGCCGATCTCAGCGACCTGCAAGTGATCGAAGTCGGCAACCGGCTGCAAAAACTAAAACCGGAAATTGCGCGCGCATGGTACGCAACGGAAGTAGAAACCCTCTTTCAGGCGAGGCTTAAAAGATGAGCGATGGTTTCGTTGATGCACGCCTGATTTTTGAAAAAGTGAAGCGCGAGGCGAAAGCCGAGAGTGGGCAGCAATACTTTCTGTCATTTCCGCCTTTCACAATGGATCCGAAGAAAGGGCTGTTCATAACGGTTGAAAAACGGCGTGGAAATAAAGAACGGAAAGAACATCTTTGGCTGTCCGCCCCGTTCGAGATCATAGGTCGCGTTCGCGACCCGCAAAGTCATGGTTGGGCTCGCCAACTGCAATGGAAAGACGATGACGGGGTGGTTCATCAGCACTCCGTCGCGGATCAAGACCTGCATGGTGATGGAGCTGCGCTTCGTGCCAGCTTGGCCAGCGGCGGACTTAAGATAGCCACAGGCAGCATTCGGCAGCACTTCGTGAGCTACCTTAACCAGGCGACGATCAAGGCTCGGATTACTATCGTTCCGCGTACCGGCTGGCATAGCGTAGATGACAAAAAGGCGTTCGCGCTTCCGGGTGAGGGTATCGGTATCGTTGGTCGAGTGATCCTTGCCGCCGAAATTACTGCATCCCAATACGCAAGCTGCGGAACACTTGGGGAATGGCAAAACTCGGTTGCCAAACTGGCGCAAGCACATGGCCGCGCGCGCTTTTCGATCGCGTCTGCGTTCGTCTCGCCGCTGCTTGCGCTAATCGGTGCTGATGGTGGTGGGATTAATCTGAGGGGGCCATCAAGTATTGGCAAGACCACGCTACTATCTGCTGCCGCATCGGTTTGGGGGCGCGGTGACGAGCGCGGTTTCATCCGAACATGGCGCGGTACCGGCAACGGTATCGAGGCCGCCGCGACGCAATTCTCCGATACGTTCTTGCCGCTCGATGAAATCGGTGTTGCCAGCGGCCACGAAGTTGGCAACGTGATTTATTCGATTGCTGGTGGCATAGGTAAGCAACGTGCCAATCGAGATGGCTCCGCCAAGCTGCCAAACACCTGGCGAATATTTATCCTTTCAACCGGTGAGATCTCGATCTTGGATAAGATCCGAGAAGGCGGGAAAAGAACGCGCGCTGGTCAGGAGATTCGTGTTCTTGACGTCAATGCCGATGCGGGAAAAGGTCTTGGCGTTTTCGATGCCGGTGACAGCCCGGAAAACCTAGCCCGAAAGCTGCGACAGGCCGCCGTCGACTTCTACGGCACGGCTGGACCCGCGTTCATTAAGGCAATCATCGCGAAGACTGATGACGTTGCCACCATCGCACAAGAAAGCCTCGATACTTTCCGTGAACAAGTCGCGGCCAATGTCCAATCTGGCCAAGTCTTGCGGGCAGCCAACAGGATCGGGCTTGTTGCGATCGCTGGCGAGCTCGCAATTCAGCTCGGCATCCTCCCGTGGCCTACCGGCTCAGTGAATGAGGCTGCGGCCGATGCCTTTCGGAACTGGCATGCGGAGCGCGGCGGCAATGATCCCGCCGAGGTTCGCGCTGCTATTGAACAGATTCGTGGGCTGCTCGAGCGATACGGCGATTCTCGATTTGATTCGCCAAATCCGGTTGCAGAATCCCGACCCGTGACCGACCGGCTCGGTTACGTTCATGGTGAAGGCGCTGAGCGCCAGTGGTGGGTTTTGCCAGAGACGTGGCGCAAGACGTTCTGCGATGGCTTTGACGCCAAGGCAACCGCACTGGCACTGATCGAGCGTGGACTGCTCTTGCCCGGAGACGGGAGCAAAACCAGCCGTCCCGCGCGGATCAGCGGCCGTGCGACACGCGCCTACGTGCTCCCGGTGGCGGCATGGACCGAGGACGCCACGCCATGAGCACCGACGATCTTCGCGCTCGCATGCGGGCAGTTTTTTCTGCCAGACTTCCTAAAAACGAAAAACCGGTGTTACGGTGTTACAACGTTGATTTTGCTGTAAAAAACGGTGTTACAGACGCATCAAGTTGTAACACCGCTTTTCCCAATGAAAATAAGGCCATAACACCCGCACACCGGTTTGCAACAAACAAAGAAGGTCTGAGAGAAAACACGCTTTGTTCGGTGTGCGGTGCCGGAGGCGACCTCTGGCACTTGGGCGACGCCCTGGTCCATCCGGAGTGCGCCAAGTTCTTGCCGAGGCCCGAACCTGCTGAGCCGAGCGCAGCCTATCAGGCGGCCTCGGCCGAGCCGGACGGCAACGGCTGCAGTATCGAGATCGTCGAGCTGCCGGCGGCGGGGCGCTACCGGAAAGTCTTTAGCATTCTCCAGCTCCGGCCTCCGGCCCTGATCCCAGTCGAACGCTGGCGGCAATGCGTCGACGACGGCAAACGCTTCCTCGCCAAGTGGGGCGAGCAGGCCCAAGCATTGAATTGGTCGAGCGCGGATCTGTTAGGGCTGCACCAGGGCCCGGAGCAGCCGCACCCCTCCTACAACAGGCTCTCGCGCTACGACTGCACCGGCCTGATTTGGTTGCTGCAGGGCCGCGAGGTGATCGCGCTCACCGAAGCCACGGCGACGATCCGCAGTCCAGCCACCGGCCTCACGACGTATCGACGTTCAATAAGCCGAGCTAGCAGCGCTGAGCGGCACTGAGCACTAGAAGGAACGGCACGACTGGGGGGCCTCGGCTGTGACCCAGTGTCATGCACCACCCGAATGCCCTGCCGCAGCGTGATCCGCGCTCTTGGCCAGCGCACGATTGCTGCCCGGTAGGTTACTCTTCTCCGCGCTGTTCGCGGCGGCGCTGGCGCAGCCGACCGATGAACCATCCGATCACGAACGCGGCCAACAGGAAAGCGATGATCACGCCCATGCTGACGAGCACATAGGCGAGAACGATAGCGGTGCCGTCCTCGATGGTCATGACGCCCGTCGCAGGTTTGCATCAAGGCCTCCATACTGTCAGTCGAGCGGATCGCCTCCCTAGTTCATGCATTAAGTTGTTTTTTGGTCTTCATAATGGGCAAGTTCGACTCGACTCGCCCGCGTCCGGCGTTATCTATACGCCATGTTTTTGCATACCGTCTGAGGCGGCTTGCACCATCAACTTGCGCTCGTCACGCTCCAAACGCTTAGCCACGGTGCGGAACTCGTATGCAAATCCAAGCAAGGCAGCTCTTGTGTCGAGTTCCTTAGTCTTGTGAGCAAGGGCTAGGCACACCTCAGCACTTTGTAAACATTCCTTTGCCGTTAGTCCCTCGGCTAGGCTGAGGATGCTTGCAATGTCTTTGTTGGATAGGCCCCGCACAATCACATTCATTACATCGCGCTGACGAGCGCTTAGATTTTGGGCTGTGTAATCATCTGTCACGTCCATGGCCGATCCTGTTGTCGACCGCACAACTAAGGGCGACCAACCTCGACCCCGCGCTGTGATTTCGGAAGTGCTCGCGACGCCAGCTCTTAGCGAAATACTGCCATGGCGGCTTCTCGGGTCGCAGCACTCGTTACAATAAGGTGACAAGGCGGTTACACTGGGACCCAGTCTCGGATTCCGGTCCCATATTGAAGCACAGATCGGGACCCAGTTCTCAGCTTTGGGGTCCCATTGCCGGATTCCTGGCGTGTGTTGAAGACGCGCAAAGACTCCGACTCCCATCCGCCCCCTCTCCCCGGCGGGGGCCTACCGGTTTGCACCGGACCCGATTTCAAAAAAACAAAAAATTCAACAGAAAGGTCTTTCTTTTTTGATCTCGCTGTCGCTTGCCTCGATCGCTCGAGCAACGCAGCGCTCGCTGACGAGATTGGCACAGCAAAGCTATGCACAAATTGTAAGTTCTGTATGATTTTCGTCGCATTGATTCCAGTTATAGATTACAATGCAAAAATCGCTTTCAAAAGAGGATAGGAATATGACGACATACGGCTATGCGCGAGTTTCAACCAATGGCCAAGATCTCGCGGCACAAGAAGCTGAGTTGATGGCCGCAGGCTGCGCCAAGGTGTTCAAAGAGAAAGTCTCCGGTGCAAAGACCGATCGCGCCGAGCTGACCAAGGCAATACGCAGGCTCGGGTCCGGCGATGTGTTGGTCGTGACAAGGCTCGATAGGCTGGCACGTTCGACACGCGATCTGCTCAATGTCCTGGCCACAATTGGCGAGCGTGAAGCCGGTTTTCGCAGCCTGAAAGACGCCTGGGCCGATACCACGACGCCGCACGGCAGGCTGATGCTCACGGTTCTTGGTGGCTTGGCTGAATTCGAGCGCGAGCTAATTCGTGCCCGAACAGGCGAAGGCAGGAAGCGCGCTAAGGACCGCGGCGTGAAATTTGGGCGGCCGACTGCGCTAACAGCACACCAGCGGCAGGAAGCTCTCCAGCGCCTTGGCAGTGGCGAGGCACAAGCCGATGTAGCGCGGTCTTTCAATGTCTCGCAGGCCACAATATCGCGGCTTGCGGCAGCCTGATTCACGCCTAACCGCGATTTTCGTCACCCCAGCAGCTAACGTGTAAGGCGGAAACATCCTCCGCCATCAATCTTCATTGCTGTAGCGTAAGCCCTTGAGCGCTATCGCGAATCTGCTGCAGCCGATCGATGAATGCGTCGTTTGCTTCGATCGCAGCCTGGATCGAAACATCGTCGAGCTCTTTGAAGCCGACACTTTGCAACAGCTTCCTGCCAATATCAGTCATGCTCCGGGCGGCGTTAAAGTCTATGTTGTCGCCATTGGGAGCGTCACTGATGCGATGGAATACCTTGGCTATGCCAAGCTCTGCGGCAACGATGCCTGTTGGGCTATTTTGTTGTTCTGCCATTTCTGAGGCCATGCGGAGTCTGCGGCCGATAGTTTCCTTTGAGACGTCTAGTTTTGGTGTGATGCGTGCGAGTTGCTCGGCCTGAAGTTCGTGTATCCTTTCTGAAACACCATTAGCAAATGTTAGCAGGCGGGAGGCGCATGCTCTGGCGCTGTTGCCGTTGGTGACCTTGTACCCAGCGTCACGGTAGGCTTGAGCTTGCGAGTAGTTTTGATGGCGTGAGAGACCTGCGAAGATGGCTTGAGCGAAGGCTTCGTGTCTGGGGTTTGGGAGGACGGGCATGGATAATCTTTGATGTTCCAGTGTGTCTTTCGTTTCTTATAGCAAATTTTTCAGCAGCATAAACCTCCGATTTGCCCGCTCGAATTATCGAAATCATTTGGCAAATCCACGCCTGCGCTTTGATTGTGATTAAAAGGATGCCCGTTATGGCAATACGCGTTACGCATCACGCAATTCTCCCAAAGCATGGTCAAGGAATGCGTAGAACGCCGACTGAACCGAGACGTAATCATGACGATTTTCTGCCGCTAATAGTCCATTTCTGATGAGTGCGTCGATTTCCGTTTCGCGTAACTCGATCATAAAGCAGCGAAGGCCATCGCGGCGACGTTGACGGTGTCGGCGCATGCGCTCTGCGGCGGCGGTGCGGGTCACGGGCTCGGTGGTTGGCGGGATCGCTGTCATCTCAGCATCCTGCGGCGTTGTCGGATAAAGCTATTCACCCCACATGCTCACCCGCTTTAGTCGACTCAAACATCAGCACCTTATCCTGGATCGAATGACGCGGCGATAGCAAACCCAGCGCAAGACAGGGTGCGTGTCACCGGATTGGCTCTCTCGCCGGGAGGCGGAGACGTGAGAGCGAACGCGCTAAAAGCAGCTTGGAGTCGGCAGCGACCGAAAGTTCGCCGGCGGCGACTTTTGCGCCTCAGCCATGAGATGTTGCGCACTTGGCGGAGCTGAAGAGCTATCGAGATCGAGCTCCACGACGTCTTTTGCGGTTACAAGCGCAGGCGGCATAGCCCGCGGCATGAAATAGTGGCTTGGGTTGTTCAGCGAGCGAACCGTCACATGTCCAAAGCTGTCCAGCACGCCTTCTTGGACAAAAATTAGGCTCGCCATGACAAGATCAGCAATGCGCTGCTCGTCAGAATCGCCTTGCGTCGGCACGATGCGCCGGCGTGACGCTCGGTTGCGCCATGGCCGCGCTACACAGCGCAAATGATCGATGTCGACTCCTGGCTCCGAGAGATTGAGGATTACTCGACCTTAAGGCCCGTCGCCTGTATCAACTGGCCCCATTTCTTGTAGTCCGCGTCGATGATGCGGCGCATCTCGCTCGAGCTGTTGGGGCCAGGCTCAAGGCCCGCGGCGAGCAGGACCTTTTGCGCTTCCGGCATGCCCATGATCTTGGCGATCTCGGCATTGAGCCTGGCGACACGATCATCCGGCGTGCCGCGCGGCGCGAACAGTGCGAGCCACGAGGGTGCGCTGAAGTTGGGAACACCGGCCTCGCGTAGCGTCGGAATACTCGGCATGGACTGCGAGCGCACAGACTCGGCCACGCCCAAGACGACAACCTGGCCGCTATTGATCATCGGCAGGATCGCAGCCGTGTCCACCAATCCCAGGGGGACCTCGCCGGAGGTCATTGCAACCGCCGCCGGTGCGCCTCCGCGATAGGGGACGGCTTGCATCGTGATCCCGAGTTCACGCTGAAGCAACTCAGCCGCGAGATGGGAGGCCGAGCCGCGAGCTGCAACAGCGTAGCTCAAGGGCTTCGCCTTCGCGGCCGTGACAAGATCGGCAATCGATGCGATTCCCGCCTTGGCATTGGCGGCCAGGATGATCGGGCTGCTCACCACCTTGGTAATCGGCACCAGGTCGATGAGCGGATCGTAGTTGAGTCGCGCCAGATGGCCGTTGATCGTGACTGGGCTATCCGAGAGGATGACGAGCGTATGGCCGTCCGGATTGCTTCGTAGCAGGGCTTCGATGCCGATGGCGGCATTCGCCCCTGGTTTGTTTTCCACAATGACGTTCTGTCCAACGCTGTCCTGCAGGTTCTTTGCGATAACGCGCGCGGTCAGATCGATGCTGCCACCGGGCGCATAGGGCACGATAATTCGGATTGTCTTGCTCGGGAATGTCTGCGCCTGCGCCGGTGCTGCGATGGCGACGATCGTGAGCAAAGCGATCAGCCACCGCTTCACGTGAAGGAAATCCATCATGAATATGCTCCTTCGACGTCCGGCTGTCGGCACCGATAATGGACGCAACGCGGCGGGAGGAGCAAGTCCATCACGATCAGGCTCCGGCCGGCCCGTCAGTCCGCTGCCGGCGCGATGAGCCGGGTTCTGCTATGCTCGTGCCTGGGATTGGTCCCGCCGAGTGTCTGGAGAGACGAATGTCATCAAGCTATCGGATCGCGATTGTTGGCGGCGGGCTTGCCGGGCTCGCCGCCGCGCACTCGCTAAAGGCTTTCGAGATGCAGCCGCAGGTGTTCGAGGCCGCACCGGCCTTGGGCGAGATCGGCGCCGCGGTCAACGTCAGTCCACAAGCCTTCAAAGCGCTGCAAGCGATCGGTCTTGGCGGCAAAGTCGCCGCCGTCGCGACCGCATCGCCCGGAATCTACACGCGCAACATGCAAACCGGCGAGTTCCTCGAATTCAACGATCGGCGCAAGGCTGCGGCGCGATACGGCGCGCCCTATTACACCTTTCACCGCGCCGACCTCCTGGACGCGCTCGCCAGCGGGCTTGATCGCAGCGCCATTTATTTGGGACAGCGCCTGACAGGACTGGAAGAGCGAGGCGACCATGTCATTCTCGCTTTCGCCAATGGCAACCGAGTCGAGGTTGAGATCGTGATCGGCGCCGATGGCGTGCGCTCGGTCATCCGCCGCTCGCTCTATGGCGACGACAACCCGACCTATACCGGTCAGATGGTGTGGCGTGCGCTGCTCAACGGCGAGGATGTGCCCGAGGAGGTGCTCGAGCCGACGGGCCATATCCAATGGGTCGGGCCCGGTTGCCATCTGCTTGCCTATTACATCCGCGGCAAGAAGCTCGTGAACATCGTCACCCAAGAGGACACGGACAAATGGGTGGAGGAAGGCTGGTCGATCCGCGGCGATCCCGACGAGATGCGCTCGAGCTTCCCCAACCCCGAACCGCGCCTCGCGAAGCTCTTGAGCCTCGTGACCGAGTGCTCGAAATGGGGCCTGTTCACGCGGCCGCTGACGCAGAATTGGGGCCGCGGCCGCATCCAGCTCATCGGCGACGCGGCGCATGCCATGCTGCCCAATGCCGGGCAAGGCGCCTGCCAGGCTTTCGAGGACGCCTACATCCTCGCGCGCTGGCTTAAGGCTTGCCGCGATCCGGTCGAGGCGTTTGCCAACTTTCGCCGCATCCGCGTCCCGCGCGTGCACGGGGTGCAGCGGCTCTCCTTGTCCAATGCGCGCTTCAAGCACATGCGCGACAGCGCGGCGCAGAAGGGAAAGATCGCCGCCGGCACGGGCAGCGTGCACGGCAACTCCGATTGGGTCTGGGGTTACGATCCCGTCGGCGGATGGGACAAGGAGCCTCTCGTCCCCACGGCCTATGCGGCGTGAGGCTCAATCCATCGAAGCGTCAATCAATCGAGATCCGAGCGGTCTCGATCAGACGCGACCAGCGGTGTTGCGCCTCGGCCAAATAGGACGCAACCTCCTCGGGCGAGGCTGCTCGCGTTTCGTAGCCCAATAGCGCAAAAGCTTGCCGGACCTCGGTTGAAGCGAGCGCCGCGGCGGCTGCCTGGTTGATCTGCCGCCGGATCGCCAATGGCGTCCCGGGCGGCGCGACGATCACGTTGACCGAGGTTGTGATCAACTGATCGAACCCGCTCTCCACCATGGTCGGAACGTCGGGCGCCAGTGGGCTGCGCCTTTCGCCGGTCACGGCCAAGGCTTTGAGCCGGCCATCACGAACATGCGGCAGGATTTGCACCAGCGTGGAAAAGAGGAGTTGCACCTCGCCGCCCAAGAGGCCCGTCAGGGCCTGACCGCCGCCGCGATAGGGAACATGGACCATCTCGATGTGGGCCGCCGTTTTCAAGAATTCGCCCTCGAGATGCGGAAGCGTCCCGACGCCGGCTGACCCATAGCTCAGCGCACCCGGTCGCGACTTCGCCAGTCTGACCAATTCCGCCACCGTGTTGGCCGGCACGGAAGGATGCAGGGCGAGCATTTCGCTGCTCTCTGCAACGCGAGCGACGGGCGCGAATGTCGCAGCGGTGTAACCAGCATTCTTGTAGATCAAAGGCGCAATGAGAACAGAACTCGTGCTCCCCATGAAAAGCGTGTGACCATCCGGCTCTGCCGCTGCGACCGATTTCGCGCCGATGATCCCGCCGGCTCCGCCTGTTCGGTTCTCCACGATCACCGGCTGCCCGAGAGCGGCGGCCATCTTGTCGGAAAGGAGCCGCGCAATCTGGTCTGGAGGGCCCCCTGCAGGCGACGGCACGACAAGTTTGATGGGTCGATCCGGGTATGCTTGCGCGCTTTGAAATACCAGCAGGTGCGCGATAAACAAGACCAAGACGGTGGCCAGAAGGGTGGGAAGCGCGATTCTGAAATGAGGCATGATCCTCCTCCGACGGATCGCTCCGACCGAGTGTAGCGTCACAACGGATGCTTGCGAAACCATTCAGCCAGATGGCATATCTGGTGACTGCCGGCACGGCCGTTGAGTGCCAAAGGCCGACTTTGCACCCTCCTTGGGAAAAAGGAATTAGTGTATCTTTGTCGCAGAGCTGCCCGCGGAACATGCCGACGTTTCTTCAAAATCAAAGGCAGCGATTCTGTCTTCGGCGGGCGAGCAATCCGTCGATATTTGGTTTGCAGAGCCATCTGCTTTGCGAAGGCACTCAAGCTCATCGGGCAGTGTCATGAAACTTCCCCGTAGGACTTTTCTGCATATCGCAGCGGGTGCGCTGGCGTCCTTATCCTTACCTCGCATTGCAATAGGCCAGGAAGTTTATCCGTCGCGTCCGATCCACGTCATTGTCGGGTTCACTGCGGGGGCGGCATCCGACGTTACCGCGCGCATCCTGGGCGACAGCATGAGGCCGATCCTCGGCCAGCAAATCATTGTCGAGGATAGACCGGGCGCAGGATCCAGCATCGCAGCCGAATATGTCGCCCACGCGGCCAGGGACGGCTACACGCTATTCGTCGCAACCTTGTCCATCATCACCAACCAAATCATCAATGCCAATCCGTCCTTCGATCTGACGAGGGATCTTGCGCCGGTCGCCCTTCTCGCCTCAGGGGCGGTGGTGCTGGTCGTCAATCCCGAGATCAACGTGCACAGCGTTGCCGAACTCATCGCTCTAGCCAAGTCAAAGCCGGGCCAAGTGCTCCATGCCACGGTCATGGGTAGTCTGCCGCACCTTGCAAGCGAACTGTTTGCTCAACGCGCTGGCATCAAGCTGATGCAGGTGCCCTATCAAGGCAGTCCGCAGACAGTCACCGATGTCATCGCCGGCCGCGTCATGATGACGTTTTCGCCAGCCTCGACGGTGGTCGGCCAGATCGCAGCAGGCAAGCTTATGGCGCTGGCGACGGCAGCAAATAAACGCTCCAGTGCGCTTCCCAACGTGCCGACGATGGCAGAAGCTGGGATACCCGACTTTGACACTAGCCTCTGGTTCGGCCTCCTGGCGCCCGCGGGCACGCCACGGCCGGTGATTGAAAAACTTGCCGACGCTGCACAAAAGGCGATACATGCGCCGGAAGCAGTGGAAAGGCTTCGCAAGCTGGGTTTTGTTCCGCTCGACGCCGGCCCGGATAAGTTTGCAGACTACATTCGCAGCGAAGTCGCCCGTTGGTCCGCAGTTGCGCGCGCCGCCGGATTGAAAAGTTAGCAATTCTGCTGAGAAAAAACCAACGCGAATGACTGCGTCCAACTCATTGACCTTGTCATGCACCGCGTAGGGATAGCATCCAGTTCGATGGGCCTAGAATCTGGAAGCCGTTTGATGGAACCGGAGTGGGCTCATGGAGAGACAAAAGTTGACGCGCGAGCTGGTCATCATCGACGAAGACGACGAAGAGGCCGAGGCGAAGGAGAAAAAGGAGAAGGCGCTGGCCGAGCATGTGGCCCGCCATCCTGAAGACGCCGGCCGCACGGTTGAGGACTTCAACTGGATACTGCGGACGATCGTACGTTAGCCTTAGCGGAAGGTCCGGCGGGAGGGGCGGCAATGGGTGTGGCGATTGGGCGACAGCCTGGGCCCTCTGGACACGAAACTGCTGTGACAATCAAACTCGCGTGGCACAGAGGAGCTTCCCCGATGACTATCATCGATTCCCAGGTCCATGCCTATGAGGCGAACACTGCGAAGCGACCTTGGCACAGTGTGCCGAACTGGCCCGATCACGTCACGGGTGACGAGATGGTGGCGGCGATGGACAAAGTCGGCGTCGACGGCGCGATCTTCATCTCCGCCTTTTCCATGTACCGCTACGACGCCAGCTATGCGGTGGAAGTGCAACGGGCCCATCCCGGCCGGTTCGCCATCGTCAAGCCGGTCGACCCAGATGATCCGGCGGTGGCCGATGTCGTCGCCGACTGGAAGAATACGCCGGGCGCGGTCGGAATCCGCATCATGCTGACGAAGGAAGCGAAGCGCGAGCCGAATGACCCCGGCTTCGACCGGATCCTGCGCGCGGCCCTTCGCCACGATTTTCCGGTCAACATCCTGTGCTGGGGCAACTTGGACGCAGGCACTGCGCTCATCGATCGTCATCCCGACACGCGATTCATCATCGACCATCTGGGCATCATGCAGCCGCGCTTGCCGCCCGCGCCGCCGCAGCCCTGGGCCGACCTCGCGAAGGTGCTGGAACTCGCCAAACGCCCGAACGCGGTGATCAAGGTCAGCGGCGCCTGCACGCTGTCCCGGGAACCGTATCCCTTCCAGGACATTTGGGACCCCCTTGTCCGCGTGTTCGATGCCTGGGGTTTCGATCGCTGCTTGTGGGGCACGGACTGGACGCGCGCGTTCGCAGTCGTCAACTACGAACAGGCCGTCGAGCCCTTCCTTAAGACTGATCGCCTGAGCGACACTGAGCGGGCAATGCTGATGGGCGGGGCCTGCGCCGAGGCTTATGGCTGGTCGCCAAAGAAAGGTTAGTTGTCTCAGTTTGACAGCCGCCCGCACCTTCGCATGTCACACGCGACTCCGCGTATTTAGGTCTGCTTTAAAGACGAACCGGTCATAGCTGGAGGCGCCGGTTCAGTTGGCGGTGCTGCTTGCGACCCGAAGCGGACATAAACGGCACTGGAAATCTCGCAGTGCAGCGGTCTCCTGGGCGCATCGTGTTTCACTTCAATTATGGCCCGATCGAGGAACGCGCCCAGCGAGAAGTGCGGCACAGGCATCAACCTGAGACAGCAGCGCCGTTCGCGCCGGAAATAGAGAGTCGGGATCGGCGTCAGCCTGCCGACATTGCAGCGCGCGGGTGATCAAGCTCACGTCGAGTTGGGCGGGGCGTGTTTTGCCAAGAAACGCCACCGCCTCGTCGTTCGAGCCCATGCGGCCAGTCATCCAGCTGTAGCAAAACCGCCCGGGATAGAGGAGCGTCCGCAGATACGCCTTGCGATCTTTCGGCTCGAGCGTTTCAGCGGTCGCGAAGCGCCGCGCCTGTTCTGTCCAGTTCGTAAATGGCGCGCCACCCAGGTAATGCTGAATCTCTTCCAACGCGGGTCGTACCGGCCGCACGCACTCTCGCTCCATCAGCACCACCGCATGATCGATATAATCGATGCGATCCAGTGGAGGAAATCGGCCGACACCGAAGTGCCGGTCGGTCCAGAACACGGAAAGCTTAGCCCCCCAATCGGTTGACACCGCCGCCGCCTGACTTCGCACGCGATCGAGCGTCTGCGGGGACAGTCCCGCCTCCGTGATCAGAGCCATATCGATGTCGCTGTAGCGCCGACTGAATCCGCCATGGGCAAGGCTGCCGATGAGATAGACTCCGAGCAATTCGGGCCCGAGCGCCGCCTGCCACAATGGGACAATGCGACGGGCAAAATCGACCGCGGCCGCTTGGGCGGGGGTGTCCGCTGTTGGAGGCATGGAAATGACAGGGCGCATGAACGGCCTGCGAGAACCGAGGAACTGGGCTCCCGGCTTCAATCCGGCTGAATCCCAGCTTCACGAATGATGGTGCCGTATTTCTGATGGTCCCTGACAATCATTTCGCGAAATTGATCGCTATTGCGAAAATCGATATTAAATCCCAGCGTTGACATACGCTTCTCGACGTCGGGAAGATCGGTGGCCTCACGAATGGCCTGACCGACGCGGGCGACGACTTCGGATGACACCCTGGCCGGCGCGACGACCCCAAACCAGTTCGCGGTGTCAAATCCCGGCACGCCGCTTTCGGAGACGGTTGGCACTTGCGGCCGCATCCGGTCTCGTTGCTGCGTCGAAACCGCTAGCATGTTCACTTTTCCCTGCGCGACGAACGGCATGACGGCAACCGGCGACGCCCAAATGAGCGGAATCTGCCCGCCCAGCAGGTCATTGAGCGCCGGCGCCGCCCCGCGGTAGGGCACATGCGTGATGTCAATCTTCGCCGCCGTGTTCAACCATGCAGCTGCAAGGTGATGCGGCGTCCCGACGCCCGGGGTCCCAACCGAGAGTTTCCGGGGATTGGCCTTGCTATAGGCGATCAATTCCTTGAGATCGTGAAACGGGACTGAGGGGTGCGCGAACAGAACCAGTGGGGAATTTGCGACCATCGCGATCGGCGAGAAATCGCTGGTCACATCGAATGGTACGGTCTTGTTCAACCACTTCGCCAGAACGGCGCCAGGCTCCATGAGCAGCAGAGTGTATCCATCGGGAGCTGCCTTCGCGACGAAATTGGTACCGATCATGGAGCCGGCACCGGGTCGATTTTCCACCACCACCGACTGCTGCAGCTTCTCCTGCAGCTTTTCGGCGACGATGCGCGCCGCCGTATCAACCGCGCCACCGGCCGCGATCGGCACCACCAGGGCAATTGGCCGGGTTGGATAGGTTTGCGCCCCTGCAAGCTGCGAGACAGCCTGGACCGCGGCAGCGCCCGCTGCCAGATGCAGAAAGCGACGGCGGGGAAGTTTCATGGGATCCCCCAAACATGCTCGCGGATATTTGCAACGCGAAACGGTCAGTTACGCAATCAAACCATACTGGCCGCCAAATTTACACGGAAGGTTGCCTAATATCCGGTTCAGCAACGAACAGACATAGCGACACAACTTCGCGATGTCGGCTTTCGGGGGTAAAGCGGACATCTAATGCTCATTTTCTGCTTTTGATGCTGTGGACGGCGCCCACTCTGCGGCATCAAGGTGCCATAGGGTGGCTTCGTCGAAACGAACCACTTTGAGGGGAGCCGTCCATGGGCGAGGTTAGCACGATCGGTCTCGATATTGCG